>Ga0209933_1000467_pt1 | contig 73084 bp, 47 predicted proteins | sample ThiBiot_300_biof_FD_183944 | JGI IMG/M metagenome (GOLD analysis project Ga0209933, IMG submission 183944) | Wastewater bioreactor microbial communities from Cape Town, South Africa - Thiocy_cont_300_biof (SPAdes) | ecosystem: Engineered > Bioremediation > Thiocyanate > Unclassified | place... | reverse complement strand
AGGCCCGGCCAGCCAAAGACCACTTCGACGACGACGGCCGAGGCGATGATGACGCCATACATGAAGCCCACGAACGTCAGCACGGGAATGAGCGCGTTGCGCAGCCCGTGCTTCCAGACGACGGTCGCCTCCGACAGCCCCTTCGACCGAGCCAGCTTGACGAACTCGGCCCCGAGCGCTTCGAGCATGCTCGACCGCAGAAGACGCACGATTCCGGCGCTGATGCTCCATCCCAGGACCACCGCCGGCAGAATGTAGTTCCGCCAGTCGCCGATGCCGGACGACGGAAGCCAGCGCAGATGGATAGAGAAGACGAGGATCAGGACGATCCCGAGCAAGAACGACGGAATCGACTGGCCCAGCAGGGCAAAGCCCTGTCCCACCCGGTCCCATGCTCCCTCTCGATGGGTCGCCGACAGGACGCCGATGGGGACACTGACGACGAGCGCGATCACCAGTCCCAGCGTCGCGAGGGCCAGGGTGCGGCCAAGCCGCGACATGACCAGATCCAGCGCCGGCTGCCGCGTGCGCAATGACGTCCCGAAGTCGCCCTGGAGCGCATTGACGAGAAAGACCCCGTACTGCACGGGCAGCGGCCGATCGAGACCGTTTCTCTCGATATAGGCCTGCCGTTCGGCTGCGGTGGCTTCCGACGGCAGCACCAGGTCGACCGGGCTGCCCGACGTGCGCGCCAGCACGAAGACGATCACGCTTGTCATCAGAAGCGTGAGCAGCCCCTGCAGAAGCCTGGAGAGCGCGACGCGAAGCACTGCTACTCGCTCGCGTTCTGACGGTAGAAGGGCGTCCCGCGCTTTGCCGAAAGATAGTCGGCATACACATCGCGGGCGTACTTCACCAATCCCAGGCCGAGCTTGCGATTGCGCTGCTCGATGGCGGTCTCGGGCCGGGAAAGCGTCTTGGACAGTTCCTGCAGCGCGGCAGCCCTGTCCACGCGCCGGAACTGGCCATGGTCGACCACGATCTCGCCGCCCACCATGACATAGGCGATGTTTTCCGACTTTGCTCTTTGCACCAAGGCGTCGACGACTCCCACATCGTCGCTCAGGTAGGGAAAGGAGACCTGATCCCAGTCGAAAATGACCAGATCGGCGGCCCTGCCCTCTTCGAGCTGGCCGATCCGGGCCTTGAAGGCCGTCGTCGCAGCACCGCCGGATGTCGCCATTTGCAGGATCTCGGCGGGGGTCGGAACGTCCGCCTCTTCCAGGCCAGGGACTCTATGAAGTCTGAGCGCCAGCCGCATCTCGACCAGCATGTCCCGGTCGTCGTTGAGTCCCGCTTCATCGATGCCGAGGGCCGTGACGACCTTATGACGTCGATAGGCATTGATCGGCGCAATGCCGCTGCGAAGCCTGAGATTGGACGAGCAGTTGTGGCATAGGCAGGTTTGCGTCGCCGCAAGAAGCTCGATGTCGCTCTCGGTCGCCCAGACGCCATGGCCTATCGTCATGTCGGGCCCGAGAGCCCCCAAACGCCGCAGATGCTCGACCGCCGAGACGCCCGTCCGGCGACGTGCGTATTCGCGCTGCAATGCTGTTTCCAGGACATGCATGTGCATCGGCACGCCGTGAGTCCGTGCCGCCTCTACCGTGCGCTGGATCGCTTCGTCGGAGCACCAGTGGAGATTGACGGGCGCCAGCTGGATCGCGACGTTTGCCTTTCCGTGATGCTGTGCGAACAGCGTCTTGAACACCGACAGCGTCGCATCGATGTCGAGCGTTTGTTCGGCCAGGAACTCCCGTGTCGGGCCGGCCAGGTCGGGAGGCAGCCGGCGCACGAACTCATCGTCGGCCTCGTAGACAATCCGATTCTGGTCGCGCAGTCCGTAGGAGTAGGAGACGCGCATGCCGAGATCGGTGTAGGCGCGGATCACCTCATTCGCATGGTGGACGATGTTCGTAACCGGCAACGGGGCACGCCCGTGCAGGTGCTGCACGGTGGTCACCCCGGAAGCGAGCAACTCGAAGGCCGAGTACAGCGTGTCGAGGTAAGGGGGAACCGCGCGGCCGGCGAGGCGCCGCACGATCCATAGCTCCAGCGGCAGGTCGGGCGACCCAAGCTGAAGCGGCGTCAAGCCGACATGGTGGTGGCCGTTCACGAATCCCGGGCAGACGACATGCCGGCCGGACCCGACGACGACCTCATGCTCGCCGCGACGACGCAGCTTCTCGAAGTCGTCGACGGCGAGAATGACGCCGTCCCGCTGCAGGATCGCTCCGTTCTCGAGGATATCGGGACGACCCTCCGCATCGACGCCGCGGATGATCGCCCGACCATGAACAAGACTGGTAACCAACTGACCGACCCTTCTACTGGGGAACGCCTACTTGGGAACGCCTACTTGGGAGCGCCTACTGGGGAACGCCTACTTGGCGCGCGTGACGGTCTCGAGGTTCCAGGCGAAACCATAGCGTCCGGGCGACCAGGTCCCCACGCGAGGGCCGGCGGCGGCAATGACGGCGCGGGCGGCAATGGGAATCAGATTGTACTCGCCGTAAGTCTGATGGTTCAGCTCGCGGAGCTGCTTGTCGAGCTCGTCGAGGTTGGTGATGGCCCGCAGCTTCTTGTAAGCCGCGTCGATGGCCGGCAGGTCCGCGTAGCCTTGGATGTTGCCGCCGGCGGCCTTGCTGATCCAGGAAATCGTCAGGTTCGGCAGGACCATCGGCCGCGCACCGGACGAGTCGATATAGAGATGGGCGGCGTACGACGTCTCGAAATTCTGCGGGTTGTTGGCGTAGCGCGGCCGGAACGCGCCGATCTCCATCGGCGTGATTTCCGTCTGGAAGCCGGCGGCGCGCAGATAGCCTTCGATCAGCTGGATGATCTCGGGCGACTCCGGGCTCGAGTTGGTCTGCACCGACCAGAGGCGGACCTTACGACCGTCATAGTTGATCGACTTGAGCAGCTCGCGCGCGCGCTGGGGGTTGTAGGCGTAGGGCTTGATCGCCGGGTCATAGCCCAAGGCCGCTTCCGTCCAGAAGGCATTGGAAATCGGCTTGCCCGTGCCCTCCGGATAATACCTCTTGATGATCGCCTGCATGTCGATCGCGCTAGCAATCGCCTCGCGGATCGGCTTGTTGTGGCACAGCATTTCAGGCTGCCAGCACCCGAGCAGGGCGAGCAGGCTGAGCGTCGACCCATCGAGCATCAGCACTTTGAGACCGGCCTTCTTGACATCAGGCGCCTGGCGCGGATCGATAAAGGCCATGTCCGCTTCGCCGGACCGCACCATGGCAAGCCGCGTGCTCGGCTGTGCGCGCGGGATCAGCCGCATGGCCTTGAACGCGGGAATGCGCTCTTTGTCCCAGTAGTCCTCGTTTGCCGCCATCTGAATGGCGACGCCGCGTTCGAACGAAACGTACTTCCACGGCCCGGTGCCGATCGGCGTGCCGGCCAGCTCGTATCCGCCCGACGTCTTCTTGAAGTTGTGCCGGGCCAGCATGCGGACGTCACCGTCCCGCGAGCTGAGAACGCTCGGGAAGGTGACGTCGGCGTCCCGCAGCGTCACGACGACCGTATAGCCGTCGGGCGCCTCGACCTTCTCGATGTTCCGGCGCAGGTATCCGCAATAGGAACAGACGGCATCCGGCGCCACCAGGCGTTCGCCGAGCGTGAACACCACGTCGTCGGACGTGAAGGGCTTGCCGTCGTGCCAGCGCACGCCCTCGCGCAGCTTGGCGGTGAACTGCTTGGCATCGGGGCTCATCGACCACGACGTGGTGAGCGCACGTTTGCTGGTGAGCTGACCGTTCTCGTCGCCCGCAATCAACGGATCGTTCATATGGCCGGTGTATTGCAGGTCTTGCGTCGAGGTGAGCCCCATATCGAAGACCTCGCGACCGAAATTGGCCACGGTGACACGCAACTCGTCAGCGCTTTGCGCGCTGCTCATCGGAACATTGACCGCCATGCTCAGCGCGGTGACGCCGGCTAGTAGAATGTGACGCACGATCCCCTCCCTCCCCGCATTCTCTTGGCACAAAAAGGCGCGTTCAGTGTGCGCTCGACGACGATTGTGACAATGCGCATTTCTCGTCATAAACTGTCCGGAAACAGACAATCCATTGTCCATTGAACGTCAAAATGGCCAACCTTCGATGGGATGAGCTGCGCTTTCTTGTGGCGATCGACGACGCCGGCACGCTGCTGGGCGCAGCCCGGACGTTGAAGGTGAGCCACAGCACCGTTGCCCGCCATCTGGAGCGGGCCGAGCGCGTCGTGGGGAGCCGGATATTCCATCGTCGCGGCAATGTACTGGTCGCCAGCGAGCGCGCCGAATTGTTGCTCAAGGAAGCGCGCCGGATATCCCAGGAGATTCAATCTCTCACCCAGTTCGCAGGCAGCGCGAAGACGGAACTGGAAGGCACGGTAAGGATTGCCGCCCCTCTCACGATAGCCTCTCACATCCTGGCGCCCCATTTGAAAGCCATGGAGCGGGCCTTTCCGTCGATCAGGCTCGCCTTTCGCACCGAGCTCACCTCGCACGCGATGCTGCGCGGCGAGGCGGACATCGCGATCCGCATAAGCCGGCCGGTCGCCGAGGGCCTCATCATTCAGCGCCTGGTGCCGTGCGAGTTCGGCCTCTATGGAACGCCCCGGCTCGCCAGGATCCAGCGCATGGCGCTGGAGAAAGGGCACCCTATGCCTGGGCCCTATCTGACATTCACGGACGACTATGCACTTGTGCCCGAGACGAACTGGCTGAGAAGCCTGTTTCCCGGGCGGGAGCCGGTGTTCAAGGCGAATGCCTCCCTGGCCCTGATGGCTGCCGCGCAAGCGGGGCTCGGCGTCGTGGCGCTGGGCGGCTACATAGGGCGAACCGCCTCGCGACTGCAGCTCATCGACACGCCGATCGCGCCCCCCAACGAGAGCATCTATCTCGTCACCCATCGCGATCAACGAGACATCAAACGGATCCGCGTCGTGGTTCAATTTCTTGCGGATCTGATCAAGCGCAATCCACAGTGGTTTCACCGCAACGACCGTGGGGCATCACAGTGAGGATCGTCAGTTCTCCCGATCTGGGTTTGAACTGGAATGCAGCGTCAACCGGCGTCGCTCGTTTCCTGCTATGCACTGCCAGGCGTGCGACGAACGTCAGAATCGGCGAGATAACGCACTCCGGCACGTCTTTTCTCTGATGGCGAGGCGAGAACTCCCGGCGATTGAATTGGGTGTCCACGAGCGTTGTGACTCGCGTCTCGGAACAGAGCTACACAGGCCCATCGCCAGATGGCGCTGCAAACCTACGGAGTCCCAATAACGACAAATGGAGCCCAATGTGCTGGATGGGCATACTCCGGCGGACCGGCCTCACGGCTCAATTTTACCATGGCCACGCGGTGGGCTTCGGACCAATTGGATAATCGATTGGCTCGGCTTTGGCGTATCATTTCGCTCATGAGGAGACTTGCTGAATCCGACGATACGGACCAATGCGAGGCCACCACGCGGCGAGCCCCGGCGGCGATAAACGCACGAGCGAGGCCGGAAAGACCTTCCGCCTGGGGTTTTCCGTCGCTGCCTGCCGTGTTGCAAGCCGACAGAATGACGACTTCCGCATCTAGTTTCAGGGCCGCAATCTCACTTGCCATCAGCACGCCATCATCTGAGCGGCTGGCCGTCTGTGGTGGTGTCAGTACCAGTGCCGGTTCGACCAGTCCGTCGAGCTCGCCAGCCAGGAGGCCATGGGTTGCGAAGGCAATAACGCGATACCGATCAAGTGACAGCCGCCGTATCCCCGTTTCGGTCGCCCCTTGCTGCAACAGGAGATCCTCGCTTTTGCTGTCCATCGCCTTCGCCATCGACAGCAGCTCGATCTTCGAATCCGGCAGTTGAGACAGCTGGCTTAGCGCGGCAAGGCTTACCCGGCCCGACTTGTCCAATATCTCGGTCGCCGCAACGCCGCGCTTGCCGGAGGCAGCGCCTTTCAAGAGCGGATCCCCAATTCCTAGAAAGGCTTCCTGCGCCGCGCTTGCCGGCATCCGCCGCAGGGCCGCCAAACTTTGGACGCTGGGAAGAATGCTGATCGCCGGGCCCAGCAGGAGCCAAGGCAAGTTCGCCGACCTGATAGCAGAGGCGCCCTCCGGCGCTGAGACCTTTTCAGTCAGCAGAAGATGCAACGGCAGACTGAGCAGGGGGCCGTCCGGAACAAAATACAGATGCTTCGCCGACAGGATATCGGTCTTGAAGCCTCCAAAGAGGTCCTCGAAGAGTTTCGCGGCGACCTGGTAGGGAAACGGTGGAAGCATGCCGTCCTGGATCTCTACCCCCGCACGCAGGGACGCGACCGCCTCCGCAAGAGACGCTTTGGACAGGGGCGCCCGACGGATGCTCATTTTGGCTTGCGTCATTGCGACCACAACAGTCGCCTCGTCCGCGCTCACGGTCGTTAGCAGAAGCTCGTTGGATCGGAGCTGAACGGAGGCGCTTTTCGAACCGACAGGCGTAACCGCTGCAATATCCGAATTCGGGCTCGCACCCGACCGCAGTTGGGGCTCCCTGTTGCGAAGTAGCCTGCTTGCCCGCTCTGCCTCTTCGTCTGATACGTAGGCAATAAAGGCTGCTCTGAGCGCAGCTATGCGGCGCAAGGCGACCTCGATGTCTTCCCTGGTCGACAACGCTTGTCGGGACTGACTTCCGTCGCTCTCCAGCAGCCGTTGCTGAGCTTGCGCAAGCACGGCCAGGGCCGCATCGGTAATATGAGGCAGCTGAGCAGCCTCGAACGCGGCCTCGCGCGCCCGCGCCTGCTCCTGCGGGGTCCCGGTCGTGGCTAGCGCGGCCCGTACATCCGCGGCACGGCGGAGGTGTGACCGCAAGCTCGCCAGGGTACTCGCAGCGGCGACATTGCCGGAACGCCATTCCCGCGTGATGCGCGACCTCGAGAGACCATCGGCCTCGTCCAGGAACCGGACCGCGTCAACCCGACGTCCAGCGCGCAATGCGTCGGCGCCAAGCCAGACAAGCATCGGCAACGCCTGCTGTATATGGCGCTGATGAAACTCCGGCGCAGTCGCCCCGACCTCCTCCCTGACTCGAGCAAACCACTCTTGAGCGAAAAGCCGCGCCAGCCCGCGATCCCCCATCGCCTGGGTTACCAGATACGCTTGGTAGATTTCTGCTGCGTAGAAAGAAATGTCGCCTGACTGACCAAGGCCCATTCCCTCGTCAATCTTCTTTCTTATCAGTAGCCGAAATGCTTCCGCTCTCCGCGTTTCATCGGACGAATAGAGTAGTATCGCAAACTCGGCATACCCCGTCCGATACGCATTAAAGAGCCGGTCATACAGCAACGCCATGGACTCGACGTAGAATTCGTCGCGCCTGGGAAAGAACTGCTCAGCGAGATTATTGGAGCGAGCAAGAACATCGGCACGCACGGTGTCGGCGGCTTCACGTTTCAACGCAGACGAAAAGTACTTGGCTCCTTCGTGAAGAATGAGACCCGTGATGTACGCCGACGTGTTGCCGATGTTTCTGGCGAGTTCTTCTTTCATGCGCCGAGACAGCGCGCTTTCCAGAATCTCCCGATCTGCGAACAGCTCGTCGCGCGAGTATAGAAACTCCATGTTGCGAGCGATGAAGTCGCGAACCTTAAAGAGCTGTGTGTATGGTTCACCGTCCGGCCCCTTTTGGCTCATTGACATGAACGCAATTGATCCTCTCAGCGCCGCGATAAGCCCCACTTTCTCTCCCAATGCCTCAGGATCGAAAGTCGCCGGGGTGAAGGCTTGTCCGTGCGTCTCCGCCTCGAGCCGAATGGCCCGACCAACGAAGCCGGCTCTCCGTTCGTAGGCGGCCAGTTCCTGGTTGACTCGGGACCGCTCTTCTTCAGGTAACCCGGCGGTCGCATCGGCGAACTCCTTGGCCGCGCGCGCATACTCCCAGGCAAGGTCGACGAGGCCCAGCTGCTCGAGTTCTCGCCCGAGGTCGAGTGTGCAGAAGACTCGGTGACTTCGCTTGCACTCGCCCTCACGAACTTCCGTGATTCTGCCGATCGTCGGGAAGAACTTTTCGGGCTCGCGTTCGCGAACCCTGAGCGCGTGCAGGAATATCCAGTGAACTGCGATGTACTCGGTGCCAAAAGTGCCAGGCTCGAGCTGCCTGGCGAATTTCAATGACTCCAGGGCGTAGTAGGAATCGATGTCGCGGGCATCGAAGAATATCGTCAATGCCCCATCTATCGACCGACTGCCGAACTTCGGACCCACATCCCTCGCCCGCGCCTGTTGCGCTGCAACGGCCTTTGCCAGTGCCATGGCTTCTCCTTGCCTGGCCGGCTGCTTACGGAGCAACTCAAGAAGTGCGCCCTGCGCATAGTCGACATCTTCCAGAAAGTCGTACCTGGTCGCGAAGGCAAGAAGTCGACGGCCGTATTTCTCAAGAGTCGCGGGATCGCCTTGATATCCGGCCCTCTCGGCAAGCCGCATCGCGAGGAAAAGCAGACCCCGTTGCTTGGGGCTGGTGCCGAAGGCATCCCGATGGACTTCAAAGGCGCGCTCCACTGCAGCCAATTGCTGAGAAACACTCAAATCTGAGCTGGCCGACTGCAAGCAGTGGGCTAGCGCCAGGCGCTCGGCCGCAAGCGCGACGGCCTCCTGGTCGCCGGCCTGGGTGCCACGTCTAACGTCCAGAACGTTCTTCAGATTGCTCGCAAGAGCCTGTCTCTTGTTTGCCGCCGCTTGCAACCGCGCCAGATCGACACTGGCCACAAGTACGGCAATCGATGCGTCGCCGTATCTGCGCCGCACCTCTTCGACGACTGCCGTCATCGTCGGAAGCTGCGCTTCGGCGGCCACGAAAACGGGCTTGTCCTGGAGGGCGTGTACCGCGGTGCGATGAGCGTCGGAATAGAAAATCGGTGTCAGATCCACGCACTGGAACTGGTCGGCCAACTGGGCGCGGGCAGTCGTCGGAGCCGAAGCAACGGCCAGCCACAGCAGGATCCTTGCCAGCTTGTTCCGCCAGGTGGTGCGAAATGCGTTCACGGCCGTTGGCCCGCAGCCAAGCCACGCCGCATCAGTTCCGCAACCGCGCTCCGATCGGCAACGGAATCGAGCCGCTGGAAGGCTTCGAGCCGCCACGCTCCAGCGCTTTGGATCATAAGCCACCCTGCTTCCAGAAGCAGGCGATGATCGTCGTTTACGGCCGACGTCGAAAGATCGGGCATCGAAGAAGATGCCGTCACGATGATCTGCAACCGCGCGACGCTCTTGGCGTCATCCTCGACCACCAAGTCAACGGCGCCGCCAAGAAACTCCACCGTCGGGAACCTGAGCACATAGTCGCGTGACGTTATCTCGGCGACTTCTTTGTCCGCTTGAACAAGCTTGGCCTTGAAGGGAGGGCTGCCGTCGCTTACCGGCACGTGCAAGGTTCGCCGTCCGGCTACAAGTCTTTGCGGCACACCGGCACTGACGGGGAATTTCGGCGGAAGGCCGGCACGGGTGACCAGATTTCTGGGAGAACTCTTCACCCAGCCAGCCATCGCGACACTACGGTTCCACCAATCAGCGACTGGATTGAGCGAAGGCGCCATCGCAAGCCATCGGCAATCGAGCGGCGTTTTCTGGATGCACACCGCTACGGGGCCGGATCGCGTATCGACTCGCACCGTATGGGGCGGCGACGCCTGTACGATGTCTCCTTGCTGAATGAACTCCCCTAGTTGCAGGTCCCGTTCCTTACCGTCCCGGATGATCAACGCCTTTCCGTCGATGCTGGCAACGTAGCCGACTGGATCGGCCGCAAGGGCAGGAAGCGCACACAACAGACCAATGAGCCACAAGGTCAGACGGGCACGATTGAGACCGATGGCGCGGATCATTTCCGAACCCCGAGAAGTCTTTGCCCGTACTCGGACAGGACAGATGCCTTGATGCTACGCCGCGGGCCTGTCGCGAGCTCGCGGACCAGGTCGTAAACTTGTTGCAGGAAACAGAACGCAGCCAGCATGACGAGGCTGATGAACACCCCGCCCTGTATGGTTGAAGCATCAACGCCGCTCGCGAGACCAGCGACAACTGCCAGCACGGTGACGGCTGTGACCGTTATCGTGAGCAGCAGGCCGTGCAGGATAACCGTAGCCAAAGCGGCGACGGCGAAGAACGGCAAGGCGTACAGCATGCTCCTTGTCCACGGGGAGAGGCTTGATCCGAAGACTCCTTTGGCGCCGACGATCGTGTTCGCCAGGATGTGGGAGCCAGGCATGAGCCCCAGGGGAGTGCGATGAATGTCCTGGCTGTCGGCGTGGCTCGCGCCAATGACGACGATCCGGTTCTCCAGCGCTTCCGCTGCAATCTCTCGTGCCGCCTCGACGTCACCAGCCGCCAACCGCATCAGGATTGGTCGGCGGCCCGTGCTGGTATTGGTGGTAGCGAGAGCCGCCGTGCTCGGAAGAGGCCAGCCAAAGAAGTAGGGGATCATTGCGGGCTCGGAGGTCAGTTTGAGCCCGGCCTTCCTTTCTGCCGAGCTGCCTGCCTCGCCGATACACTCTCTCTTGGAAGCTGCTCCGACATCCAGATCGAGGTCGCGCAAGCTTTGGCGACCGCGCTCGTGGATCACATAGGCCGCGAGCGCGATGGACGGAATTCCACGTGAAGGATTGTCGGTGCAAAGGGGGTTGAAGGCCGACCAACGGTCGAAGATTCCAACTTCGTTGGGCTCCAGAAGCGCCGAAACCCAGGCAATGGTCTGCGATTTGGCCACTACCGCCTCGACCTCGCCGTCCCTCACTGTCAGGTAAGCAGAATTGCCTTGCGCGTGTTTCGGGTCGGCGCGGAGTTTCCGAACGAGCAACAGCGGAACCTCTTTGCTCGAACCTTCCGACTGAACGTACCTTTGAAGAAATTCCTGAACCTCTGCCCACGGTTGCGGCTCGGAAGACGCAAGGTCAATGTCGACGACAATCGCCAGCGGCCGCTCTTTTGCAACTTTGGCGATGATCCCGAAGAGTTTGAGGCGTGGTATCAGGGCTGGCTCGCCCCAAGTTCGATAGGTCGAGTCATCGATATCGATCAGCGTAACCGGTATCGCCTCGGAATAGTGACCTCTCAAATTCACCGCAAGCCGGACCGCCAAGTCATGGCCGGCAATATCTCGAATGCTGGCACTGTAGATCAGCGTGAGCGGAGCGACTGAAAGCAGACTCACCACAAATATGAAGAGATGACCTACGCCGGTTGCGCCACCTTGTTTATCGACCAGCCATTTCAATAGTCGCTTTCTCATCAGTCACCCTTGCGAACGTCAGGGCTACCAACACTAGTTGTAATACTAAAATGGAAAAACCACTCATCGGCCTGCAATGCACGCACACGACACCCCCGTCGTGTTCTATTGACGCCGAAATCTGAAATTTGGCCCCAGCAACGCTATCACGCGCGAGAGGCCGCGTTCCTGTTACAACTTTGGGACCGTGCAGGGCGGCTGGCGCCAGGCCACCTATCGATCGCCTGGTTGAACTCGCCGCCCCTCATGCACCTCACCCTGCAGGGCGAAGCGTCGGCTCACCCATTTGGGGGATGCCGCCCTTCTTTGAATGATGCGCCGCAGCTGTCTCCTGGCTCGCGCCAAGAGGTCGTCACCGAATGGCAACGAACAAAGGTCGGCTCGTCCCGGCAACGGTAGCCGGTGCAGGCGGCGTTGCCTACAACGGAACGGCATCCTTGTTGACAGAACTTTGATGCGCTGCCAGCGTTCACTCCCACTGCGAGGAATTTCATGGCAGCCACCACCTTCACGGCCAGCGACGGCAACAAGATCGCCTACTACATCGACGATCACACCGATCCGTGGAAACCCGCGGCGACCCTGCTGTTGCTGCATGCCGCAATGGGCCATTCGCGCCGCTTCTATTCCTGGGTGCCGGGCCTCTCGCGCCACTATCGCGTCGTGCGCATGGACCTCCGGGGGCACGGCGACTCCGACGTGCCGCCAGAAACGCCGGCACTTACCATGGACAGGCTGGTCGCCGACGTCGCGGAACTGCTGGACCATCTCGATTGCAAGGCAGCGCACATCGTCGGCAACTCGGCGGGCGGCTATGTGGCGCAGAACCTGGCCATGAAGTCGCCCGACAGGGTGAGCAGCCTGATGTTGTTCGGTTCGACGCCCGGCCTGAAGAACAGCCAGGCGGCGACCTGGCTGCCGCGGGTCGCCAAGGAAGGGCTTCGCAACTTTCTCGCCGACACGATTTCCGACCGCTTCCCGATCGGCAAGGTGCCCGACGGCCTGGTCACCTGGTTTCTCGACGAAGCCGCCAAGAACGACACCGCCTATATCGGGCGCTTCATCGGCTTGATGACGACGCTCGACTGGAGCGACCGGCTCGACGGCATCAAATGCCCGACCCTGATCGTCATGCCGGGCGGTGAGACCGTGGGATCGATCAAGAACTATGATGTCATGATCGAGCGCATCCCCGATTCGCAGGCAATCGCCTACGAGCACATGCCGCACAATATCTGCGACGCCGCTCCGGACCGCTGCGTGGCCGACGTGCTGAGCTTCCTGCGCTGGCGCTTCGGAGCGCCGGCATGATCCGCCTCTTCGCCCTGCTCGCCCTGGCGATCGTCGGTCTGGGCAGCCTCGCGCAGGCCCAGACCTTCCCAAGCAAGCCGATCCGCCTCGTTGTTCCCTTCGCACCCGGTGGCGGCACCGACAATCTGGTGCGCCTGCTCGCGGCCGACGCCTCGGCGAGCCTGGGGCAGCAGATCACGATCGACAACAAGCCCGGCGGCGCCACGGTCGGTGGCACCGACATGGTCGCCAAGGCGCCGGCCGACGGCTACACGATCCTCGCGTCCGACAGCGCCTTCCTGACCAATCCCGGCCTGATGAAGAACCTGCCGTACCAGACGACGCGGGACTTCACGGGCATCACCATGATGGCGCGTGCGCCGGTGATCCTGATCGTGCACCCGTCGGTGCCTGCCCATTCCGTGGGCGACCTGATTGCGCTCGCCAAAGCCAAGCCGGGGACGATCAACTACGCATCGGGTGGCAATGGCTCCTCGACCCATCTGGCGGGCGAGTTGTTGAAGCAGGTGGCCGGCGTCAACATCGTCCACGTGCCCTATCGAGGATCGGGTCCGGCCATGAACGACCTGATCGCCGGACAGGTCCAGATGTCGTTCTCGGGGATCAGCTCGGCCCGGCAATATATCGACGGTGGTCAGCTCCGGGTTCTCGCCCTCACCGGCGACAGTCGCAATCCCGCGCTGCCCAATGTGCCCACCTTCCGAGAGGCCGGCCTGGCGGGCGTGAATGCCGAAAGCTACTGGGGCCTCTACGCGCCCGCCGCGACGCCGCCGGCGGTCGTGAAGACCCTCAACCAGCATTTCACCCGTGCACTGAAGAATCCCCAGCTTGCCCAGCGGCTGGCCGAGCTCGGTTACGAGCCCATCGCCAACACGCCGGAGGAACATACGGCACAAATGAAGCAGATGATCGGCGACTGGACGGCGATCATCGAGAAGGCAGGAATTCGCGTCGAATGAACCTCTCGCCCTCACCCCGTCGACGAAGCGCGCCGTGCGAGTGCCTTGCGCGGCGCGTAGTGATGCAAGTCGCCCCCGACCAGAGTGGTGAGGCGCTGGCAAGCCTCGAGCAGGACGTCCCCCATGGCTTGCGCGGCCTTGCGCCCGAAGCGGCTGTCCAGGCCGGTCAAGCAGATGACACCGACCAGCTCGTCTTGCGGGCCGAAGATGCCGCAGGCGATCGACGCGAGCTCGGGCTCGTATTCTCCATGGGTGACGATCGGCAAGGGCCGCGACGGATTGGTCCTGTATTCCACCGGGACTTCGCCACGGGCCAGACCGGATTGTTCGACGCCAGAATCGAAATACAGGAAGACGCGTCCTGGTGCGCCGATGGTGAGCGGCAGCAGATCGCCTTCGCGGACATGGTCGCGCAGGGCCCGCTGGGAATCGACGCGGCGCAGGCAGAAGCGCTGATCGCCCTTGCGAACATAGAGCGTCGCACTCTCGCCGGTGGCTTCGACGAGCTTCTGCAAGACCGGCAGAACATGGTCGTCTATGCGGGTCGACCGCTTGCTGATCTCGCCCAGCCGGATCAGGGCGGCGCCGAGCTGATATCGCCCGCTCTCCAGCCGGACGAGGTAGTTGGCGCGCTGCAGCGATTGGGCGAGGCGCAGGATCGTGCTCTTGTAGTAGCCCGTGCGCTCGGCCAGCTCGGCGAGCGAGAGCGACCGGTCACCGGCCCGGAAGCTGTCGAGCACGGCCAGTGCCCGTCCCACCGAGGTCTGCAGTTCTGTGGCCATGGTTCTGTGTACCAGAATGATCTTCTGAACAACAGAACGGCGGCCTCGCCATGACGGCCGATCGGAAAGGCCGTCTGGCTGGCAAAGTCGTGTTGATCGCCGGGGCTGGGCCGGGTGGCATCGGTGGCGCGGCCGTCCGGCTCTTCGCCCAGGAAGGGGCTCGACTGCTGATCGCGGAGCTCGACCCGGCGAAGGGCAAGGCCAGCGCCGGGGAAGCCGCTGCCGTCGGCGTCGACGCGCTTTTCGTGCCGACCGATGTCACCGACGAGGCGAGCGTGCGCGACGCCGTGGCGCGCGGGATCGCCCGTTTCGGGGCGCTCAATGTGTTGTTCAATACGGCAGGCGGCTCGCTTCCCGAAGACAGCCTCGTGACCGACGTCGATCTTGCCGTATGGGACAGGACCATGCGCGTCGACCTGCTCGGCACCATCCATACCTGCCGCCATGCCATTCCCCGGATCGTGGACTCCGGGGGTGGCGCGGTGATCAACATGTCATCGGGCGCAGCTCTGCGCGGCGGCAGCCCCTCGCATATCTACACCGCCGCGAAGGGCGCCATCCTTTCGCTCACCCGCGCCCTTGCCGGCACTCACGCGCGCGACAATGTACGGGTCAACGCGATCTGCTCGGGCCGCATCCTCAGTGACCGCATCGTCGATACCTACGGCGCACCGGGCGCGTCCGGCCCCGTCGTCGATCGCCAGGCGTCGGCCGAACGCGCGAAGGACTATCCCTTCTGGATCGGCGAACCGATCGACATTGCCAACATTGCGCTTTTTCTCGCTTCGGACGAATCGCGCATGGTCACCGGCGCCACCATCGCGGCCGATGGTGGACGTTCGGCCTATTGACCATGGCGCACATCTTGCACGCAAAGGAGTTGCTCATGGATCTGTCGACCTCCTCTCCCATCGCCGCAACCGCCCCGCCCGTCATGATCGGCGACGCCATTCCGTTGATCGACGTATCGGACTATCTCGCCGGCACGCCGGGCGCGGCCGAGAAGACCGCCGCCCAGCTGCGCTTCGCTTTCGAGAATGTCGGCTTCTACTATCTTGCCGGCCACGGTGTGCCGCAGAAGCTGATCGACGATACCTACGCTGCCGCCGCGCGCTTTCATGCGCAGCCGATGGAAGCCAAGCTCGCCGTCAAGGTCGACGAGCACAATATCGGCTACATGCCGATCCAGCAGAAGGCGCCGCCCAACGCCGCGGCCCAAGGCAAGAAGCCCAGTCAGAACGAAGCCTATTTCCTGCGCCGCGAGCGCAATGCGAACGATCCTGACGTGCTGTCGGGCCGCCGCTTTCATGCGCAGAACAAGTGGCCGGCCGATCTGCCGGGCTTTCGTGAGGCCGCACTTGCCTACATTTCTACCCTCGAGGGGCTTTGCCAGAAGCTGGTGAAGCTCTATGCGCTCGCCCTCGATCTGCCGGAAACCTATTTCGACGCCTGCTTTGCCAGGCCGCACATGATCCTGCGCATGTCCCGCTACCCCCAGATCGATGGCACGGACGAGAGCGTGGAGAGCCTGGTCCCGCACACGGACTCCGGGTTCATGACCCTGCTGCCGCCCAACAAGGTGCAGGGCCTTTCCATTCTCCTGCCCGATGGCCGCTGGATGGATGCCCCGGGTATCGAGAATGCCTTCGTCGTGAACGGCGGCGATATCCTTCACCGCTGGTCGAACGAGCGCTTCCTGTCGACGCCGCACCGCGTGCGCAACGTCTCCGGCCAGGTCCGCTATGCCATTCCCTTCTTCTGCGATCCGGACCACGACACCATGATCGAATGCCTGCCTTCCTGCCACTCGGCCGAACGGCCGTCGAAGTACCCGCCCATCAAGTTCGGCGACTACGCGCTCTGGTTCGCCGCCCAGCGTTACGGTCACATTTCCCAGGCGACTGCACCGACCGACGCCGAGGTCGCCCCGGGCGCCCGCGCAACCTCGCGCTGGCAGGCCTGATCCGATGACGCTGCGCTTTCTGGCGGCAATCGCCATCGCCGCCACCTTCGCCGCCTCGCCAGCCACCGCCCAAACCAAGACGATCCGGGCGGTGATGCACTCCGACCTCAAGGTCCTCGATCCGATCTGGACCACTGCCAATATCGTGCGCAACCACGGCTACATGGTGTGGGACACGCTGTTTGCGATGGACGAGAAACTGCAGCCACAGCCGCAGATGGTCGACACCTGGAATCTCAGCGACGACAAGCTGACCTACACATTCACCCTGCGCGACGGCCTGAAATGGCATGATGGCAAGCCTGTCACGTCCGAAGACTGCATCGCGTCCCTGAAGCGCTGGGGTGCACGCGACACGCTGGGCATCAAGCTGCTGAGCTTCGTCAAAGATCTTGAGGCGGTGAACGACAAGACCTTCAAGCTCGTTCTGAAGGAACCCTACGGCCTGGTCATCGATTCGCTGGCCAAGCCCGGCGGCTCGACGCCGTTGATGATGCCCAAGCGCATCGCCGATACCGATCCCGGCAAGCAGATCAGCGAGTTCGTGGGCTCGGGCCCTTTCATCTTCAAGGCCGATGAGTGGAAGCCTGGGGACCGCACCGTCTATGTGAAGAACCCCGACTACAAGCCGCGCGCCGAGCCGCCGTCGGGTCTGGCAGGCGGCAAGATCGCCAAGGTCGACCGGGTGGAATGGCTGGCCATCCCCGACCACCAGACGGCGGTGAATGCGCTGCTGGCCGGCGAGATCGACTATATCGAGGCACCGCCACACGACCTCAAGCCGCTGCTGCTGGCCGACAAGAACGTCAAGCTCGAGGTCTACAACACGATCGGCGCGCAATACGTCTTTCGCTGGAACACCGTCGTGCCGCCTTTCGACAACGAGAAGGTGCGCCGGGCCGCGATGTATGCGCTCGATCAGAAGGCCTTCCTCCAAGGCGTGATCGGCGACGCCAAATATTATCGGACCTGTGACGCCATGTTCGTCTGCGGCACGCCGCTCGAGAACAAGGCCGGCATGGACGGGCTGGTGCGCGCCAACTTCGCCAGATCGAAGGAGCTGCTGAAGGAGGCCGGCTATGACGGCACGCCGATCGTGATGCTCCACACCACCGATATCGCCGTGCTGACCAACGCCGGCCCGATCGCCAAGGACCTTCTGGAAAAAGGCGGCTTCAAGGTGCAGATGGTACCGCTCGATTTCCAGGCCATCGTCGCCCGTCGCCTGCGCAAGACGCCGGCCCAGGACGGCGGCTGGAACGGCTTCATGACCGCCTGGCTGTCCGTCGACATGATGAACCCACTGACCAACAGCATGGTCAACGCATCGTGCGACAAGGCCGCCTTCGGCTGGCCGTGCGACGCCGAAGTCGAGCGCCTGCGCGATGCCTATGCACGGGCACCGAGCCTGGAGAAGCGTCAGGAAATCGCCGACGAATTGCAGGCGCGTGCCGTCAAGTACGGCACGCATATCCATCTCGGCCAGTATACGCTTCCAACAGCCACACGCGCTGACCGCCTGAGCGGCATCGTCGCCAGTCCCATTCCGGTCTTCTGGAATATCGACAAGAAGTAGGGCGCTGCTCCGGGATCGATCGAATCTGGAGCACAACCTTCCGCTCGACTGATTGTAGTCGAGCGGAACGTGCTCCAGGCCGTGAACTCATAAAGGCGGGTGGTCGCGGTGCTCGAGCGGCAACTCACCCCCGGGCGTGCGTTTTCGTCCCTCCTACTTCTGCACCCAGCGCAGTTCCCCCAGCGGGTAGGCCGGCAGCGGAGAATTCTTCCAGAACCCGGTCACTTCCTTGCGGCTGAGCCCGACCTTGGGGAAGCTGTAGAGCCACAGCGACGGCGCATCGGCGGCCAGGCGCTTCTGTGCCGCGGCTAGCTTCTCGCGCAGTCCCTCTTCCGTCGGGCTGGCTTCCGCCTCCGCCACGAGCGCACGGAACTCGGCGCTGTCGTATTGATAGAGGTACTTGGGATCCGTGTAGTTCAGGATGGCCCACGGCTCCTGCTGCGAGAGAATGGTCATGTCGTAATTCTTGTTGCGGAACACGACCTCGAGCCATTGGGCCGTTTCCAGCACCTCGATCTTCACTTTCACGCCCACTTGCGAGAGCTGAGCGGCGATGATCTCGGCGGCGCGGCGCGTCGAGGGGATTGGCAGGATCTTGAGATTGGCTTCGAAACCGTTCTTCTTGCCGGCCTCGGCCAGAAGCTTCTTGGCCTGCGCGATGTCGTGCTTGTACACGCCGGACGTATCGATCCAGTACGGATTGAGCGGCGTGATCTGGGCGCCCATTGGCTTGCCGTAACCATTGTGGGTGCCAAGGTCGATCGTCTCCCGATCGAGCGCATGGTAGAGCGCCTGACGGATCTTCAGGTTCGTGAACGGGTCCTGCTTGTTGTTCAGCCCGACGAACATCACGCCCTGCGTCGTGCCGACCTCGAGAACAAAGCGGTTGTCGTTCTTGAGGGTCTCCGCGTTCTCGATCGCCGCGACGACCGGCACGTAGTCGACGTCACCCGCCTGCAGCGCCGAAAGCTGTGCGTTCTCGTCGTTGATGAAGCGGATCGTGACTCGCGGGAACTCCGGCATCACCGGTCCCTTGTAGTCGGCGAAGCGCTCGAGCCGGAGCGAATCGCCGCGAGTCCAGGAGACGAATTTGTACGGCCCGGTCCCGATCGGATTGGTTCCGTTCTTGTCCGCCGACTTGGGTGACAGGATCGCCGCCGTCGCTTCTGCCAGAAAGAAGGGGAGAAGGGCCGACGGCTCCTTCAGGGTGATCTTCACCGTGAGCGGATCAGGCGTCTCGATCGATTCCATATTGGCGAATACGCGTTTGCGCTTGTTCGTGCTCTTGTCGGAGATGTTCCGCTCGAACGTGAACTTGACGTCGGCGGAGCTGAGCTCGCTGCCGTCGTGGAACTTCACGCCGCTGCGCAGCTTGAAGGTGAATACCTTGTTGCCTTCATGGGTCCAGCTCTCGGCGAGCGCCGGCAGGATCTTGCCGTCCTGGTCGAACCGTGTGAGCCCTTCGAACAGGTTCATCCAGGTCACTTCGCTGACGGCCGTGGAGGCCTGCATCGTGGGATCGAGGCCCGGCGGCTCGGTCGCCAGCGCCATCACGAGGTTGTCCTTGCCCGCGAACGCCGGAACGCCGCCGAAGATCATTGCCGCGGCCATCGCCAGGCCGACGAGCTGTCTCGCCTTCATTTCATTCTCCTCCCCTGCACATCGGCAGTGATCGAGTTGAGGTCGTCATGCAACGTGGCAGGCCGCTTCTCTGTCGGGCGCCACCGGCCGCAGTTCCGGCATTTCGGCGGTGCAGCGGGCGATCGCCCGCTTGCAGCGCGGCGCATAGGGACAGCCCGGCGACATCGCGATGGCCGCATCGGCCTTGTCGGCCGCCGGGCGCACGCGGCTTCGCCGGGTACCCGCCCGGTCGATGCGAGGCATGGCATCGCGCAACGCCGCCGTATAGGGATGGGCCGGCGCGGTCAGTACGGCGCGAGCGCTGCCGCGCTCCACGATACGACCGGCAAACATGACCACGATGTCCTCGCAGAGATACTCAACGACGGCGAGATCGTGGCTGATGAACAGATAGGTAAGGCCGAGCGTCTCGCGCAGATCGCGCAACAGGTTCAGCACCTGCGCCTGCACCGACAGGTCGAGGGCCGAGACGGGCTCGTCGGCAACGACCAGGTCGGGCCGCGTCACCAGCGCTCGCGCGATCGCGATGCGCTGTCTCTGGCCGCCCGAGAACTGATGCGGATACTTGGCCGTATCGCCGGCCTTCAACCCCACCGCTTCCAGGGCGGCGGCAACGCGCGCGCGCGTCTCGGCGTCGCTGTTTCGCGCCGGCTCGCCGACGATGCGGCCAACGGTGTGACGGGGATTGAGCGATCCGTAGGGGTCCTGGAAGACCATCTGGAAATGGCGGCGGAATCCGAGCAGCTCACGCGGCGACATGCGGTGGATATCGCGGCCAAGGATGCGGATGTTCCCTTGCGTCGGCTTCTCGATCGCCATCACCATCTTGGCAATCGAGGTCTTGCCGCAACCCGATTCGCCGACCAGCCCCAAGGTGCGCCCGCGCGAAATGGCGAATGAGACATCACTCACGGCGCGCACGGCGCGCGGCGCCGCGAACAGAGACGCGCGCGGCAGCGGATAGTCGAGCCGCAGGCGATCGACCGTCAGGACCTCGTTCGGCGGTACAACCCCGGTCATGGCGCCGTTCCCCCGCCCTGCTCCAATCGCCAGCAGGCCGCGATACGGCCAGGTCCAAGCTCACGCAGCGGTGGGCTCTTCTCGCATTGCGCCGTCGCCAGCGTGCAGCGCGTCCGGAACCGGCATCCGACATCGTGGGAAGATGGCGGCGGCACCGTGCCGGGGATCGGCTCCAGCCGCGCGTCGCTGCCGAGCGCCCGTTGCGGCGTCGCCTGCAGCAGCGCGCGCGTATAGGGATGCGCCGGGGAATTCACCAGGGCGGCCGTCGGCGCCGCCTCGACGATCGCGCCACCATACATGACGAGCACTCGATCGGTCGTTTCCGCCATGATGCCGATATCGTGCGTGATGAGCAGCAGCCCACTGTCCGTCTCTTCGACGAGATCGACCAGAAGATCCAGGATCTGCCGCTGCACGGTCGTATCGAGCGCCGTGGTCGGCTCGTCGGCAATGAGCAGGTTCGGCCGGCAGGCCAGCGCCATGGCGATGACAACGCGTTGCCGCTGCCCGCCGGAGAGCTGATGGGGATAGGCATCCAACGCCGCAGTGGGATCGGGCAAACGGATGCGCTCGAGCAATCGCCGGGCTTCCGACCGCGCCGCCGCCCGGCCGAGGCGTTTGTGCAGCCGCAACGGCTCGGCGATCTGATCTCCGACCGTCTTGACCGGATTGAGCGCGGTCATCGGCTCCTGGAAGATCATGCCGATACGATTGCCGCGCAGCGCGCACAGCGCCTTCTCGTCGAGCGTCAGCAGGTCTTCGCCGTCGAAGGCGATGCGGCCCGAGATTTTCATGCCCTGCGGCAGCAGGCCGAGCACGGAGAACGCCGTCAGCGACTTCCCGCAACCCGACTCGCCCAACACGCCGACCACCTCGCCCTCGCCGACACTGAACGAGACGTCGCGCACCAGATCGACCGATTCATCGGCGCGCTCCAGGCGAATGGACAGGTTCTGCACCTCCAGCAGGGCCATGTCAGCGCTCCGCCGACTGACGCGGGTCGAGCAGGTCGCGCAACCCGTCTCCGAGCAGGTTGAGGCCGAGCACGGTGACGACGATCGTCAGGCCGGGAATGATGGAGAGGTAGGCGGCACGCGACAGGAAGGTCTGCGATTCATGCAGCATGCGCCCCCAGCTCGGCGCGGGTGGCTGCGTGCCGAGGCCGAGATAGCTCAGCGCGGCTTCGGCGAGGACGGCGGTCGCGAACGAGATCGTCGCCTGCACCACGATGATATTGAGAATGTTGGGAAGCACGTGCTCGACGGAGATGCGGATGATGCCCTTGCCCGCCGTCCGGGCGGCCGTGACGAACTCGCGCGCCCACACGCTCTTGGCCGCGCCGCGGGCAATACGCGCGAAGATCGGAATGTTGTAGATGCCGATGGCCAGCATGGCGTTGCCGGTCCCCGGACCGAGCGCCGCGGCCAGCATCACCGCCGACAGCACCGCGGGAAAGGCGAACACGAAATCGCAGAAGCGCATCACGACTTCGTCCACCCAACCGCGACGCGCCGCCGCGAGGAGACCGAGGGCCGTGCCGATGACCAGCCCTATGACGACCGCCACGACACCGACGGCCAGCGAGTTCTGCGCCCCGATCATCAGCAGCGACAGCAGATCGCGGCCGAACTGATCGGTGCCGAGCAGATGCTGCAGAGAGGGTGCCTGCAGGCGCTGCCGCATGTTCATCGCCATCAGCGAGTAAGGGGTCCACACCAGCGACAGCAGCGCCATGCCGATCACCACTGTCGCGATCGCACCGCCGACGGCGAGGCTCGGATAACGCAACAACCGCGGTCTGCGCGGTGCCGACGCGGAGGGTCGGGCGAGCGCCGTCACGACGCCTGCCGCAGGCGCGGGTCGATCGCGAGATAGAACAGATCGACGATGAAATTCACGGTGATGACGATGGCGGCGAGAAACACCACCACGTTCTTGATCACCATCAGGTCGCGCTGGTTGATCGACTGGAAGATCAGCCGGCCGAGCCCCGGCAGCGAGAACACGTTCTCGATCACGATGGTCCCCGCCAGCATGTGGGCGAACTGCAGCCCGATGACGGTGACGACCGGGATCAGTGCGTTGCGCAGCGCGTGCCGTCGCAGCGCCTGCCCACGCGTCAGGCCCTTGGAGCGTGCCGTCCGCACGAAATCCTCGCCCAGCACGTCGAGCAGGGACGCGCGCACGACCCGCGCCAGCACCGCCGCCTGCGCGACGGCCAAGGCAACGACCGGCAAGACCAGCGCCTTCAGGCCCGGCCACAGCCCGGCTTCCCAGCCCGGAAAGCCGCCGGCCGAGAACCAGCGCAAGGTGAGCGAGAACAGCAGGACAAGCAGCATGCCGAGCCAGAAGCTCGGAATCGCGACGCCGACCTGCGTCAGAGCCATGACGCCGTAGTCGCCGAGCTTGTTGTGCCGGGACGCCGCATAGATGCCGAGGACCAGCGCGAGCGCTGTTGCCAGCGCCATCGACAGCACGGCGAGCGGGATCGTCACTTTCAGTCGCGATCCGATCAGCTCCCGCACCGAAATGTCGTAGGTGTAGCTGATGCCGAGATCGCCGCGCAGCAAGCCCAGGATCCACTCGCCGTAGCGGACATAGGCCGGCCGATCGAGGCCCAGCTGCAGGCGCAATGCCGCCAGCGTGTCCGGCTGCGCATCGGGTCCCAGCAGAACCAGGGCCGGATCCCCGGGCAGGATCTCCAGCACGACGAACGCAATCACCGTCACCGCCCAAAGCGTGATGATCCAGCTCAAGCTGCGGTGAAGCAGGGAAAGCTTCATCGCGGCCAACGGTCAGGGACGCAGATGCGCCGGGGCGGCATACCGGTCACTTTCCTCGCGACGGCACGACCGGAAGCTCGATGTGCGAGGCCCGTACCGCATCGTGATAGACGGTCTGGTGCGCCACGACCGACCGGCGCTCGAGGCCCAGCGGTTCGCCCGTGTTCGGGTTGACGTCGTAGTGCGGGAAGTTGCTGCTCGAGATATCGACGCGGATACGATGGCCGCGGGCGAAGTGGTTGCTCGTGGCCTGCGGATCGATGCGGACCTCGTAGACCTTGCCCGGCTCCATCAGCTCGGCACGCTCACGCGAATCGCGATAGCGCATGCGCGTGATGGCATCGGCGATGTTGAGCGCAAAACCTTCGGGATAGTCGGGATTAGGCGGATACTCGTCGACGAGCTTGGCCGTGAAATCGGTATCGACCGCGCTCGAACTGACCCACAGCCGCACCACCAGCGGGCCGGTCAGCTCGACGCCTTCGGCCAGAGGCGGCGTGCGGAACACCAGCACGTCGCGCCGCGCCGAGAGCGGCAGCGTGTCCTGGCAGAGAATGAGATCGGACCTGCCGCGCTGATCGAAGCCGCCGCCGTCGAGGAGACCGGGGATCGCCTTCTCGGGAAAATTGCCGCCGACGGTCGGGACCGGATCGGCCGGATTGAAGGTGAAGCCGCTCGGCAGCGCCTCCTTGGCGGGCTTCTCCGTCGAGAGGCTGCCGTCGCCATGGAAATAGTACGGCGTCGGCTGCATGCCGGGCGGCGGCCAGTCCTGCTCGTCGCGCCAGCGACCGCCATGATCGAGGCGCCCCTGCAAGTTGCGCCGTCCGGTCCCCCCTCCCATCACGAAGATGCGCACCGGCGGCTCGCGCTCGAGGCCCGTGTCGAGGCCCTTCAGATACTGATCGCACCAGCGCAGTCGCAGGTCGTTGACGTTCTCCAGCGCGGCTTCGGGGCCGAAATCGACCTCGCCCGCCCACGATTCCACGAAGTGCTCCATGCCGTGCGTCCACGTGCCGACAAGCAGCTTCTTCGGCGTGTGGTGGCGACGGCGCATCTCGGCATATTTGGTCAGCGTCGCGGTTATGTGATGGCCGTACCACGCCGTTTCGAGGAACACCGGGATATCGGGATAGCGGTCGATCGCCTCCTCCAGATTGAGACTGGGATCCTTCCAATACGCGTCGTAGTCGGACCGCGTCAGCATGTCGAAGAACCAGTTCTCATATTTCGGCAGCAGGCGCAGCGGGGATTCTCCCCGCCGAAGCGGGAGACGCCGCACCCACTTGCCAAGGTTCGCCCACATGCGATCCAGAGCGTCACGGACTTCGGCGTCAGCCGCGGCTTCCTTGCTTTGCCGCGCCATCTGCAGGACGTATTGCAGGAAGATCGCGTATTCGCAGGCACCGCGATGGCGGAATGTCTTGGTGAAATAGTTGTAGCCGCCATCGAATAGCTGCTGCGTCACGAGGCCCGGAGGATCGGTTATGGCAAGCGACTGCTGGTCAGCCGCGGTATAGGAGTATCCTATGGTTCCGACCTTGCCGTTGCTCCACGCCTGCTCGTCGATCCAGACCAGCGTGTCGTAGCCGTCGCTCGATTCATTGCGCAGGAACTCGAAGTCGCCCTCCGACGACCAGCGTCCACGCACATCCTGCATCACCACCGCATAGCCGCGCCGGGCAAAGAAGCGCCCCGATTGCGAATGCGAGACGCGGCGCGATTTGTCGTACGGGGTACGCTCGACGACCACGGGCCACGGCCCTTCGAGTGGTTTGCCGCCGAGCGCCGGGAGGTAGACATCGGTAGAGAGCTTCGTCCCGTCCCGCATGGCGACATCGATGTCGCGCACCACATGAAAGTCGTAGGCAACACTTGAACCTTCGTACCGTGACACGTGCTTTCTTCTTCCTGACTTCGCAATTCCGTCACACTAGGAGGGGCTCCGACTCGGCGGAACCAGTGAGTGCCGATAGTTCCATAGGTAAATCATTTGCCTTTTGATTTTGTTGGATGTTTTATCCCTTCCACGACCTCGTTCTGACCGACGTCCCGCGCCCTGCGGTGTGTGAATGGAAACCCGCCGGCTTCAATATTTCGTCGAGATTTGCAAGGCCGGAAGCCTGACGCGCGCGGCGGCGCGGCTGGGCATGAGCCAGGCGTCGCTCAGCCAGCAGCTTGCGATTCTCGAGGTCGAGCTCAAGGCTCGCCTGTTCAACCGGACGCGGACGGGCGTGCGGCCAACGGCGGCCGGCGAGGCGATGTTGCGCGAGGCGCAGATCATCCTGCGCCAGGTCGAACAGGCGCGAACGGCGGTCCGAGCTCAATCGGACATACTGTCCGGCAACGTCGCCATTGGCTTTACGGCCGGCACGGCAGGGCTGTTCGGCGTGCCGCTGCTGACCCTCGCGCGTCAGCGCTTCCCGCAGGTCCGTCTTCTCATCCTCGAAGGCATGACCGGTGAACTGACGGAGCGTGTGATCGCCGGACAGCTCGATCTCGCCGCGCTGCTGCGCGACGAGACGCGAGCAGGCGTCACCTCGACGCCGATGTACAAGGAAGATCTGCATCTGATCAGCCCGTCGAGCTTCGAATTACCGGCTGCGATGCGACTTGCCGAGATCGGCACCTTGCACCTGCTGCTGCCGAGTCCTCGCCAGACACTGCGCACGCTGTACGACGCCGCGTTCCGTCAGGCCGCCAAGACACCGAACATCGTGGCCGAAATCGACTCTGTTGCATTGATGCATGCCGCTGTCGTCGCCGGCGTCGGGGCGACCATCAATCCATTGTCGTCGTGGCGCGAAGAACTGCAGGCTGGAGTGGTGCGCGCGAGCCGCATCGTCGATTTCCCGCTCGCGCTCAATTTCTGGCTGACCCGTTCGCCCCCTCCCTATTCGCCTGCCGCGAACGCGATCTTCGACACGCTGCAAGAGATCATCGTCGACAACAAGCCGGTCGAGTGAGTGCCCGGGTTGAGAGTAGTAAAAGCAAAAAGCCGCCCCTGGGGGCGGCTTGATTTGGTTGCGGGGGAGCGCAACCAGCTTAACTTGCTTCTTCAGGCCGCCGCCTAAGCCCAAAGCGCGGGGCCCGCAACCACCGAGACCGACATTCATTGGTGGTCGCAATTTCATCAACAATGCACGATTCCCGCAGTCCTTCCGATTGCACCAGCGTCCGGTTCGTTCGTTAGGGTCGCCGTTTTCCGCATCGACATGACCAACCTGTTCGCGGCCGGTCGGCGTCCCCGCGGGGCCGGGGTCGAGCCCGAAGAAAGGCTCGCCTTCGGATGGGTCGCTTTCGAGCCGGATCGGCTCACGGTCAGCGACGGAGGACAGGCCACCGAAGTCTACGAGGACCGCCACTTCGCCTTCACCTGGCATCCCCCGAACACCCGACGACCTCGGCCAAATGCTGGGCGATATTCATGCTGGCACCGCGACCGGCTCCGCCGGCAACGCGACGATGTTGTCGGCACCAAACCAAGCCCTGAGCTGCGCCATCGCGTTTGCACTAAGCACCTGCGTAAACAGGAGAGCGAGGCGGATCTTGGGCCGGGAGCATGCCACGTAGAACAGATTGCGGTTGTTCTCGAAGAACTCAGTCCTGCCGACAGGCGGACCGGCCTCGATCCATTCGAGCATCTGGCCGAAATTGTATTTGTTCCAGCCGCGACCGACGATCACCAGCACATTCTCGAACTCCGCGCCCTTCACGCCGTGCTTGGTGGCGAACGGGGTGTGCCCGTCGATGAAACGGTCGAGGGCGATGAGTTCCGTATAGGGGACCACACGCAGCTTCCGAAGCTGGGTAATGCGCCGGGACTCCCCTTCCGTCGGTTCGGGGCCGGCGTCGGCCAGTCGTCGCTCCGCTTCTTCCACCGGCTCGGGGAGGCGCATGTGCGGCTGAGCAGCGATGAAGTCGACAACCTCGCCGATCGTCCCCGATATTCGCAGCGCGATCAGTGCAGTCATGGCATCCGACCACGCCACCTTGTCCGCGTGCGTACGGATTTTAGGCGTTCCGGTTCCGAAGCATTCGAACATTTCGCCGTAGCGCTTCGCCTCGAAGGCAGCGCAAGCCGGCTCCAACTGGTCGGCCAGAAACTTGATGTGGGGATCGTCCTTCTTCAGCCAAGGATCGTTGAACTGGCCGTAGATCTGCGGGATGCTTGAATAGCCCTGCTCGCGCGCAAGGACGCTGTGGCTGAGCATGAGAATCTTGGTTTTGCCGACCGCGAGGTCCCAGCCCTCGGCCGCGAGCCGATGCTTGATGTGCGCGAAATATGCCTTTGCCGCCTCGGGGCTTGTATCGCCTGTCCAGTGCCCACCACCTTGTCCGGTCCGCCTGGCGCCGGGCCAGAGATTGGTGTGAAACACGCGCGCTTCGCCCGGCATGGCGGAATCACGCACCATTTGTGGCAGCGCCGGCCGCATTCGATTGAGAACTTGGACGATTGAGTCGGTGGATCGGAAGTTCGCATTCTTGTCGATGACTTCCAGCGCCGCGTGCTCGACCAGACCGCAGCCCTCGCCATAGATTTTCTGCCAGTGATCGCCGAACAGGCCTAGCTGCGGGCCTTGGCCCGTGTTCAGGAACCACGCCTTGATCGCATTGACGAAGGCGGCGTCGGTGTCTTGGTATTCGTCAATGAGAAGAATGGGATAGCGGGCCACTAGGACCGATCGGAACTTAGGATAGGCAAGCGCGTGGATCATCAGCGCCAAAACGTCATCATGCCGAAGCGTCACCTGTTGGTCGCCAACGCTGGGGTATCCCAGCTCGTAATGGACACGGCGGGCACCAATGCCTCCAATAGGTTCGAGACGCTCCGCCCAACCCTCAAGAGTGGCGACGAGCGCGCGGAGCGTCGATTGGAAGTCCTGCAGGATGGACCAGCAAAAGCTGTGGATCGTCTCAGGACGCACGGCCGGATGGGCCTGGATGCGGGAGATGATCTCGTCCTTGGCGACGTTGGTGTACGTGATGCAGCCGACTTGCTGGCCGCGCCGAAGAAGCTCGGGGCCCCGACGATCGATCAGGCGGCGAAGCGCCTTGTCGAGCGAGTAGGTCTTTCCGGCACCGGCGCCGGCCTCCAGACGAAAGCTGCGCCCCTCGTCGAGACAGGCAAACATCCGCGCAAGCGCGATGCGCCCGGCGGCGTCTGCGGGATTTTCCGCTTCCTCAGCCATTGTCGACAACCTCGGCCACATTCACCGCGACGCCTCCGGCGTCTGCGACGATCTCGACTGCGATCGGCGGAACGGGTTCCGCGGGGGCGGGATTGCCTTCCGCCAGCCAGCGCAGCCCCTCGGCGATATACTGGGGAACATTCCAATCAGTCTGCTCGATCGCGTGCTCCAGCGCGAAGGTGGACTTCTTTTGATCACTAGCGAGCGAATAGGCCGCAAGCGCTTGGTCGCCATCGCCAAGGGGAAAGCGTGCAGGATTGGCCAAGATGAAGGCGTCCTCGAAGCTCCTACCGCACGGTCCGCCCTGTGCTTCCGGTACTTGAAAAGCGATGCGCCGAATGCCGGTTGTCTTCTCAGCCGCGGTCTTTCCTAGCAGAGCCTCCGGTGAAACGTCGTCCCCAAACAAGGCCTTCAAGCACCCGTTGCTAGTGAATAAACCCTCCGCCACAGGCACGGCGACCCGCTTTCCGCCATCGTTTGGCTTCACCGCGTCGATGTCGGTGATGATGAGGGTGCGCAATTCGAGAAACGACAGAAGATCGAAAAAACGGTGCGCATAGGCGCCGCCCACCTCCATCACTGTGAGATACTGGCTGCCGAGCTGCAGCTGACCGGCGGCGGTACTGTCGGTCTTGCGGATCATCGCCGGAAGCAGGATGCGCTCCGCCGTGCCCTCGACTAGGACGGCCTTGTCGGCGAAAAACAGATCGCACCGCGTCAGGGTCAAATATTGATGCAGGAACTCGCGATCGGGCTCGGGCGCGCCGCCCATGCCCTTGCGCAAATCCTTCACGACCGAACAGCGCGTGCCCTCCCCATCCGGAACCGATAGGAAATAACGCATGGCCTCGAACCGCGCTTCGTTTGCCATATGCGGAGAATGGGTGGTTACGACGAACTGGACCGGCCAGGGCCTGTTCTCGTTGAGCTGGGTGACAAAGGCGCCGGTGATCTGATCGAGCTGCCGGATGAAGACCTCCTGCATCTGGGGATGCAGGTGGGCTTCAGGTTCCTCAATGAAGATCAGATGCACACCGGCGGTCGTCGGTGTGGCCTGATACTCGCGGAAGAACCGCAACAACTGGAGCAGCATATAGACCAGATTGCGCACGCCGAGCCCGTTGTAAGTTTCGGGCAGGGTCATGCCGTTGACGCCGACGTAGCGAACCTTGGTGTGATCGTTCAGCAACTTGTCGACGTCGAAGCTGGTTTCTGTGACAAGGCCGGGATCGGAAAGGCCAGGATAGCCGAACAGGTCGAACGTCGGCAGGAGCGAAGTGAGCTTCGCATTGAAGCCGGCGTGCAGGTCGGCCTGGATTTGCTCCACCGCCGTCTTGAGCTGCTCGGCCGTGGTCCGCTTCCCGGGATCGACGGGATCGGTAAGCGCCGACTGGAAGAGCACCTCTACGACCTTACCCAGAACGTCCCGCTCGCGGTGGGTGTCGTCGTCTAATCCGCGCTGAGCATTGATAAAGCCGCCTCGGATTAGCGTGGTGAGCGTTTTCGGCTCCAGCGACTTTCGGTTGGTGGGATCGTTGGGGTCCACCGCCTCCAGCAATGCGGTGTAAGCGCTGGCCACGCGGCTGCCCAGCGCGCGGAACAAGGCCAGACGATTGAGCGCCACATCCTCGCCGACCGTGAGGTCCGCGAAGAGCGTGGCCGATGCGGTCGGCCGGGGACCGTAGGTGAGGATCAACCTTGCGTCGCTACAGTTCGGGTCGAGATCGACGATACAGTCGCTCAGCGGGCCAAGGTCGGGAGCATTGACGTCATAGGTGATGTCGATTGTGATCTTGATGGCTGGAAGGAGTGCGGCCACGGCCGGCGCAGGGGCGCCCTCCAGGGAGGCTCCGAACGCTGTCCAAAAGCACTCGTGACTCCCGAGGGAAAAATCCTCCATCCTAAACGACGGTAACTTCTCGCCGAGGAGTCGTCGGAACAGCTCTGCAATCGAGGTCTTTCCGCTATTGTTCCGCCCTACGATCAGCGTAGTGCGATCCTCCAAGCCTACCGAGACGTCTCGCAGAAGTCGGAAGTTTTCGATTTCGACTGCTTTGATCCGCATCAACCTCCCCTCTCTTATTTTGCCGCGCCGTTGGCTCTTGCCGCGATCTCGGTAGAGCGCGCCATGAGCGCATCGAATGCGCGACCTTCCCCACGCTGCGAGCGAGCCAAGTCGGAAGCTGAGGCGCCACCGCCACCAGCTCACTGAAAGCGGCGGGCGTAAGCTGCTGCTTCAGGGTGTAGAGCGCGGCCTCAGCCCTCTCCGGTCCGAGCCAAGCAAGCGCTCGCACCGCCTGACCTGCTGGTCGATGAGGCATGGTGAGCTGCCAGCGAGGTGCATGGCGAAGCTCGACGATTTGCTTGCCGAGGCTCATCTTCCGGGTGCGGCCCGACGTCAGATAGACCGGCCGAACTGGCACTTGTGTCGTGAGCCCAAGACTGTTGGCGGCGGCCGCACCGCTCAAGACGATCACCTCGCCGCGCTGGGCGGCGACCGCCTCGACCGCTTGCTCCACCGATGGTGTTCGGGTGCCCAACCGGCTCATGACCGGCAGGAGGTAAACACCACGTCCGGCTCGGATCAGTTGCCGCCGCTCGGCCAAGCGCGACAAGGCTTGGTCCACCGCGGCGCGATTGCCAAAGTGAAGCAAGCTCTTAGCCGCGACTGGCGTGCCCTCTGGCAGCCGCGTCGCATGCTCAAGAATCTGCTCGGTCAAGCGCTGCATGGCCGTTGTCTGTCAGAAACCTACTCGCTTTTCTGACACTCTTCAACTTTGCGTGGGCGGTTGCGCCTGGATGAGCGGTACGCCCTTTTTAGGAGGCCCGTCGAGGAGGTCCACGCGGGAGCAAGTGGCGCAGGCTTGCCCGGCGCTGCCCGGCGGGATCACCTGCAGCGGCGAGCCCGATTCCATCCGCTTCCGCCCGCTCTTCGCCGACAGGCCTGCCAACATGCCGTGGGTAAACATGTCAGGTAAGACTTATGTCCTCACCTACAATCATGAGACTGAAAAAGTCGAAATTCGCGACCGCACACAACGGCCGCCGTGCTGCACTCGTTCGACGACGCCAATACGGCTGCCGACTCGACGCAGCTGTCTGGCGTTGTAGGTGATGCTCGTGCCTGTACCCAGCTCAACTTCACCCGTCACCGTCTTTTGCCGCTCGCGCCGAAAGCAACGACAATTGCCACTAAAGTCAGGTTGCTGCGGCCGCTGTCCTCTTCCTTTGCGCTGCCTCGGTTGCATCGGATCGAATGATGCTCGCGCTGTTGTGACAGGATGCCTCCTACGGCATGATAGCCATGGGGCCGCGGGAATTGGGCAACTTCCCGCCGAGGGGGACTTACCATTGACCGATTTTCGCTTTCTGCACGCCGCAGACATTCATCTCGACAGCCCGCTTCACGGCCTATCTCGCTATGAAGGACTGCCTGTCGATGAGATACGACGCGCGACAAGGTCGGCCTTCGACAACCTCATCCAGCGTGCCATCGCCGAGGCGGTCGACTTTGTGATAATTTCCGGAGATCTCTTCGACGGCAGTTGGCGGGACATGGGCACCGGCCTTTACTTTTCCCATGCCATGGGCCGGCTAGGCCAGGCCGGTATCCCAGCTTTCATCTTGTCCGGAAACCATGACGCGGCCTCCGTGATAACGCGGACCGTTCCATGGCCGCCGAACGTACGCCAGTTCGGCAGCCGACGAGCGGAAACACACCTCCTTCCCGATCTTGCAGTCGCGATTCATGGCCAAGGCTTCTCTACGCCGGTAGTCAGCGAGAACCTTGTGCTGGGCTATCCCGCACCCGAACCGCACGCTTTCAATATTGGCATGCTCCACACCGCCCTCGCAGGTCGGCCAGGGCACGCCAGCTACGCCCCCTGTAGCATCGATGATTTACGCGCAAAGGGATACGACTATTGGGCGCTTGGACATGTCCATGAGTTCGAAATCGCTTGCTCTGATCCATATGCCGTCTTCCCCGGCAACATTCAGGGACGGACGATCCGGGAGACCGGCGCCAAGGGTGCCGTACTCGTGTCGGTCTCGGACCGTGCCGTGACCGCGGCTGAGCGGATTGATCTCGACGTCATTCGTTGGGTCCGCGCTGAGATCGATTGCTCTGGGGCCTCAGCGGATGTCACGCAGCTGATGAGGTCAGTGCTTACACGAGTCCAGGAAGACAATGGATCAGGCCTCCCCCTGATCGTGCGCCTCTCCCTCGTGGGATCGACTCCTGCGGCTGGAGCGCTGAACGATCGCGCTGCTGGACTACGTGATGACGCTCGCGCGATCGCGACCTCGATCTCGCCCGATCTCCACGTGGAGAAGGTCATGGTTCTTGCAACCGAGCCACCCAGCGCTACTTATTCCATCGGAGACGACCTATCGCAGTTAATTGGCGAGGCGTCCTCGGACCCTGGATTGGCCCAAACTCTTGCTGCCGATCTCGAGAAATTTATGCTCGCCGTCCAAACGCATCTCGGTCTGCCTGACGAAGGTGAACTACGCCGCTCCGCAGTTGACGGTGACTGGTCTGCCGTGCTTCGAACTGCGGCGATCGCCCTACGCTCCCGCTTGACCGGTGAGGGCTGAGAGATGCGCTTCTCCAGCCTAACGCTTGAACGGTATGGGCGCTTTGAGAACCAGCAGCTCAATTTCCATGCCGGCCTCCCGGACCTCCACGTCATCTACGGCGGCAACGAGGCTGGTAAGACCACCTCGTTGGCCGCCGTGTCGGACCTTCTCTTCGGCTTTCCTCAGCGTTCACCTTACAACTTCCTTTTCGATTACACCTTGCTTCGTGTCGGAGCGGTGTTGGAGGATGATGGCCGTGTTCTCGAGTGCCGGCGCAAGAAGGGAACGAGCGGAACGTTGCTCGACGCCGAGGATGCGGCCATCGACGAGGCCCCACTGCTCGCGATGCTCAAGGGACAAAAGCGGGAGACCTTTGGCCTCTTGTTCAGCCTGGATCAGGAGGCCCTGCGGTCGGGTGGCATGGCCATGGTCGAGGCCCGCAACGACCTCGGGCGGACGTTGTTCGCGGCAGGCTCAGGACTCACCGGCATCTCGGACGAGCTGAGGAGGCTCGAAGGCGAGGCCGACGCCATCTGGGGCCCTCAGGCTGCCGCGCGTCGCTCATTCACCCAAGCTCAGCGTGAACTCGCGGAGAAGACGAAGATCGTCCGCGACGTGGCTCTCAAGCCCAAAACTTGGTCGGACGCGAAGGCAGCCAGGGATCGCGCAGCCACCGCTCTCGACAGAGCGCGCGATCAACGCGACCGAGTGCAGGTCGAGCTGAGGGTGGCGGAACGCATCCGTCGTGTGGCGCCTCTCGTTCGACGTCGCGGAGAGCAGTTGGAGGAGCTGCAGCCTCTCGAACACGTTTTGGATATCGGAAAGGCACGCGAGGATTCCGCTGAGGCCGTCATTCTCGACGCCGACAATGCTCAGCGAGCCAAAGCGGCGGCCGAGCAGCTTCTGCGCGACGCGGGTGAGCGGAAGGCAAAGATTCCGGCCGATCCTGCGGTCTTGGCTTACGCCGACGAGATCGACGACCTGGTCTCGGAGTCAGGCGCAGGCGAGAAGGCAGCACGCGATGTTGTCCGGCTCGAGGCCGAGCATGCGGCTGCCGAGAAGGCGATTAACGAGTTGCGTACCGAGGCCGGCCAGAACGCAAACGCAGTGCCGACTCGAGCGGTCGCAACCCGTCTGCGCGATCTGGCTCGGAAGCATGGCGAGACGGCCGCTGGTAAGTCCCAAATCGAGGAGAACCGGGCGGAACTCGAGGAGCGGCGCCAACGGGCCAGGGCCAAGCTTGACGCGGCCGGCATCGACGAAGTGGCCGAAGCGCTCGTCGACGCGGTCGATGCAGCTCGCACTCTTGGCGCCGATGCCGATGCCAGGTGCGAGGCCGCCCGTCGAGCGGCGGAAGTCGCCAAGGGAACGGCTCTGTCCGCGCTCGACCGACTGACGCCTTGGATCGGCACCATAGAGGAACTCCGCAGGCTACCCAAGGTCGCTGCCGTGGAGATTGAGGGGGTGCGCGATGAACTCTCGGAGCTTGCCGCGGAGATCCGACGCGAAGAGGAGAAGGTCCAGCGTTCGCGTAACGAGTCGGCTGGGGTGTCGCTTGAAATCGAGGGCATCGTCACGGGATCAGCGGTTTCGCCCGAGGAGATTGCCTCGGCGCAAGAAGAACGCACGACGCGCTGGACCCCTATACGAGAGCATGTACTCAGCGGTGCACCACTTTCTTCGCCCGCCAATATCGTGGCCGAATTTGAGGCGAGCGTCGCGCGCGTAGACGAGAGAATGGAGCGCCGCTTCGCACTCGCCGATGCGTCTAGCCGCTTGTCCCTCCTAGAGCAGACCAGGGCATCACACGAACTTCAAGGCGCCCAAGCCGGGGTGGGCGCCGCAGACGCCACGCGCCGCCGAGAGGCGCTATTGGACCGCTGGAGCAAGCGGCTGGCCTCATCTGGCCTGCCGACACTCGAGCCGGTACGCTTCAACGCTTGGCAGGCCGACCGTGAGGTAGCCGAGGGCGCACAGCTTGAGCACGGCAGGCTGGCGACAGAGGTTGACGCAGTCGCCGTTCGCAGGGACGTGGCCCGCGCTGCGCTATCCGCTGCGCTCGGGAATCCTAGAACCGCCGATACATCCGCTCTGGCACCGCTCCTAGCCATCGCAGAGCGCAAGCGTCGGGCAGGTGAAGTGGCGGCGCAGCAACGGCGGCTCGCACAAGCAGAGTTGGATCAAGTCGAGAGAGACTCTGCTGCGCTTGACCGTCGCGTCCAGCGTATCAATGCGACGGCGGCCGACAACGATGCGGCATGGACCGCCGCGCTCGCAGAGGCCGGGCTCCAGCTCGACGTGCTGACATGCGGAGCGGTGCTCGACCTGATCGAGGAACTTCGCGGAGCGACCATAAACCAGGCGCAGCTGCGTCGCCGAATAGATGGCATCAAGCGGGACGCACACGATCACGCCTCACGGGTTGACGCCGTTGCCGAGCGGCTTGACCTACTGCCTTCCGATCCGGCTGCGCGTCTGCGCATGCTCCGCGAACGGCTGGCGGAAGCCAGGTCGGCCGCTAAAGTCATCGAAACGCTCGAACTGGAAGAGGATCGCCGATCCAAAGAAATTGACGAGGCAGATGCGAAACTGCGCGCTGCGGAAGAAGCCCTGGCGCCGATCATGCGAGATACGCTTGCGATGGACCGAGCAGCCCTCAGTGCCGCTATCGAACGATCCCGGGCTAGGCGATCGCTATTCGAGGGCCTTGCTGAAACGGAGCGACGCATCGTCGCCGACGGCGATGGTCTCGCCCTCGATGACCTCGTCGCTGCCGCCTCCACTGCCGATACCGATGAGCTCTCCAGACAGGTCTCCTCGCTCAACTCCAAGCTCACCCAACTCAATGCGGAGGTTGATGAGGCGGCAGCCACGCACGGTGACGCGAGGCGAATGTTCGCAAATCTTGAAGTTGGAGGGACGTCCGCGGCCGATGCTGCAGCGGATGCCGAACAGGCCCGCTCCGAGCTGGAGGTCCTTGCAGAGCACTACATCCTGAAGAGAGCTCAAGCAATCACTCTAAAGTGGACGATCGAGCAGTATCGCGAAAGACACCAGGACCCTCTGCTTCTCCGAGCCGGAGAGCTATTCTCGACTCTCACCGTCGGCCGTTACGCAACGCTTCGCGTCGACAGCGAAGGGACAACACCGCGGCTCTTGGGCATGCGGGACGACGGACGCACCCTGGTCGAGGTCCAGTACATGAGCGACGGCACGGCCGATCAGTTGTTCCTCGCACTTCGGCTTGCAGCTCTGGAGCAGTCGGTTAAGTCGGGCGTTAACCTGCCATTTCTTGCTGATGATCTGTTCGTCAACTTCGACGATGAACGGGCCGAAGCAGGATTCAATGTGCTGGCCGACATAGCACGGTCGACTCAGGTGATGTTCTTTACCCACCATCCACATCTCGTCGCCATCGCCCGATCGGTCGTGGGAGCGGGCGTGCACTCGGAGTGCAGCCTGACATGACCGAAGACATCTCCTCAATTGAAGGAAGGGCGATGGCGGACGCGGGACTGCCGCTCACCAAAACCTATCCGGACGGAACACCGTACCGGAGGATGCCCGAAGTCGAGAACGAGATCGTCAACGTGGCCGAGCTCGCTTTTGAAGACTTCCTAGAGCGGGCCCGGATTACGAACAGGTCGCATCCCGACTTCATCAGGCCGGAAACGTTGATGCACTTCCTGCGCCGGACACGATCAGACAACAACGAGCAACGCTTCAATGCCCTATACCGCATGGTGCTGCGCCGGTTGTTACTCGCCCTGCCGAGAAGCGAGCGGGTTGAGGGGCAAGTTGTAATCGTGGACGGAGCGGCCAGCGACCTGGAGGACATTGTCCGAGGCAGATTTGTGGATTTGGTGACCCTCGACCGCGCGGGCGGCGACCGGATGGACTTCTACGAGGTACATTTCGACGAAGCCGTTGCAAAGCTGCGGATGCGACCGGCTAAACAGATCCGTGCTCGGACGAGGCGAACCGAGGTACTCGAAGGCGACCCCGAAAGTGGCGAGTTGCCCGAGTACGTCGAACGGGCCGCAGGCAGCTTCGACGAACCGGATGACGCATTTCTTTTCGATCCAATTTTCCGGAAACGGCTTCTGGAGGAGATTGACCGCCTGAAACCAGAACAAAAAGAGGTCATCACAATGCTGCTCGCCAACATCCAGACCCACTCGGACGACCCCACCGTCCCCACAATTAGTCGCGCAATCGGCCGCGATGCGAAGACAGTTTGGAACCGGCGTCGAGATGCGATCAGGGCACTGCGTAAGGCGCTCCGATTGGGAGAAGATAAGTGAACCGGCCAATCACGAGCTCGCAGGTCCTCGACCAGTTCGCCGCTGCCTACAGGGAGAGCACCGCTGCCTTGGCGGAATTTCTCGTCAAATATCCGGAGCTTGCGGACGCGCTCGTCGACTACGCGCACCAACTCAACCTCCAAAGGGAGTGTGCGGGTGAGAGATCGATCACGCCCGACGACGAGCTGTGGATAGAGGCTCAGATTAGCCGGATCTCGGCTGCGCGGTCGGCGATCAGCGATCCATTCGCCGCGTGGCAGCCGAGCCAATATGTCGAGGCGCGCAAGGTGCTAGAGGTCCCCTCCGCGGTCCTGATTGCATTCAGAGATCGGCTGGTAAACGTTGCAAGCGTGCCAGTCCCTTTCCTCGAGCACCTTGCTGAGCTCCTGAAGGTCGGAATCGCCGACCTTGTCGTATTCCTCGAAGGTAGCCCGCGCCTGGCCGCTAACAGCTCCTACAAGGCCAATGCGGCTCCAGGCGCGCCGACGGAGAAGATTGACTTCGAATCCATCCTCGCGCAGGCGGGCGTCCCGGCGGACAAAGTATCGGCGCTTCTGAAGGAGGACATCTAACAGGTGGACGCGATCGAAATCGGTCGACAGTCTGCGGCGAGACTTCACGACGAGCTGGTCGCCTTGGGGTGCGATCCCTGGAAGCCGCTCGGGCTCGTCACGATGGAAGCCGACCGCCGGGGCATCGAGATCAACCCGATTGAGGCTGGAAGCCCGCTATTGGCTGGCTCCCGTGCGTCCTTCGATCCGCTAACACGGAGCATCAAGCACGAGCGAACGAACAGCGACTTCGAGAATGCGTTCCTCATCGCGCACGAACTCGGCCATGTGACGCTTGGCGACGATAAGATCGAAGACGCGACCGTGGACGTCGATCCCGCTCGCCCCGCCGAGGCGGCTCCCGTTGGAGAAGAGCGGATCGTCGACTACAGCCGTAAGGCTCGGCGCGAAGTCCAGATGGACCTGTTCGCTCGGGAATTGCTGCTGCCGCGTCCGACCGCCCGACGGCTCCATCTGGAAGCCGGGATGTCCGCCAGCCAGATAGCCGACAAGCTAGGGGCTCCCTTCGCTGCGGTCGCGCAGCAGCTGCTCGATGCCCTGCTCCTTCCTGCCGTCCTGCCTCCGTCGGAGACCGGCCCGGACAGGCCACTCAATAAGCGGCAGTTGGAGGCCGCGAACCATCGCGGCGGCGCTTATCTCCTCGAGGCAGGGCCCGGGACAGGCAAGACGAAGACACTGGTCGCGCGTGTGGCGGGCCTCGTCCAGGAAGGTGTCGACCCCCGCTCCATTGTGGTGCTGACTTATTCGAACAAGGCCGCGGGCGAGCTGTCGACAAGGCTCGCCACCTTGAATCCCGAAGCCGCCGCGGCGATGTGGATCGGCACGTTCCACGCCTTTGGCCTGAACCTGATCCGTCGCTTTCACAAGGAGATGGGCTACGCGACCGAACCGCGGCTTATTGACCGTCCGGACGCCATCTCACGCCTGCGTGATCAGGTCGCCTCCCTGAAGCTCACGCACTACCGTGACCTGTACGACCCAACGATGCAGCTCCGTGATGTGCTCGGTGCAATCTCGCGTGCGCAGGACGAGGTCGTATCACACGAGCGCTATGCAGAACTCGCCGAGGCCATGGCGAAGTCCACCGACGGCGCCACCGTGGAAGCCTCCGACAAGGCGCTTGAGGTTTCGCGGATCTACCGTTGTTACGAGGACATCAAAGCCAAGCGGGGTCGGGTTGACTTCGGAGACTTAGTGGCCCGCTGCGTGACGTTCCTGGAGGAGCGCCAGGACGTGCGGCTCACTCTGCGCACAGAATTCCGACACATCCTCGTCGACGAGTACCAGGACGTGAATCGAGCGAGCGTCAGGCTGCTGCAGGCGCTCACGGATGACGGACGGAACTTGTGGTGCGTCAGCGACGTGCGCCAGTCGATCTATCGCTTCCGCGGCGCCTCGTCCTTCAACATGGCGCGGTTCAAGTCAAAAGACTTTCCTGGGAGCACGGGGTCGCGCCTCGACGTGAACTACCGGTCGCGCAAGGAGATCGTCGACGCGTATTGCGCCTTTGCTGCCGAAATGCCGGTGTCGGGCTCCACCGCACCCGACCTCGAATCCGATCGCGGCCGATCTGGGCAATCTGTGGAGTTCAGAACCGTGCACGGCGACAATGGCGCCGAGATGGATGCCCTCGTGACTTCGATCGAGGCGCTCAAGGATTCCGGGCACGCCTACCGAGATCAAGCGCTGCTGTGCAGCGGCAACGACCGGCTTGGCAAAATCGGTGCGGGGCTCGAAGCGCGAGGCATTCCCGTGCTTTACCTCGGCAGCCTCTTCGAGCGACCGGAGGTCCGGGACTTGCTCGCATGGCTATCGCTGCTGGTCGACCGCCGCGCGATGGGGTTGGCTCGACGCACGACGGTGCCCGCGCTCGCGATGTCCCTGTCCGACGCCGCTGCGGTGCTGACCCATGCGAAAAACCAAGCGGCCGCCCCGCTCGACTGGTGCCGAGGCGCCCCCCCGCCCCAAGTCTCTGAGGATGGCAACGCTGCGCTGGCCAACTACAAAGAGATTGCCGACGGACTGGGACCGGAATCCGACCCGTGGACTGCCCTCGCCCTACTCCTCCTGGATCGAGCGGGCATCGCCGCCAGGATCGCCTCGGCCACAGATGTGGCTGGCAGGGCACAAGGCATCGCCATCTGGCAGTTCATGAACTTCGTGCGGGCGCAGCCGGGCGGCGGCGGACCGCGCATCAGGCGCCTGATAGATCGTATCCGGCAACTCGTCCTCCTCTCGGACGATCGCGATCTCAGGAACCTGCCGGACGCGGCAAGCGGGATCGACGCAGTCCGTTTGATGACAATGCACGGGAGCAAGGGGCTGGAATTCCCCGTCGTGCACATTCCGGGCATGAACCTGAACACGCTGCCCCGCAGCCCTCAGGCCCTCGCCTGCCCGCCGCCGGCGGGCTTAGTCGAGGGAACAACAAGCTGGGGTCGCGAGGTGACCGACCGGGAGCACCGAGAGGAGCAGGAATGCCTCTTCTATGTCGCCCTTTCGCGCGCGGAGGATCGTCTCATCCTCTATGCACCCGACCGAATGGCCGACGGCAAGAGCCGGCGACCGTCGCCGTTCATCGCACGGTTGGGATCTGACTTGTTGCACACGGACGTCGCGATCACGCATCCCGGCAGTGACGAACAGCCCGACCTGCCGATCGGCGTTGATTTCCACGGCGAACCAGCGCTCACCGCGCCGCAGCTGGCGCTCTACGAACGCTGTCCCCGCCGCTTCTTCTATACCCACGTGCTCGAAGCCGGCGGCCGGCGCACGTCGACCCTGTTCATGGACATGCACGAGGTGGTGCGGGCGGTGACCGACCAGTTGGCCGCTGACCCGCTGCATCCGCTCGATCAGGCGGCGATCGCCGCCCTGACCGACCAGCATTGGTCGGAATCGACATTGGCGACCACTCCGGCCGAGGCGGGTTACCGCCAGGCAGCGGACGCGATGATTGCCTACTTCGTGCGCAGCCGTCAGGGCAGAGCGGCCGGGCCGGCGGAGGAACTGCGGTTTGACGTCCCGGGCGCGACCATCGTCGTCAAGACGAATGAGGCGGTCATCGAGCCGGGCGGCGGTCGGGTGTTCCGGTACATCAGGACAGGCCACCGTTCCGACACTCTGATGAAGAGCAAGGCTCTGAACGCGTTCGCGATCGCTGTCGGGCGCGCCGGGCCCAGGTGCCGCGCGGAGATCGTGTTCCTCTCGGACGAGACGGTCGCACCTCTCGAACTGAAGCCGCGCGCCCTGGCCAAGCGCCTGGAAGACCTCTCTGGGTTCGTCTCGGGCATCCTCGAGGGGAGATTTCCGCAAAAGATTTCCTCGCGCACCTGCCCCAACTGCCCAGCTTTCTTCGTCTGCGGTCCCGTACCGCCGGGCAGGCTCGAAAAAAATCTTCAATAGGGTTCCCGTTCCGCCCAAACGGCGGGGATTGGTCCTTCAGAAGCCGTCGCGCGCTCGCGGCGGCAAAGGAAAGGAACAATTCGATGGACAATTCCCAGGATTTCGACCCGGACGGCCAGCGGAAGGGCGGGCACGGGGCGGCCTACCGCGTCACGTTCGCGCTCGACTCGGTCGACTTCCAGCCCCTCACGCTGGACGATCCGGTGCCGCTCGGCCGTCAGATCCTCGAGAAGCGCGGTCTGCGACCCGCCGAGGCGTTCAGCCTGTTCAACATCCTGCCGACCGGCGACTTCGAGGACATCCGGCCTGACGAGAAGATCGACCTGCGCGCGAAGGGCGCCGAGCGCTTCATCGCCTTCTCGACCGACCGCACGTTCCGCGCGGCGCTGAACGGGCGCATCCTGGCTTGGGGCACCGCCGCCATCCCCGAGCACGCCCTTCGCCTCCTGTCGGGCATCTCGCACGACGAGGCGGTCTTTCTCGAGGTTCGCGGCGGCACCGACCAATTGATCCCCGAGGGCGGGAGCGCCGACCTCGGTGGCAGCGGCACCGAGGCCTTTATCACTGCGCCGAAGCCCAAGCTCTACGTCTTCTTCGTGAACGGCGTCCGCTACGAGACCAAGGAGCACAGCCTGACCGGGCTGCAGATCAAGGCGCGGGTGCCGAACTGGGATCCGACGCACGACCTCGTGCTCGAGGGCCACGGCCACGACCCCGATCGCGTGATCGCCGATGACGAGAGCGTCGAGCTCGACGTTAAGCCCGCACGACGTTTCTCGTCGGTCCCCAAGGCGAACTTCGGCTGATGAACCCGATCCTGGACCGCCAGCTGGAGCAGATGCGCCAGCGCTTCGGGACGGTGAATGCGACCCGGCTCGGAAGCGGGACGACCCTCGTCGAGGTTCCCAATGTCCCGCTTCCCCCGGGGTGGTCGGCCGCCGCGACGAGCATCCGCTTCCTGGTGCCGCCGGCCTATCCCTTCGCCGCGCTCGACTGCTTCTGGGCGGACGCCGGGCTGACCCTCGCGGGGGGCGGGGCGCCCAAGAACTCCGGGGCGAACCCGATCCCCGAGGTCGGCCAGGGAGGCCTTTGGTTCTCCTGGCATCTGACCGGCTCGTGGGATCCAAACCGCGACACCCTGTCGAGCTGGATGAACACAATCCTTGAACGCATGCGGCAGCCGTCATGAGCGGCCTCCGATTCGCCGCGCCGGCTTTCACCACGTTCCACGGCCTCATGATGCGCGAAACGGAGACCGAGACGTGCGCCATTGCCTACACCCACGCCAATCAGGCATGTGGCTCCTGGGTCGTGGCCGAGGCAGAGTTGGTACCCGACGGCGCCTATGAACGACGCGACGCGGTTGCGGCCGTGTTGAAGCCCGCCTTCCTTGTCGAGGTCGCCAACCGCGCCCGTGGGCAGGGGTTGGGCATTGTCCTCGCGCATACCCATCCATTCGCTGACGGCGTGCCGTCCTTCTCCAGGATCGACGATGCCGGCGAGATCGAGATCAAGGCCTATCTGGATCGCCGGGCGCCCGGCATCGACCACCTCGCCCTCGTCGTCGGTCGGCACGGCTGCCGGTGCCGCCAGCTCGGCGGCGGCATGGACGTCGCGGTCTGGGAGGTAGGCGAGACGGTGCGGCTGTTATCAGATACCGGCATCGCGGCGAGCGACGCGGCTCACGACCGTCAGATTCGGGCGTTCGGCGCCCCAGGCCAAGCGGTCGTTTCCAGGCTGCGAGTCATCGTCGTCGGCGCCGGCGGCACGGGGTCGGTCGTTCTACAGCAGCTCGCCCATCTTGGCATCCGAGACATCACGGTCATCGATCCCGATGTGGTGGACAAGACGAACCTCAACCGCCTGGTCGGCGCCCGCCCCACGGACGTCGGGACGCCGAAGGTGGAGGTAGCGCGCCGTACGGTGCTGGCCATTAATCCGAATGCCGTCGTCCATGCGGTGCGTGCGGACGTCGTGGACGACAGCGTCGCCAGGACGCTGCCCGCCTTCGACTTTGCCTTCCTTTGCACCGACTCCCACGCGAGCCGGGCCGTCGTGGGCCAGGTGGCCTACCAGCACCTCGTGCCTACCATCGACATGGGGGTAAGCATTACCGTGGGCTCGGCCGGAGTAGAGTATGTGAACGGACGCGTCCAAATGCTGGCGCCCGGCCTGACCTGCCTCAGTTGCACCCGCGCACTCGATGGCGAGCAGATCCGCCGCGAGATGATGACGCCGGTTCAGCGTGCGGCCGATCCTTATGTTCAGGGCGTTCAAGAGCCTCAGCCGGCGGTGATCTCGCTCAACTCGACTATGGCGTCGCTGGCCGTCACCATGTTCCTCGGTGCGGTGACGCCGGTTCCGGCGCAGGCGCGGTTCCAGTTGTACGACGGCGTGCGGGGCACGGTCAGGCCGACCGTCGCGCGCGCCACCCCGGAATGCATCGTCTGTTCGACCCACGGAGCACTCGCCAGGGGCACGTCCTGGCCGCTGCCTGTCCGGCCCGAGGGGGGCGGCAATGGACGCTGAACGCCGAGAAGTGATGTGTTTCGGCACGACGGTCGACGCTCCGGTCGTCCGGGAGCTCGAGAATCGTTCGTGCGTGGTCCGTGTCGCTATACTCAACAGTGACCGAATTCCAGTGGAGAGGCTACGCGCCGTTTTACTCTGCCTTCCGCCTGCGGGGGTCGAGCCCTACTGCGACTGGGTCGCCGCGCACGCACGCATGTTGACCGACTATGGCGTGCGGCTCGAACTGGCTTCGCCGGACGACGCGACGCTGGGCCGCGTTCAGACTCTGGCTGGCGATGCGCTCAAGCTGGTCGGCGTGCGCGCCCGAACCGCGCCTCCTGCCGCCGCTCTGGCGGAGGGCATCGCGCGCCACGCGGCTGGACCAAGCCCGCGGGTCGATCTGGAGATCGTCATCGCCGATGACCGGGAACCTATCCGCAAGGTCGACGAACCGCTGTTCCAACGTGCCTTCCATCGTTGCAGCCAGGTCACTCTGGTCGAACTCACTGGGGGCAAGTCGGCCGCCCGGGTGTTCGCGGCGCACATGACGATGGACGGATCCGATGCTGGCGTCTGGCCGCAGCCTTCGTTCGTGAAGCTGGATCGCAGCGACAAGATCGCCCGCGAGTACGCCAACTACCGGGACTATGCGGATCGTTTCATTCCCTTTGGCCTGCGCCCGAACATCCACGCGCTCGTGCCCGGAGCCGAGCGCAGTCTGCTCATTGGCAACTTTGTGGATAAATCCGAGTCCCTGTGGGATCTCGCCCAGCGGGAAGTGGCTGCGCAGGCGGTGACCGCGCTGATCGACGAGACGCTACGCGGGTGGCGTGACCAAGGATATGCAAGTGACCCCATATTGGGCTCGGTTGCCGCGGCGATGCGGAACGCGGGGATCTGGAATCCCGATCTGATCGACGAATGCTACGTCGAAAAGGCGGCGGAAATTGGCATCGCCGTCACGCCCGCAAACCTTTGGATGAAGCTATCTGCCCTCAACCAGACTTGGCGCCAGTCTCCAATCCACGGCGACCTGCATGGAGAGAACATCCGGGTCCGGAACGGCCAAGCGATCCTGATCGACCTGGCGTCGGTGACGAAGGGCCCAATGACTGCCGACCTTGCCGCTTTGGAAACATGGCTTGCCTTCGAGCTTCCTGATGGGACCGAGGCGACGCGGTTCGGCGATCCAACGTGGCAGGCCGAAATCGAACGCCTCTACTTGCCGGCCGCGTTCCGCCACCCTCCAGGGCCTTCCGGCCCGGCGTCGAAACTGCGGTGGATGTCGACGGTAGTTCGCCAAATCCGGACAATGGGCATTGCGGCCCAGTCCTGCCCCACGGAGTATCAGACCGCCGTCGCGGTGCAGCTCCTCAGGCGCTGCCGATGGAGCAACGGGCCAGCCGCTGATCGCTTCAGGCGCGGATACGGCTATCGGATCGCCGTCGCCCTCGTCGAAGACGCCTCGGGAGACGGACGATGACAATTCCTGCCCGCAAGATCCATCTCCTTGGTACTGCCGAATATCGCGACCAGGCCGAGGCAATGCTCAGATCCGTGGGCGACGCGGCAATCGTCGAGCGAGGTGTGCGGCGATCCCTTGTCATGCGATGCCCAGACGGCTGCGGTCAAACGTTGGTGGTCAATCTAGACCCTAGGGCAGGCAAGGCTTGGCGGCTCGACCTACGACACGGCACGACTACTCTATACCCGTCGGTCTGGCGCGACGGCGGCTGTGAGAGTCATTTCATTGTCTGGAAAGACGTCATTCTGTGGTGCGATCGGTTTGAGGATGGGAACAGAGAACCAGACTACGATCACGGCATTGAGCCGCTGGTTCTGGAAGCGCTGCCCGTTCATCAGCACATGGATACGGCGACCGTCGCTCTGCGATTGAACCTCCTCGTTTGGGATGCTGCGAAGGCACTGCGCCGGCTGGCTGCCCGAGGAGAGGCGTGCGAGGGGACGGCCTCCCTCCGAGGTGCATATCGTCGGGTAGTCAATGATTGAACAGATACAAGGGTAATCTACGCATCTATTATTTGCGTCTCGCACCGGTGTCGATCGGCGAGAAACTCAGGGAGAAGTCGATGGCCAAACGTGGTTCGAAGGGTGAAGTCACTGGCAAGGCGGCCGCGAGCGCCGCTAGCAAGGTGCTGCGCAATCCTGGAAGCAGCAAGGCTGCCAAGACGGCAGCCGCATCGGCCCTGACCCAGCGTCCGGGCAAGAAGTAGCGCCCGGGAGGAGAACGGTCGTGTTCGCGCGTCGGTCCACCCTCGTCGTTCATGGCCGCCTCGCCATGCGCCACCGCCGCCTGGCTTCCGCCCGCGACGGCCGTCACGGCCTGCAGGTAATGTCGTTCGAACAGGCGGCGGCGCGCCTCGCCGGGGGGTTCGCTAGGCCGATCGACGATGAAAGCCTGCGCGCTGCAATTCAAGCCGCCCTGCCGGCGACACCGATGGGCGAGCTTGAGAGCATCAAGGCACTTCCGGGCATGATCGACGCCGCCGCCGACACCCTGCATAAGGCCTGGCGCGCCAACATTGACCTCTCGGCGCGCGCGGCCGACCATCCCCGACTTGACGCCATCGCCCAGCTAGAGATGGGGGTGCTGGCACGGCTTCCGGCCGGCATGATGCGCCCCGTCGACATTGTTGTCGGTGCCGTCAGCCGCATCGCCCATGCGCCCGCCGTCCTCGGCCCCATGGAGATCGCCGGCCTTACCGAACTCTCGCCTTGCTGGCGGCCGCTGTTGACCGCACTCACCGCGCACATCCCCGTACAGTGGACAGCCGGCCCAAGGGCGCTGCCGGCCTGGCTGGAAGGGACCGGCGTTAGCGTGTCGCGCGCACCGTCGGCTTCCCCGCAAACCAGTGCCGTCAGTTCGGCGACGGCTTATCACGAGGCCATCGAGGCCATGCGCTGGGTGCGGTCGCTTCTGGCCTCAGGTCAGGCGATGCCTTCCGACATTGCAATCGCCACCGCTTCACCGGCCGACTATGACGACCACTTCCTGGCTCTGCGCGCAGATGCCAACATCGACCTGCACTTCGTTCATGGCGTTAAAGCGGTCGCCACCCGCGAGGGACAGGCGGCTGCCGCATTGGCCGATATCGTCGTTCGCGGCCTGTCGCAGTCCCGCGTCCGGCGCCTTGCCGGCCTATGCCGGGATTCGAAGCCGTTCGAGGCGCTGCCCGAAGGGTGGCTGCGCGTCCTTCCGACCGATGCGCCCTTGTCGACGCCCAATGCCTGGAGCCGCCTGCTGGCGCACTTGAAGCCCGAGGACTGGCCCGACGGTGCGGATCACTCTCCGGCGCTGCGCGCCGCGGCTGAGTTGCTCGCAAAAGGACCGGGCGCCGCGCCAGAGATCGGTGATGCTTTCCTCAAGGGTCGAGCGCTTGCGATCTGGCGCAAGGCACTGCTCGCCGGACCCGCCGCCTCGATCGACGCCACGCTCGAAACCCTTAAGCAGGATGACGGACTGGAAGCTTGCGTGGCTGTGGCCTGGATGCCAGCCAGCGCGCTCGCGGCCTCGCCGCGCCGCTTCGTTCGGCTGCTGGGCCTCAACTCCTCGCGGTGGCCGCGCGGAATCGCCGAAGATCGGCTGATTCCAGACCATGTCATCCCGACCGCCGAACTCGATCCGCTTCCGGTGGCTCTCGCCGATCGGCGCGATTTCCAGACGATCCTGGCCACTACGTCCGACGAAGTCGTTCTCTCGCGCGCCCGGCGCGACAGCGACGGCCGCCTTCTGGGACGCAGCCCCCTCCTCGCCGAGTCTCGCGAGGAGATCTATCTCCGTCGCAACGCCGTGCCCACACATGCCTTCAGCGAAACCGATCGGCTCATGGCCAGGCCGCAGGAATTCAGCGCCGATCCACAGGCGGTCAGCACACAAGGCTGCTGGCGCGACTGGCGGCGCACCGAAATCACCGCACATGATGGTCTCATTCGAGCAGATCATCCGCTCATCCTCGCGATCCTTACCCGCACGCAGTCGGCAAGCTCGCTCCGGCGCCTGCTGCGCAATCCGTTGAGCTTCGTCTGGATCTATGCGTTCGGTTGGCGCGTGCCGGAAAGCAACGCCGAGCCGCTGGTTCTCGATCCGCTCGGCGTCGGCGATCTCGTCCACATGGTTCTCGACCGCGCCCTGCGTGACCTTGAGAGTGCGGGAGGACTGGCGTCCGCCGATTCCGAAGCGATCACCACCGCAGTGGATCGGGCGGCAGGGCTTGTTGCCGCTGACTGGGAGAGCAGCCGCGCGGTTCCTCCGGCCGTTATCTGGCGGCGTACCCTGGATGATGCCCGGTTGATGGTGGACCGGGCTCTTGCTCATGGCGATGATCTTCTGCCTGGCGCACGCTCCTATGGCGAGGTGCCGTTCGGCGGCTCGGAGCCTAAGTCAGACGGCGGGATGCCTTGGGATCCCAGCGCGCCGGTCACGATTCCCGAAACGGGGTTCAGCATCGCCGGGTACATCGATCGCCTCGATATCTCGGGCGACGGCAAGCGCGCACTCGTCCGGGACTACAAGACGGGCCGGCCACCCCGCACCGCCATCCGGCTGAACGGCGGACGGGAACTTCAGCGTTGCCTCTATGCCTTTGCCGTGAAGGCCCTGCTGGGCGATGACGTCGCGATCAGCGCCTCGCTGCTGTTCCCGCGCGAGCAGATCGACCTCCAGCTGGAAGACCCCGAGGCGGTGCTCGCGGAAATCTCCACTTTTCTCCGCGCGGCGAGGATCAGTCTCGCTGGGGGCGCGGCGCTGCCGGGTCCCGACACCGGCGGCGATTATGACGATCTCGCCTTCGCCCTGCCTGCGAACGCGGGCGCCACCTACTGCAGGCGCAAGCTGCCGGCGGCCACCGAGCGGCTCGGCGACGTCGCGCAGATCTGGGAGGCAGAATGATGGGCAGCGTGCCCAAAACGCTGAAGGATGACGCGGCACGCCGCGACGCGATCGGCCTTCATGATCGGTCGATCCTGGTCGAGGCCGGCGCCGGCTCGGGCAAGACCGCCGTCATGGCGGGCCGCATCGCCATGATGCTCGCCGAGGAAACTCCACCCCGCGCCATCGCCGCCGTAACCTTCACCGAGCTGGCGGCAAGCGAGCTCCTCATGCGCGTCCGCCAATTTGTCGCCGACCTTTCTGCCGGACATATCGCGGACGAGCTGCGCGTCGCGCTGCCCGACGGCTTGTCAGGAGCGCAACGCGACAATCTGGCGGCCGCAAGCGCCACGCTCGACGAAATCACCTGCTCGACCATCCACGGGTTCTGCCAGCGCCTGATCAAACCATATCCGGCCGAGGCCGATATCGATCCCGGTGCCAGCGTCATGGACCGCAATCAGGCCGACCTCACTTTCCTCGAGATCGTCGATGGCTGGCTGCGCGAACGCCTGTCCGGCGACGAAGGTGGCGTCCTTGCCGAAATGGTGCTGCATAGCCCCCGGGAAACCGTGGCGCTCATGCACAAGATCGCCGAGAGTCTGCGCCGCCGCCGCACTCTCAAGGCGCCGGTCGTATCTCCACTAGGCGGTCATGTCGTGACCTTCCAGGAGGTGGTGGCGGCATTCACGGCTTTCGTGCGCGCGGCGGCGGCAACCGAGCCGGAAACTGCCATGATTGTCGAGCGGCTGGGCGAGATGGCGACGGCGTTGGCGTCCGGTCCCAACCCTGCGACGCCTTCGGGCCTGGTCCACCTTTTGGTATCGCGCCCGCATCCCGACCTCTGCACCAAGGCGGGGGCATTCTCGTCCTATCGCAAGAAAGGGAAATGGACCGACGCCGCCAAGCGAGCAGGCCTCGCCAAGGCCGATGGCGAGCGGCTGAATATCGCTGCCGAAGCCCACTATGCCGCCTGCTGTGACGCCTGGACATCGCTTCTTCAGGCGGCCGCCGGCCATGTGTTGGCGGTATTGATCGACGAGGCGCGACCGATCCTGCAGCGCTATCGCGACCGCAAACGCACGAGCGCCCAACTCGATTTCGACGATCTGATCTTCGCTGCCCGCGACCTGCTGCGCGACCATGACGATGTCCGGCGCGTGTTGGGACGGCGCTTCGCCCATGTCCTCGTCGATGAATTCCAGGACACAGATCCCCTGCAAACCGAGATCTTCTGGCGACTGTGCGGCGAGCCCGTGGCGGCAGAGACCGACTGGACCCGCTTCCACATTCGGCCAGGCGCGCTTTTCGTGGTCGGCGATCCCAAGCAGGCGATTTATCGCTTCCGTGGCGCGGACGTCAGGGCCTATGTGCAGGCGCGCGATGCCTTTCGAGCCCAGGATCCCGATAGCCTCCTGTCGATTTCGACCAATTTTCGCTCCTGCGCCTCGATCCTCACCTTCGTCAACGAGCGTTTCGAGGCCGTGCTGTCGGCTAACGGGCAGCCTGGCTTTACCGCCCTTGATCCGTTCCACGACGATCCTGAGCAGGCCCTGTGCGTCGCCGCGCTCGACATCGCGGTCGCCGACGAGAATGGCAAGGCCAGCGCAGAGCAACAGCGCGATGCTGAGGCCGATGCGGTAGCCGAGCTGTGCGCGCGACTGATCGGTAGTCAACCCCTCATCGACCGGCGCAGCGGTACCCAGCGTCTGTGCCAGCCGGGCGACATAGCCTTGCTGGCTCCGACCGGCGCCGACCTGTGGCGCTATGAGGAGGCGCTGGAACGGCGTGGCATCCCGGTGTCCACCCAGGCTGGCAAAGGCCTCTTCCGCCGGCAGGAAGTCCAGGATCTGATCGCGCTGACGCGCGTCCTTGCCGACCGGCGGGACACGCTGGCGCTCGGCGCCCTGCTGCGCGGCCCCTTGGTCGGGCTTACGGAAGAACAACTGCTCGACATCGTCTGGGCGCTTCCGCGTTCGCCAGAAGACCCTGACCGGATTCCCCGCCTCGATCTCGGCGTCGATCCTGCTGCCATCGCACATCCGCTCGCCCGTGAGACTCTTGAGAAAGTGCAGGCGCTCTACCGGCGCGCCAACAGCACGACGCCGCACGAGCTTCTCTCGCAGGCGGTCGGCGTGATGCGGGTTCGTCCCCTGCTCCTCGATCGCCATCGCGGCCAGGCTGAGCGCGCGCTCGCCAATGTCGATCTCTACCTCAGCCTGGCGACTGGCTATGCCGTGCGAGGCCTGCGCGCCTTCGCCGAGGCGATGACTGCGGCCTGGACCGATGAGGCGCGCGCTGTCGAGGGTCGGCCCGATGCGCAGGAGGAAGCCGTCGCGCTCTTTACCATGCATGCTGCCAAGGGCCTGGAATGGCCGATCGTCATTCCTGTCAACACCATGACCGGCGTCATCTCGCCCGACAACGCGGTCGTCGACCGCCAGTCCGATACATTCTATTGCCCAATTCTGGGAGTGGCCCCCGAAGGCTATGAGGCCGCACGCCAGGCGGAGAAGGACGAACTCGATCGCGAGCGCATCCGCCTCTGGTACGTCGCCGCCACGCGGGCTCGCGAACTCCTGGTACTGCCCCGGCTCGATACGACACCATCAAGATCGGCCTGGATCGGTCTACTCGACCTGTCGCTCGCCGATCTTCCCGGCCTCGATGTGTCCCATCTGCCGTCCGGCGAAGGAGCCGCCGGCGCCGAAGCGGGCAATGCCCAGACACGCGCCGTCTTTGCTACAGAAGCAGCGACCATTGCTGCCCGGCAGGTGCACCTGACTTGGCTCGCACCGAGTCGCGACGAGAGCGCCTCGGGCGCGGTGCTTCGGGAGGAAGAAGCTGAGATCTGGACAGGCTCGATTGACGAACAACCGCGCGAACTGGAGACGGCGGCGGCCGTCCAGGGCGGCCGCGAGCGCGGGTTGATTCTCCACAAGCTCATGGAGGAAGTGCTGGCAGGGGAAACCAACGCGGCTGTGGAAGCCCTCACCGACCGCGCCGGCGACCTCATCCGAGCGCTTGGTCGGTCTCCGGCCGCGAACCCGGCAGCGGGTCTTTCAGCCGAGGAGCTTGCGGATTGTGTTGTTCGAACCTTGGCCTTGCCGGAAATACTTGCGCTGCGGCCGGGCCTTCTGGCCGAATTCCCCGTCTACGCCGCCCACACCGAAGACGGGGAAGAGACCGCGACCGCTGGAATTGCGGACGCACTGACCCTGACTGCCGAGGGCCGGCCCGCCGTCATCGTCGACTGGAAGAGCGATGTGGACCCCGATCCCCAGACGCTCGAGCACTATCGCGCCCAGGTGCGGACCTATCTTGACATGACGGGCGCCGAGCGGGGGCTGATCGTGCTGATGACCACCGGCACTGTGATCACCGTCTCGCCCTCGCCGCAGATGATGGCAGCCTGACGCAAAGGCAACCGATAAGCTTACGCAAGCACTCTGCCTGTTCCAAAGAAGGGCATTCCATCATGATGAGAGCCCCACCACCGCCGCGCCTTGCGATTGACGGCAGCATGCTGAAAAACCCCGTGAACCAACTAGCGGTTCTCGCCTACTCCGAAACTTGTTGGCGCCAACTCTCTCGCTGAGTGTTAGTGGGCATCCTCTTCTTCCGCCTATAATTCGGGCTCAAGTTGGCCAAGGAGCCGTCGCGCCAACGCAGGTACCGCGGCGGGGCGCATCCGGTCCGAGGCGTAACCCACCGCCAGGAGTTCGCGGGGCAGGTAAGGGTCGTACTTCTCGTGAACGAGGTTGCCGACGGTCATCGCTAGATAGACGGCGTCGGGCGCCGGCGCCTCCTCAAAGCTGCGCAATACCGCGACAACCTTGTCTGCCGACGTGCGATCTCCCTCGAGGATCACCCCGCGCGTCGAGATGGCGAGCCCGCTGCCCTTGAGTGCCAGCGCCAGGGTACCGAGCGCCACTGAGCCGGCCCAGGGAAATAGGAAGGTGTCACCGTCGATCTCGACGACGTTCGATGCACGCAGACCAAGTCGATCGAATTCGCCTCTGGCCTCCTCAAGAAGGCGTGCAGCAGTTTCGTCAAGAAAGGGCGGGACTTCGGCGCTGAGATAGATCTCTCGCATTTCGGCCGCGACGACGTCATGCATGTCGCCGCCCTCTCCCCCGAACATCGGTGGCACACCCGATCGCGACGGGCTCACTACCACGACCTTCTCGCGATCCCTGACCTCGATCACCTGCCAGCGCCGCCCCGAGAAAATGATGGTCATGTCCGGCACCAAGACCGTCAGGATCGGCAGTGTCCCCAGTTCCCTTCCGTCACACACGATTCGAAATTCATCAGGGCTCTGAAAGACTGCATAGAAGTCGTAGTGGTCGACAATGCGCTCCCCAACCTCGCCTAACAACAATGTACCGTCGGGGGCTTGCTCGATCAGTCGATTCTGCTTGTCACCGAGCGCGCGCAAGACACCCAGAAAGACATCGGGCGACACCGCTCCGAAGGCTCCACGCTTGGCCAGAAGCTCATAGGCCCGGGCCGCGGTGATGCCGCCATATTGGGCGATCACGGCCAAGACTTGCTGTGTCAAGGTCGATAGATGAAGGGCGCCCACACGCGGCGGCTCGCACCATCTCCTTGCTAGAAGTTGCACCATGGCAATCGACTGGACGAGCTGGCAGCGCAGCCTGTCGGCCGGATGGAGGTCATCCGACAGCTGCCGCTCTGGGACATAAAGCCTGATCACCGCAGGCTTGTCGCCCCGACGTCCCGACCGGCCCAAGCGCTGGCGCAGCGACGCGACCGACCAGGGTGCTCCGATCTGGGCAACGTTTTCGACAGCGCCGATATCGATCCCGAGCTCCAGTGTCGACGTGCACACGGCGCTCGTCGGCAGTTTTCCCGCCTTCAGCCGCTCTTCCACGAATTCCCGATGTGTCCGACTGAGATTTGCGTGATGCGCGAAGAATTCCTCGGGCACCCCCAGCTTCTCCGACTCCTGGCGTAACAAGTCCGTATAGGCCTCGACGTTGGCGCGCGAGCCGGCAAACACCAAGCCATTCTTGCCCCTGAGCGTTTCGAAGACATGGCCCGCGATCTGGCGCATGTAGAGAAGTTCGTGCTCGTCCTTCTCCTCGCCACCATTGGCGCTGGAGGGCGCCGCCTTTTTCTCGTAGCCGCGAACTTGCAGATACACAGTCGCTCCACCTGACGCACTTTCCAGGATCACGACCTCGTCGCCCCCGCCCGGACGCAGGAATTCGGCTGCCAAGCCCATGTCACCCAGGGTCGCCGAGAGTCCCACCCGACGCACCGCCCGGCCGGTCACAGCGTCGATTCTATGAAGCAGAGACTGCAGCTGCTTGCCCCTTTCCTGGCCGATAAAGGCATGCAGCTCGTCGATCACGACGAACTCAAGAGCCGAAAAGAGCGCCGAAACCTCAAGCCCCCTGCGTACGAACAAGGCCTCCAGCGATTCGGGAGTGATGAGCACTATGCCGTCAGGCTGCTTGCGTGCCCGCGCCTTACTCGATGCCGATACATCGCCGTGCCATCGATAGACCGGCAGTTCCGCCATCTCGCAGAGCTCATCGAGACGCCTGAATTGGTCGTTGATGAGTGCCTTCAGCGGGCTGACGTAAATCGCCTTGAAGCCCCGACCGGACGCGTCGGCGATACGCGAGATGATCGGCAGAAAGGCAGCCTCGGTCTTTCCGCCCGCCGTGGCAGCAGAGATAATGACGTCAGCTTCGGTATCGAGAATGGCCGGAATGGCCTGTTCTTGAATATCGCGCAGCTCGCGCCAGTCCTTCTGCCAGATCCACCGCCTGACTGGCTCGCTGAGGCGGTCGAAGCCGACAGACGACTGGTCAGAGCTTGAAGGCGGTGAGTTGATCGTCACTACTTCGCCTCTCGCTGGCCGCAGATGCTGCGTTCGCTGCCACCTCGGTCTCTTCGGGCGTTGCCGTCGCCACCTCGACGCCCTCAAGCAATGCTTGCCACCGCGCGTCAGGGTTCTGTTCAAGAACCGATAGCAGGTTGACGAATGCCGTCACGGTGTTTCGAGGAGTGCGAAAATACGCATCACCGATCTTCAGCGAGCAGTGTGTCATGAATGCCTTCAGGGCATCGTCGGGCAGCAAGTGACGAGTTGGGTCCCCGCCAGCGAAGACATTACGAATGTTGGTCAGCAATATGTACAGATCCTCTGGCGTCAGGTTCTGCAGGCGCAGAACCGGCCCCGACAAGTCGACCAAGCCGCCTTGAGCGAAGCGGTTCTCGGCCAAACGCGATTGCAAGGCCGAATAGCTATAAAGACCTCGCCTGGTATCCATGAGGAATTCGGGTGTACCGCCCATAAGAAAGCCGATACCGGACGCACCGCCCTGCAGCACATCGTTCAGTATTCGAAGAATCTGCTCGTAGTTCGAGTTACGGGCCTGGGCGCTGGTCAGCTTGTAGAGATTGACCATCTCGTCAAGCAGCACGATCAAGCCGCCATAGCCGGCCAATCGTACGAATGCGCCATAGAGCTTCAGATAGTCGTAGAACCGATCATCGTCGATGATCTCCCTAACACCCAATGCCGAGCGCGCCTCCGTGCGTGTCCCGTACTCCGCCCTCAGCCAACGCAATGCCGCCGTCTTGCCGTCTTCGTCACCCTCGTCGTATGCCCTGGTATAGCGGGCCAAGACAGTAGCAAAGTCGAAGCCCGAGACCAGGTCACGCAACGGCGCGAGCTTCTGGTGAATGACCTCCTCTATCTCCTTTCCACTCTTCTTCGCCTCTTGAAGGGCATCACCTACGAATCTTTCAACGATGCTGCTTAGCGCGCCACCTTCTGGTTTGGTCCTGGTCGAAACGTTCCGCGCGAGTTCGTTGAACAATGAGCGTGCCTGGCCATCGGTAGCATGCAGCCGCCGCGACGGGGCGAGATCGGCGTTCATCACGACCAGTTTTCGTTCAAGCGCGATCAGCCGGATGAGGTTGAGGAAGAACGTCTTGCCAGCACCGTAGTCGCCTATGACGAACCTTATCGTTGCGCCTTCGGTTGCTATCCTGTCGACATCCTTGATGAGCTCCTCGACCTCGCGAGCACGCCCGACCTGAATGTGGCGCAGGCCGAGCTTGGGAACGACCCCGGCGCGCAAGGCTTGCACGATGACATCGCGTTCACGGGGCCTGATCGGGCTGGCTTTAGACATGTTCTACCGTCGCGGATTGACCAATGACATAACTCTGAATAGTAGCGGGGTCGCCGTCCTCCACCAGGGCGTCGCCATACTGGTTGAACGCCCATTCGTTTATGGCCTCCAACGCCCCATCCGTCATCAGTTCATGCGCCCGCGCAAGCATGTCGAGGTCGGTCCTGGTCCATTCGGGGCGCGTCAATAGCTCGGCGAGGAAGCCCTTGTAGCGAACCTCCAGGCCGTCGAAGCCCGCTTTGTCGTGGTCGACCACGATCGCGGCCGGCGGCTGGCGAACTTTCTCTGCTGTGGCCTTTTCGGCTTCCGCCTCGGCTTCGTCTTCGATGAAGACCTTGGACAGGATCTCGTTGACGCGCTGCGTGCTCTCTCCGATATGTTTCAAACGGGCGGGATCGAGATGGATCTCGCCGGGCTTGCCCGGCTTGTTTTGCGTGTCCGGACTCTTGGGAATCGCAAAGCCACGCGCGGTCGCAGGCGCTATCTGAATGGCGGTCAAGCCAACCGGTGACGCCAAGGCTGAATGCAGGTCCGAAAGGACGCCGTCTTCATTCAAACCCAGCATCTTGTAGATCCGTTGCAGCGCCTTGATCTCCGCGGGATGAACCGAGACGTCTGCCGCTGCCGCAGACAACGCAACCAGCCCCAGCTGATGGCGATCCTCGGCCGAGAACACGCTCAACCGGGAACGCAGCGCGGCCGGCTCTGCCGGCACTGCCTGCAGCCATCTCAGATGCGCTCCGAGATCCAGGCGCCCTCGATCGCTCAGCCCAGGCGCGGCTTGAACCATGTCGACAAGGCGCTTGCTCTCTTCTGCCGAGAGTGCCGAATCGGCGTGGGCAACAAAAGCCGCGAACGTCAATGCCAAACTGGCGAGCCTGAAGGGCGCAATCTCGCTGTCAGGTATCTCCTCGCTCCCACACCGATACAGCACGAAGGGCTGACCGATTTTCGGCAACTGTAGCGATAGCCTCGGATTCGGCATCAATGCGACGTGAAAGCGCTGAAGCACATCCGCGCATGACCGGACGGCTACCTTGCCATAGTTCGCATCGATCGCCAGCCGGGTCATCAACTCTCCGCTCTCGACCAACGCAGGGCCAGTTGCCAGCACGCCGTCCAGCCATTCCCGCAGCTTCCTTACCTCACCACCATCCGCGCTCTGTGCCAGCTCCGCGGGCAGCATGGACAGTGCCTGTAGACTGCCCCGGCCATCGGGCCGACGACCCAGATATCGGCTGTATCCCTCAAGCTCTCCAGCACAGCCGTCGAGTATCTCCCGCATCTTGTTGCTTGGACCCGTCAGACTTGCGACGTCTGGCAGGTCGCCGAGTTTGGACTGAAGATCGACATGGAAGCTCCCCGACGCCGCCCGATAGCTCCATCTAAGTCGCGCCTTGGGCGCGCTCAACCTGAAGCCATCGGGGTACTTCTTCTCAAAGCGCAGACGGAACAGCTCCGATAGTTCTTTCTCTGCCCGACTGTGAACCGTTCGAAGGCTTGTCTGCGGGTCGTTCAGAACCCACGCATGCATCCAGTTCCACGGAATCTGCTTCCCATCCGCCAGAAGCTGACCGACAGCGAGCCTGACGGAAAAGGGAAGCTCGTAGTCACTACGGCCGACCGGCGCTTCGTCTTCATAGCATCGTCTCCCCGGCTGCAGTAGCTTGGCGGCATCAAGAAGCAACCCTGCATAGCGATCGACGGAGTAGCTTTTCTGATAAGTGTGGCGAAGGCGTTCGACCTCGGCGACAATCAAGCCGTGCTCGTCGGCCGCCTGATCGAGCATCAGGCGCCGCTCCAGCCCGTAGAAGTACAGGAAGACGAAGCCGACGTTTGCATCCGGGTTGCTTCGCCCCGAGGCCAACCATTGCAGATAGCCGCCCCGGGCATGAGGTTCGAGTTGGCTGTATGACGGGTAGTAGGGAACGTTAGGAGCCGACCCTCTGGGATCGCTGACTCGCAGCGTTGGGTCGATGAGGCAATTGTCGATCCCGCCCCCGTCTTGTCGATCGAGTTCCTTACCAACGTAGAGCAAACCGCCCTGGAGTTCGTGGCCAGCAATGGTGAGCGACTTCCCTGCTCGAACCCAGCAACCCTCACTCTGGTCTTTCAGGCTGGCTGGTGACGAAAGGGAAGTTGGCGGCGGTCGTCGCACTGGTGGCGGGTCGCTCGGAACAACAATCCTGAGGACAGCAGTTGACCCATCCGCTGTGCTCTGCGGCTGGTTGACAGCCTGCTGGGACGCCTTGCTGCGCCAACGCCAGAGCACAAAGCCAGCGAAAAGAAGCACCAACACGATCCACCAACCACCAGATCCGCCGCTCTCTCTGGCGGGCGGTGTGGCAGGGACCCGTTCTGGCGTCGACGTTGGAACCTGCGAAGGTGGTGGTGGCGGATACCGATACGGTGCAGGCGCCGGTGCTTCAGCCTGAGGCCGAACAGCTGGCGCCTCGGGGCGAGCAGGCGGCGGCACCTCGGTTGTCATGAGGCCCCTCAAGGTGGGCGCGTCAGCCGCTCCCGTTACTGCCAACCCGTTCTTGCGCTGGAACTCTTCGAGGGCCGCTTTGGTACGAGGCCCCATGATGCCGTCAACAAAACCGACGTCGTATCCTTTGGTTTGCAAGGCACGTTGTATGGCCCGGAGATCGTCTTGAGGGTCTTGCGCCCTGCCGACCGGCAGGAGGATCGAGATTCCCACCAGCTGGACGACAGCCATGGCGCACCAAAACCGCACCCATCTTCCTCGGCGCATTCGCGTGAATTTCATCCCCCTACCCATGCCTGCCCCTGGCATCTGTCGGTTGCAAGATGCTACAGCAATCGCATCGGCTCATCTACCGGCGCAGACCGTTTCAGAGGCGTTCGCTTCCGCAAGTCGTCCTCCTGCCGCAAAACTTGCAAAGCCGCGATGGACCGGCTGAACTCCCTCTCACGGGTGGGGGACGTCCATGAACTTCATAGCTCTGGATTTTGAGACGGCAAACGCTGACCTCAGCAGCATATGCCAAGTGGGACTTGTCGCCTTTCGCGATGGCAAGGTCGTGGATACCTACACGACGCTCGTCGATCCCGATGACTACTTCGATCCGATGAACGTCTCCATCCATGGGATCGACGAAGATCGTGTTCGCGGTGCTCCACGTTTTCTGGATGTCCATCCGAAACTCAGTTCGCTCGTCGCTGGCGCGGTGGTTGTATGCCACACGCTCTTCGACCGAGCGGCGATGCAGCAGGCTTCTGCGAAGTATCGCTTGACCGATGTAACCTGCCGCTGGTTGGACACCAGCCGCGTCGCACGCCGCGCTTGGTCGAAGTATGCGAAGGCCGGGTATGGGCTCGGAAACTTGACGCGCGAGTTCGGGATTTCCTTCAGCCATCATGACGCTGCCGAGGATGCCCGCGCGGCGGGAATGATCCTTCTCAAGGCCATGGAGGAGACGGGCTTCTCTCTCGAGGATTGGATTACCCGTTGCAGCCAACCGCTCACGCCACAAGGCCCAATCACCCGCGAAGGCAATCCGGAGGGGCCGCTTTCCGGTGAAGTCGCGGTGTTTACGGGCGCACTTTCCATGCCGCGGCGCAAAGCTGCTGACTTGGCCGCGCGAGCTGGCTGTGCCGTTGACGGCGGTGTGACGAAGGATACGACGCTACTGATCGTGGGCGATCAGGATGTGACGCGATTGGCGTCTGGCAGGTCCAAGAGCAGCAAGCATCTCAAGGCAGAAACGATGATCGCCAAGGGTCAAGCCATCCGGGTATTGCGTGAGAGTGATTTTCTTCAGCTAGTGAGGTAGACGGGCTTAGACAGCCTCGATATTGCTAATACTATCAGCGGCTCACTGTCTGGCGCTTAGTGCTATCGCGTTACTTCCCGCGGGCGCGGTAGGATCAAGCTCCTCCTGTTCAAGCGCATTTGCCTCATCTGTACAAAGCCAGCGAGCGAGCTCGCCGACATCACCCGTTCTAGTGGCAAGTCGTTGGAGGCCTTGGCGGGATTGCAACGACGTCCCCTTCTCCAAGGCAAGTTGTGACTGCATTTGATGTAACAGCACCGGAATGCCGAATGCGTCCTCGAGATGCGCGGCAATGCGAACACCACCCGCATCAATATCACCCCAATGATAGATGGGAGCATCGGTGATGGTCCGCGCCGCTTTCACCAAATGCACCATGCTTGAAAGAACGTCTCGCGCTGGAAAGCCGTCACTCAGAAGGGCGAGGTAGCACCCCCCGATCTCCGTGCAGTAGCGCCAGAAGCTGGTCGGGTTCTCGATGGTGATGATGTAGTCAACCGGTTTCATCAACGTTGCTTGCTGGGCGGCCGCCCAAGGCAAGCCAATGAACATCTCCCCTGTCCCCTCGATCGTAAGGGCGTCGGATGACAAGCGCAGAGGGCCTTTCACCTGAAGGAGGTGCGCCCGCCGAACGATGCCAGCGGCCTCCAGAATTTCCCGCGGCTCGTCCCCGGCCAATCCCGCGTTGCGCCGCTTGAGTAGTTGGGCGATGCGGCCTTCGGAGCGCTCCAAAGCCTTGCTGTCTTTCACGGTGCGACGCGAAAACGTTCGATGGTCGACATCGCGCCCCGTGAGATGGACGATCCCATGCGCCAGCCGCATGACCGCGCTGAAAGTGTCCACTTGGGCGGGCGAAAGGCCAAGATAGCTCTTGTTGCTTCTCCAAGCTGCAATCGCCTCGCGCTCTACCTCCGCAAAAAACGGATCTTTCAGAACATCAGGGATTGTCTCGCCGATTCGCCGGCTCGCCACGTCCGCAATCTCGCCGGCCGGTGAACGCACAAGGAATCTATACAGCTTGTCTGCGTCCACGAGCCGAGCGCGCGCGAACTCGCCGGTGAAACGGCCAAGACGCGCCCTTTCAAGGACGATCCCGCCCGCCCGCTCCGCGTCCTGCAAGACGCGATGGAACTCGTCTTGCGCAGCCGGCCCACCAATCCGGGTGTAATCGATCGCCTGAGTGATATCGCGTGCACGCTGACGTGGTGTCTCGAAGCGGTCGAGCAACAGGTTTAGCAGCCCTTCACCGGTAAGGCCTCTACTCTGCTGCATTTTTCCGTTCACGCTGAACGCGCTCCTCGAAGAAGGAACGCGGCTTATGCATGGGGTTTTCCCCGTGCAGGAGCTCATGGGCTGCGGGATGGAAATGCTGAGGGGTGGCCTGAATCGCGCGACCGCGACGAATGATGGAGATCAAGGTATCGAACGTCTCCTGATAGAGCGCCTGATGGGTCTTTGGTGCGGCCATGACAAGCTGGAGCCCCAAGCTGTGATAGAAACGAATGATCTTGTAGATGTTGTCGGGATCGAGTTTCTCGAACGCTTCGTCCATGAGCAGAAGCGCCGATTGCGACGGTGCCTCTTTGGCACCTCCGAGATGGTTGTGGTAGGCCGACGCCGCCGCGACCCCAAGACAGATGTAAAAAGGTACGAACTTTTGGCCACCGCTGGCCTTGCCCCGCCGCTGCTCGAGATCAGAGATCTTGCGATAGCCGTTGTCGGGATCGCAGATATCGATACTGAAGCGAAAGTAGTTCCGATAGTCCGCCAGTTCATGTAGCCGGCGGCGATGGGCAGCGTCGTCGCTGTTCTCGAACGTGAGCATGTCGATCAATTCCTTGATCTTCACCTGATCCGGATCACTAGGATTGGGATTACTCTGCATGAGAGCCGTGGCTTTGGGCGCCACGATATCGAGGCGGTCGATCAGGTAGCGGATTGTCTCCTTGTCCTGGTCTCGTTCCTGGCGGATCTGATAGGCCTCCCCCATGAACACGCTGCCCCGCAACGCGCGGTTCAAGTCGTCTTTGGTGCGCTCGACCGAATCGATATTGCTGCTCAGGCGGCTGAGAAAGTCATGGACCATGGTTTCGACAAGGGCCGAGACAGCCTTGTCCACTTGGCCCTTGAAATTGCGCAGTACCGTCTCCGTAAGATGCCGATGGCGCTGGTTGATCCAGTCATAGACGGTACTGGTGTGCTCGCTCTCAATGACCTGCGTCCATTCAAATCCCGGATGGTGATCCGGATTGGCCTGGACGTAGTCTTGCACGGCCGCCATCAGTCTGCTGACGGCACTCCGTTGGCTCGCTCGCTTGTCCTTGCGGAGCGCTTCAAAGTAGATTCGGACCTTGGCCGGATGATCACGTGCCGCTCGTTCCTTCCGATAGCTGGCACGCGCACGTCCAACAAATCGCTCCAGGGCAACCGGCGGATCATGCCTCGGCCGACGCAGCTCAAGGTTAGGGAATGCCTCGTACGCCTGGGTCGCCGCCTGCTTGCGCACGTCGGCGTTCGTGTTCATTGCGCCTCGTCGTTGACCTATCTTGTCTATCAGCTCCCTTTCCTTGGCATTCTCGTCACGCTGTTCCCGCTGGTAGGCCTTCAGGAGAGCCTCGCTCTCCCGCTTTTCTTCCATAACCCCTTGCGGCAATTTGGTTTCGAGTTCCGCGATCAACACAGCCTGCCGCTTGCTCTCGGCCTCTGCGGCTTCCATTTTTCCCAGGATGCCGAGCGCATTAGCCCGGTTAATGACAAGCATTGTGTCAGCACGCCGAAGTGCCTCAAGCACCGACAGAAGTCGAGTCTCGTTGTCCTTTGCCGCACGCAGTCTGGGTTCCAATTCCTTTTGCTCGAGAGTCAACTGGGCCAATTGCTGATCGCGAACCGATTTGCCCAGCCGCGGAAGCGCCTGTAGACGCCGGTACTCGATACCCCGACCGTGGGCGTACTTGCCGTCCATCGACGCGGCAAGATCGCCCTTGCGAATGTCGCTTGCCGACCGGGCACGAACGATTCGGCCTAATCGAACGTTGAGAAAGGCTCGAGCATAGCTGTTGTCCGTCGTCACCACCTCAGCCAGCGTTCCGGGTCGAACGACCTGATCCTGCGACGTAACATTTTCGGACTGAACGAGTTTGGTGCGCGTGGCTTTGTAATTGGCGTCGAAATGGCCGTAGGCGCGATCCATGAATCTTGGCTCTACAATCACCGCGTCGACCCAGTCGCCGAGTACCGACTCGACGATTGCTCGCCAGGAGGCAAAATCTGGAGCGACGTCGGCCACCTCCGACAGACTGTAAGCCGGTATGTTCATGCGCGCCATATCGGCCAGGAAGTCCTGCGTCTCCTTCGACATGTAAGTGCCACCCGAACGCAGGTTCTTGAGTTGCCGTTCGACGTCTTCAGCCGTTTGGGCCAGGCGTGCCTTCTCCACGGTAGCGCGTTGATAGAGCTCTTCGACGTGGCCTCGAGCGTCTCCCAAAGGTGGCAGCGCTGCAATCGAGCGTGCCACCTCGCGTGGCGACTTTGGCCAGTCCGCGCCATAGTCACCAACCACGCCTGACGTGAGATTGGCTTGCACGAATCCCGCAACTGCTGGGAAGGCACTGGCAGGAAAGACCGCACTCACCCCCGCCTCGCGCAGGGCTTTCAATGCATCAAAGACCGGCTTTGCCTCGACGTTGCCCGTCCTGCGAACAGCATCTTGACGATCCTTCTCCGCCTGCGCTTCCTCAACTTGCCTGTAAGCTGGGGTGCCATTGATCTGCTGCTTCAGTGCGCTCAAGCGCAGACGGGTGGATTCGATGCTGTCGACGAGTGTCTCTTGATAGGCTTGGGTGCTGGTGAGCTCTTCCTGCATCTTGGTAATTTCCTGGCGCTGCCGGGAAATGACCTCGCCGTAGCGATCATACTCGGCGCGATGCTCTCCATAGGTCCACATACGCACATTGAACTGGTCTTCCATGACGCGTTCCGACAGGGACCGGATGGCCTCGACGACTTTGATTTCGGCTTCGACACGCGCGATCTGTTTCTGCATCTCGCGCCAGGTGGCATAGCGCGCTTGGAAGGTCTCGATCTCGATGGGAATATCATCGAGCAGAAACCGCTTCACGAAGTCAGTGACGCTGGTGATCTGCTCAATATCGAAGGACAGAGCCTGTCGCATGGCGGCGCGCGCCCGATCCGGGTCGAGCTGTGTGCCGCGGGCGTTGGCATTGATGATCGAAAAGAGCTGCCGTAGAAAGGCGCGGTTGCTCTGCCGCTGGAAGGTATGAACGGTGTTGCCCTTACGGCGCTGCTCGTCGAGAAAGCTGGACCATGCTTTCTCCTTGAAGCGGTCGGGACGCCCTTCGATGAAATCATTGAAGCGGAGAATCGTGTCCTCGACGATGAACAATCCAAGGACGGATTCCTCGTTGACCGCCTCCTTGGCTTCGAGACAGACGCCAGCGGTGCATCGCCTGGAACCGTCGGCCGCTTCGAAACCCAACGCAATGTAGGTCAGGCAAGCGTCGCGCTCATAGCCCGCTCCATCGTCCAAGAGGCCCAAGCAGGCTTCACGAATCGTTCTGGTGCTCCGGCCGCCTTCCGAGACGCGGCTGTTGAGATCGAGATAGCGCCTGTTCATCCCGGTCATCACGATCTGGATCGCGTCGAGCAGCACCGACTTTCCCGAACCATTGCCGCCCAGGAAAACGGTGTGGCCTCGCCCCTCGATCGGGAAGTCCTGTGCATAGAGGTAGAAGTTCACAGCCGCGATGTTGCGGAGCACGAACAGGGGGATCATCGCGGTGTCTCCGGCAGCGCATCTGACTCGGCGGCGCCGTCCGAATCGGGCTCTTCCTGTCCGTCACTGTCTTTGATGGTGGACGACCCGCCCCATGCCTCCAGACGCGCCAAGAAGGACTCGTCGACTGCTTCAGTAATGGTCGGCCGGATCGTGATATCTGCCGCCACCTGCAGGGAGTGTGTCTGATCGAATGTAAGCAGGCCCTGGCGCTTGAACGTCGTCAGGATCGCGCGCAATTCACCGGGCTTGAGGCTCCGTGATCCCATGGACGAGAAGACCGTCTGGATTTCGTCCTCGTCCACGAGGATCTCGGCGGTGGAATTGACGAAGTAGCCCTTTTCGGCGCCTTCATTGTAGAGAAGGCGCAGACACAGAAGGACGATCGTCTCCTGCGTCGGAACCCGCATGTTGTTGAAGGCCGCCGGGCTGACGTACCCGACATAGCCCCACCCATCATTGAAGATGAAGCGAAAGCCGAAGCTTGCGAAGAGGTCCTTGAAGTAGTCGAGATTGCCGACGATGCGGTCGAAATGGCTGCCGCCTCCCGGATCCCCGCGCGTAATGAATTGACGGTACAGCAGACGGTTCGCCGTCTCCGTCAACTGCTCGGCGGTGACATTGGGGTCCTGGTTGGCTTGCCGTGCCGCCCAGCGCGAGACGATCATTGCCCCTCCTCCTTGCGGCGGATGAGCAGGTTCGGGCCGGAAATAAATGGGCTCGGCTTCGTGGAAGTCCCCTTTCGAATGTCCAGCCCCGGTAACGAGCCGATCGAGCCGCTTCGTATCTCGTAGAGAACTGCCACATCCCGGGCAGTTTCCGGGACGAACTGATCGAGATCGAAGAAGCCTTCGGCGGTCGCCAGCGTGCGCAGCCGTGCCGCGACCGCATTCCGCGTCACGTCCATCGCGGCAACATAGGAGTCCAACATGCTCTCGCGCAGGAGATCGGCCGGGTCGAGCGTCGTGGGCCGGCGCAGCTGCGGTTCGACCGGTTCGCGGGCCCTCTTCGGCAAGGCAAGCGTCGCCGTCGAATACGGCACCGGTATATCGACCAAAGGCGTGATGCACGCGGCTTGTCCAGCGTCGAGCTGGGCAAACGCAAGACGAATGCCGTTGCGAAGCGCTTTTTCGCGGACGTTGCGGGCGGTTTCCTGATAGCGCACCGTCGTGGCGATCCGGCGTTCCAGCTTGTGCGAGAACCGATCGATCAGATCGAGCTTCTCGCCCAAACCGGCGAACACGTCGCGTATCCGTGTGAGATCCTGGAGGATCTGAGCTCGAGCCGTGGCGACGTCGCTGGCAAGAGCCTGATCGGCCAGGGCGACGGCGGCCCGTGAGACCTGCCCCTCATCATTCATGAAACGTTCGGTGTTGGTCTGAATGCTGCGCTGGAACCGCATCGGGTTATAGGCCGAGGCCTTGAGCGCACGATAGTTTTGTAGAAGCAGCTTCTCTACGAAGCGATCCATGAATTTCATCAGCAGATCCGCGAGGCCGTCCGACCGCATCAGATCTTCCTCGATACGGTGGAGCGACGTGACCACGCCGTCGATCGAGCGTCGCAGCTGCACGGCCTGGCGGCGTGCGCTGGCGATGTTCATGACTTTGCCGGCGGGATCCAGATAGGCAGCGAGAACGCCACTGTCGATGAGACTCGATTCGGCCGAAATGTCGACCTTGAGTTCTTCCTTCAACGTGATGAGGGCCGACAGCAGGGCGTGGGCTTCCCGCGACATGTAGACTTCGACGGTCCGCCGGTTGGTGACCTCCAGTAGCCAGCCATCCTCGCGCAGGCGGGCATAAAGGAGATGCTCGGCCATTTCTGCCGGGCCGCCTGCATCGGTGTCATCGGCCGGCGGCGAGTAATCGGGATTGTCGAGCACTTCGCGGATGACCTGGAGGACTTCCGCCCTCTTGGGGGCGAACGCGAAATCGTCGAAAAACTGCTCGAACAGGCGTTCCAGGACGGCGACGTTGCGGACGTGCGCCGACGCCGACAGCGCCCGGAACAGCGTAAACGGAATGACATCAAGCAAGCTCATCGGCCGACTTCCCACCGGACGCTTGGTTTGTTACATCATAAGTTAGCACAAACTATTAAATACGGGTCTGGATGCCCCGCCCCCAGAAATACACCGATTCCGACATTGCCGCCGCCATTCAAGCTCTTGCCGATGAAGGCGAGGACGTGAACCCGATGCGGGTGAGAATGCGCTTGGGCGGCGGCAATGTCCGCCGCATCAAGGCCGTCCTCGCCGATCGTCCGGAAGCTGTCCCCCATCCCCACGGCGATCCGACGGCACTTCCAGAGGCGTTGTCCCGTGAGGTTCAGCTCCTTTTCACCGAGACCTCCCAGCAGATTACCGCTTTGGCGCAGAAATGCTGGGAGGCCGGCTCGGTCGAATCCACACACCATGCCCGACGCGAGAATGATCGGCTGCGCCAGGAGATCGCCGGCCTCAAGACAAGCCTGGCAAGTTCGACCGACCTCGTCGGCCGGCTCGAGAGGCAAGGCGAGGAAAAGGATCGGGTGCTGGACGACCGCGGCGTCGAAAACACCAAGCTTGCCCAAACCAGCGAAGGATTGCGCGCCGCCTTGCGCAACGCCGAAAGCGACCTCCGAGCCTCTCAACGGGTCATAGACAACCTCGAGCGCAATCAGGGCCAGGATCGGGAAGAGATTCGCGCGTTGCAGAAGCGGATCGAAGGGCTGGTCGGCGAGATCGCGGTATTGAAGGCAAGATCCAGTGCTTCCAAACTCCCGAAGGCCCCGGCCACCCGCCGAAAAGTCAGATGAGATCGACAGGGCCTCGCGCCCGGTCATGTCGCTGTGGTGGACGAGCCGTCGGTGGCGGCATCAGGGTAAAATCCGCTGAACTTCACATGTTCCTTCAATGAGGCAGGCCTGTAGGCGCCCGAGCCGGCACATTGCAAAACCGCCTCCAGCCGAAACCGTGCCTCGACGGTCGGGTGAACGATAGCTTCCTTGTTGATCGGCCGCGGCGCTGCCTTCCAGCCCAGGCCGGTCGTAAAGCGGCGCAGCCACCCCGGAAGGCGGCCGTCCAGCAGATCCTGCATCCCGGCAACCTCGCAATGCTGAAGACCATCGGCGGCCGGAAAGAGCTGGAGGGGAATGCCAACCTCAGGCGTTCCCGCGAGGTGGTGACCGCTCACCATCACAGGCCCGATCTTGAGACCGTCAGGGATTCCAACTGCTTCCTCGATCATCCATCCCAGTGCCACATCGGAGAGACGCGACTCCGTCTCCGGGTAGCTACCACCGATGTCGGAGTGGTTGCCCGCGAACCAGATCTGCTTGAAGGTCGGGATGCCGTTGCGTTCGGTCTCCATTTCAGCCGTAGGACCCCAGGGAACGCGAGCAAAGTCTTCCCGTGTCTCGTCGATCGCGTTTGCCGAGCGGGCATACCCTACGAACCGACTGAGCAGGCGGTCGAAGTGTTCGCCCTTCCATTCGGCGAGATGAGTCGATCGATCGCCCGGATTCGGAAAATCCTTGATGATCTTCCTGATGGACTTGCGCTGGCGCCAATGCATGAGGGCGCCGCCCAGAACGGCAGCGGCCACAACAAGTGCCAGCACCGACCACCAGAAAGCAAAGCCCAGAATGAACAGAATGCCGCCTATTGCCAACGACGGGATAATAGAGAGGACCGCCGCGAGCACGCCCGCCCCCATCACGAGCGACACCTTGATGGCGATTGCCAGCGCGCCTTTGACGCCGAGCGCCGCAACCGTGTCGAACATGCCAATGAAATAGGGCGCTGCGTTGGAGCGATGGCCTTCACCGGATTCGTGGTCGGCGCCATACTCCGCACGGAATCTCCGAGCGAGTTCCAGGCGCTCCTCCTCGAACGTGGCGCGCGGATGGCCCGCGCCATGCTCCAGCACGTCATGAACCGCCTCGTGAGCGATATCGCGGATCGACTTCCTGAAACGCTGCAGGGGCCGGTCGCCCTGTCGGGTCGGGACCCCGCAGAGCATCAGGAGATTTGCGATGCTGCGTGCATGCGATGCGGGGAGCAGGACGTTGTCCGGTGGGATTCCGAGTACGGACAGGTAGAGCATCAGGCGAACGTCTTCGCGGCAACTTTTCTGCTGCCGCTCGATGATTTCCGGAGACAGATAGCGGATCAGGCGAAGGTCGAACTCGACCAGATCGAGCACTGCCGCGACCGGTATCGCGTATCGCTGATCGCCACCATATTGCGCTGGCTCAGTTACACGGAGCAGCGCGCTGTTCTCGTCGTGTCACGCGATGGTTTTATCCTTTGGGCCCGCTCAAGCACGCCCGCACTTAAGACCCGCGCCTTCTATCGGACGTCTGCCGGTCCGATCGAAATTCCGGCCACCTCGCTCGCGGTCCAACAAGACCGGGTGGTCGACGGCCGCGGCACTGCTGATCATGACCCCGGCATCTGGTTCAACGAGCCGGTCCATGAAATGACCGTTGTGGCCGAGCAGTACGACTTCGTCATCAGCCTATTGCTGCTAAACGATGACGGAAGGAGTTGGGCCCTCGACGAGGAGTCCGAGACGGATACGTATGATCGAATGCTTCCCACGGCGCGTCGGCGCGACTGGTAGCGCCGCAACAGCTCACTGTCGGAATCTCGCGCGCCGTTCGACCGCTGCTCTCCGAAGGTGGAGGCCGCACGTTCGAATCGTGCCGGGTGCGCCATTTCCGCCGTGGGTACTACGCCAGACTACGCTGGAGCCGCCTCCATGCCGTCTATGACCACCGGGCTACTCTGACAGAAACGCCACGGAAATCGGGCGTAGTATTCAGGGCGGTGTCCGGCAGCAAAAAGTTCGAATCATCTCGGGTGGATTGTCGGCTTCGCGCCCCAATGTACGCCGTTCCGCGTGCAATTCGTTGATCCCGAAAGCCGTCGTGCAGATGGTGGCGGGCTCTCTGTTCGCCACCTGTCACACATGTGCTCCCTTGCGCCACAGGCCCAGGATCACGACCTGCCACGCGATGGCGAGAGCGCCGACGATGAACACGACATCGCCGAAGGTGCGTATCCAGCGCAGGGTTTCAAGGAAGGGCTGTTGAAGGAATTCGTCGCTGCGCGCATACCACATGCCGACGCTGGTGCTCGCCTGGAACTGGAACAGCCCGACCGGCAGCAGGCTGGTGAAGATCATCAGCACCAGGCCGGCGTTGAGACTCCAGAAGCCGGTTTTCATCAGCCGCTCGTTGAACAGCATGTCGGGGCGCAAATAGCGCAGGATCAACAGCACAAAGCCGAGCGACAGGAAGCCATAGACGCCAAACAGGGCGGCATGGGCATGAACCGCCGTAGTGTTGAGGCCCTGAAGATAGAACAGCGCCACCGGCGTATTGATCATGAAGCCGAAGACGCCGGCGCCCAGCATGTTCCAGAAGGCGACCGCCACAAAGCACATCAATGGCCATTTCACGCGCTGCATCCACGACGCGCGGTCCTTGTAGCTCCAATGTTCCCACGCCTCATGGCCGAGCACGATGAGCGGCACGACTTCGAGCGCACTGAACGCGGCGCCGACCGCCATCACCGGCGTCGTGGTGCCGGAGAAATACAAATGGTGGAAGGTCCCGGGTACGCCGCCGACCATGAACAGCGATGCCGAGGCCAGGGCGGCGGCGGTGGCGATCCGGCGCGATACCAGCCCCGTCGACGAAAAGATGAACGCCAATGCGGTGGTAGCGAAAACTTCGAATATGCCCTCGACCCACAGATGGACCACCCACCAGCGCCAATATTCCATGATGGTGATGTGGGTGCGTTCGCCATAAAACAGGCCGGAGCCATAGAACAGCCCGATCGCGACGACCGACACGCACAACAGGGCGATGAGGTTCTTGTCGCCACCCCCGCGCATCGCCGGAACCATGGCGCGCAACATCAGCAGCAGCCAGAACAGGATGCCGATGAACAGGGCAATCTGCCACAACCGGCCAAGATCGAGATATTCATAACCCTGCTGGCCGAGCCAGAAGTTGAGTTCCGGCGGCATTATCTGGGCAATGGCAAAGAAATTGCCGGCATAGGAGCCGACCACCACGATCAGCAGCGCCGCGAACAAAACATGGACACCGAGCGCCTGATATTTCGGGTCCTTGCCCCCGTTGATGAGCGGTGCGAGGAACAGTCCCGCCGCCAAAAACGCGGTGGCGATCCAGAAGATCGCGCTCTGGACGTGCCAGGTGCGGCTGAGCGAATAGGGAAACCAGGATAGGTCGAGGCCGTAAAAACCCTGTCCCTCGATCGTGTAATGGGCGGTGAGGCCGCCGAGGAACACCTGCGCCACGAACAGCGCCATCACGACGAACAGATATTTTCCGACAGCCTTTTGCGATGCCGTCACCCCGACGGCGAGCATCGGATCGGTCGCTGGCGCTTGCGGGTCCGGCTCATGGCGGCGCAGGAACGCCCAGCCCCAGATGAGCGCGCCCACGCCGGCGATCAGGATGATGACGCAGGCCAGCGACCACATGATGTTTTCAGCGGTGGGATGATTGCCGATCAGCGGTTCGGGCGGCCAATTGTTGGTATAGGTTGCATTCGTCCCTGGCCGCTCGGTGGCGGTGGCCCAGGCGGTCCAGAAGAAGAAGTGGGTCAAGTCCTCGCGCCGCTCCAGACTGGGCAGCGTGTTTTCCTTCATGGCGTAGTTGTCACGCCGTTCCCGCATCGCCGGATCGTTGCCGTAGAGCCTCTGATAATAGTCCGCGACCGCGGCCATTGCCTCCGCCCGCCGGTCGGAAACGGTCAGGGTGCCGGTATCGGGATCATAAGTGTTCTTGCGATATTCCTGCTCCAGCCAATATCTGAGCTTGGCCTGTTCTTCGGGCTGGAGGGCGTCGAACGGCTTGCCTGTGGTTTCCTGCGCGGTGAGATCGAGCCATGTGGTGAGTTCGCGATGCAGCCAGTCGGCCGACCAGTCGGGCGCCTGATAGGCGCCATGGCCCCAGATCGAGCCGACCTGCATGCCGCCGGTGCTTTGCCACGCCGTCTGCCCGTCGAGGATATCGTCGCGGGTCATCAACATCGCGCCGCTGGTCGATACGACCTGCGCCGGAATCGGGGGCGGCTTGCGGTAGAATTCGGTGCCGTAGAACCCCAATATACTGAACGTGACCACGAGGACCGCGATCAGCGTCCACCACAGCTTGCGATATTCCCCCAAGGCACACCCCCTTTGCAGACTGAGCAAATCAACAAATCATAACGAAATATATGACGGTTCAGATGTCGGCGTGGAAAGCTGGCGCATCGAACAGGATGGTCAGCAGAAGTGCTATCGGCATTCCGCGCACGGCATGGGGCGTGCGTTGGAGGGAATATTGCGGCCACCCCGTTTCGGGGCAATTCGCGAGCCATCATAGCGAAATTGGCCGGCCCTGGGGCGTCGTCGCGCGTTCTTGGCCGCAACATCATAGTGCTCCAGCGGAGATGTAGTTATCAGTTTCATCCACGCTGGGGCGCCTCAAACGTGACCTGCTCCCTGAAAACTGGACCACGCGAAACTGGAAAATTCCAGTTACGAATCTCCCGGCCGATAGCGGAGCAGCGGATGAAGAAGTCCAAATTTTCGGAGGCGCAAATCGCCTTCATTTTGAAGCAGGCTGAGGATGGGACGGCGGTCGGCGAGGTCTGCCGCAAGGCGGGCATCTCGGAGGCGACGTTCTACAACTGGCGCAAGAAATACGCCGGTCTGATGCCCTCAGAAATGAAGCGGCTGCGCCAGCTCGAGGAAGAAAACGGCAAGCTGAAGAAGATCGTCGCCGATTTAAGCCTCGACAAGGAGATGCTGCAGGACGTGATCCGGCGAAAGCTCTAAGGCCTGGCCGCCGCTTGATTGGACCTGAGAAGAGGAGAGCAACCATAAGCGAGTTTGAAACCCGCCCGAGATCTACGAGCGCTACCTTGGCCGCTCGATTACGCATCCGCTCGCCCTCGTGCTTGATCGACGCAACAAAGCGCGGGCCATGCATGACAGGTTCAGCGATCGCATCGACGCGGCGCTGATCAAGCTTGCTGCACGCATCGACAGCTCGCGCAAGCAGCTGAGCGCCGCCCGGTCTGGCGCGCCACGCTCGCGCTGCAGCGGCTTGCGCACAATTGGAACCGCGTAGCGGTTCCAATTGTGCGGAAACGCCTTGCGGCGGGCATCTCTGCCTTCGGCATCGCAGCTTCGCCTGATCCCAGTCGAATGCACGATGCTCTTGCCGCGTTGGAGGCCGACAAGCTAGTCGATTGCGAGCGGCGGACCCAGGTGCGGGATCAGGGAGTTCACTCACTGATCACACGACGGGTCGGAAACTCGCCGTGAAAGGACGTTCTTGGCAAGTTCCGGATCATTCGGAGCAATACGTCATCACCCCGATACAAGTAATACCAAAGCGCGGCGCTGGCATGGAACGCCCCCTGCGCATGAAGATATGCCGGAACCCAACTCAAGGCTCGATCTCGACGAAGTCGCCAGCCCGCGCTGCGTAGTCGAGTGCGTAGGAAAGCTCGCCGGTGCTTTCTGCGTGAACGAGCAGAATTGGCTGGCCCCTGTCGATCTCCTCACCGA
>Ga0209933_1000464_pt1 | contig 74411 bp, 82 predicted proteins | sample ThiBiot_300_biof_FD_183944 | JGI IMG/M metagenome (GOLD analysis project Ga0209933, IMG submission 183944) | Wastewater bioreactor microbial communities from Cape Town, South Africa - Thiocy_cont_300_biof (SPAdes) | ecosystem: Engineered > Bioremediation > Thiocyanate > Unclassified | place... | reverse complement strand
ACTGATATTGCTACGCTGTCGAGTTTCGGCCAGCAGCGGCTAGACCTTTACGAAGAAACGGCGGAACTCAACGTCGGCAGCAATACAGCGCGTGTCTATGAACTGGGGTCGATCTGGTTCTTTGCGTCGGACGAAGACCCGGCGTCGTTCGACCCGGTGAAGGGTAAGCGTAACGTCATGCTGATGCTGAAACGCCCCGAGCTGTACGATTTTTTTTTACGCATGCGGCTCAACCGATTCGCGCCCTTAGCATCGGCCTCCGAAGAAAATACCCTGAATGCTATCCGGGCGATCCGGGAAGCGGACTACAATCAGTTTCTCCTATTCACGCAGAGCCTATTGCGGTTCAGAATGAATGGCGCAAATCCAGCTATGACGCAGCGTTTAGAGTCGCTACTGGCGACCCTGGCCGCTTACGATACCTGTTACGATCAACTGTTGAAGACGCTCACGACTACATGGCCGCATTTATCCGAAAGCAACAGTACGACGCCGAGCAGCTAGAAAAGCAGCTAGAAAAACAAAAGGCCGCAGGTTCGCGGTGACTACTCTGAATACCTACTAAACTGTACAGACACCTCAATGCAATCAACTTTTCCCTCAAAACCCGAAAAGGACTACCAATTACTACAACAGTACCTTAGTGAACATTTTTTTAATGATGCCGACTACCTGTACGACGCGCAGCCGGACGAATTGATTGAAAATTGCTTTCGACAGTATTACGTGTTTCTGTCGGGGTCGTTTGTGCTTTCAGACTGGTACGCACTCTTTCAACAGGAAGCCTATCGGACACTCTCCTTACGGGGCATCACACAGGATCAAACCGAGTACAAGCTACGTTCCGCCCGATTTATAAACTACGTTCAAAACCTGATGAACACCCTGCAAAACGAAAAAATTGACGTTTCATCCTACCCCGCCCGCGAATCCGGCGAGGATTTAGCCCATGTCTCAGTATGAACAAAACGTCCGTTTTAACTTCAAACTAGCCTCCGAATTACCTGACGCAATCCAGCAACTCGAACGGATTGCGGAATTAACAAAGCAACAGGGTCAGATAGCCTCCTCGACGGCAGATTTGGTCAAACAGGCTGCACAGCAGCAAAAGAACGACCGAAAACTGTACGCCGAGGAGGAATTGGCGATTACTAAGGAAATCGCCCGGCAGATGACCCTTGAGCGCAAAGCGCAGCTCGATCAGCAGACGGCGCAACTCAAAGCGTCCGAAGCTCAGAATACGGCCTATGTGAAGGCCAGCGAGCAGGAACGCGCTGCTATCGCTAAAGAGATTGCCAAACAGACGACTCAGGAACAGGCCGCTGAACTCAAGCGGCAGGAAATCGAACGGGAAGCATCCGAAACCCGTAAGACGACAATCCTGCGTGAAGAAGAAGAACGCCGTACAGCGGCTGTACGTGCCGCTCTACTGGAACAGGCGCAGATTGCCGAACGGCTGCACGAACAGACTACCCTTGAGCTAAAGGCTGAACTCGAACGGCAAACCTTATCGGTTAAAGCCGAAGCCGATCAACAGACGGCCATCATTCGCGGGGAACAGCAGCGGCAAACGCTACTACTCAGGGGTGAACTGGCCGAACAGAAGGCCGCGATTCAACAACATGGTCAAGCCTTTCAGGAACTGCGCAATTACATCGCCAGTGCCTTCGGCGTGTATGAACTTATTGACTTCACGAAAGGAGTCATTGAAGCCAAGTCGAAGGTTGATTCGTTCCGGGCTGGTCTTCAGCAGATGATCGGCACCAAAGCCGAAGCGGATGCGGTATTCGCCCGGCTGCTGGAAATGGCGAAGACCACTCCGTTCGAGGTTGAGAACCTGATGGAAGCCACGTTCCGGCTGAAAGCCATGGGGACGGCTACCCAGGACCTGATACCGACACTGGAAGTACTGGGCAACATGGCCGCTGTCGTTGGCTCCGAAAAGCTGGGGTATATCGCCAAAGCGTTCACCGACATCCAGAATAAAGGCGTTTTGATGAAGCAGGAGCTTAACCAGTTCGCCGATAATGGCGTTCCGTTGTACGATCTGCTGGCTAAGTCGATGGGCAAAACCCGCGACGAAGTGGTTAAGCTGGCCGAAGCGCACGAAATCACGTTTGCGCAGGTCAAAAAGGCGCTTTTCGATGCCTCGCAGGAAGGCGGTCGGTATTACAACCTGATGGCGATTCAGGCCCAGACGCTGGGCGGTCAGGTTAGCAACCTGAAAGATAAGTTCTTTGTCGCAAAGGCGGCTCTGGGTGATTACTACGAAGATGGCCTACAGAAAGTAATCGGCGGTCTAAGTAGTATGATTCAGTTTCTGGCCGGTTCTGACAGTGCAATAGCCCGGAATGTGGCAATCATCAAAGCCGGTGCATCGGCCTGGATTACCTACCAACTGGCGACTAATGCAGCCGTGATTGAAGAAAAGGCCATTGCTGCCGCGATGGTCGTCAAGAATGCCGCGATAGCTGCGTCTGAATTGGTAGTCGGTACGTACAATCTGGTTATGATCACGGCGACCGGCACAACGCGGGGATTTAATACGGCACAGCTTGAATCAGCCGTTGCTGCCCGTGCAACCTGGGCGGCACTGGCGGCTAATCCGCTGGGGGCGATCATCGCTACCGTCGGTATTGCGATCACAACGTATCAGGCTTGGAAAGCGGCAACGACTGAGGTAACCAGTGCGATGGGTGAACAGGAAGTAGCCCTGAAAATAGAGAAAGCCAACCTGAACACACTGGCACAGGTGGCGCTGAATGCAGCCGCAGGTACGAAAGAACGAAAGGATGCTATTGCGCTGCTGATCAAACAGTACCCGCAGTACTTTTCGGGGCTGGACTCCGAGAAGGTTTCCAATAACGATCTGCGTAAAATCCTTGATTCGGTGAATGTGTCGTACATGACCCGGATTAGTCTGGCCCGGCAGGCGTATAATCTGGAAGGGCTGGCCGCAAAGCAGAAAGAGTTGTTCGATCTGGAAAAAGAGTTCTTTAGCACGCTGCCTAAATCAATTACGGTGCAATTCGACGGGGATATTACCCGGTTCGTGAAGGCGCTGGATGCTGGCGGAGCGCAGGCCAACAAACTAAAAGACCAACTGAACGAAACCGCTGGCGGTGGGGCTGCATTCTTCGGCGAAGCAGCGCGAGAAATCAGTAAGAAGTTTGATGCCGTTGAGAAAGATTATGCGAAGGTCAGCCAGAACATGAAGTCTACCGACGAGGTACGCATAAAAACGGCGCTTGATGCGGAAAACAAACGCTGGGAGGCTCAGCTATCGACGCTCAAGAAAGGCACTGCCGACTACAAAACGGCGGAACAGAAGCACCTTGACGAACTGGCGAAGATCAATGGCACCTACCGCGAGAATCAGGAAGGGGCGGCTACCAATCACGGCGCAAAGATGAAATCCATTGTGCTCAATTCGCAGCTTACGGTTCGTGATATTCTGTTGCAAACCGACAACATGAGTTTCGAGGACAAAAAGAAATATTACGAGAACCTTGAAAAACTGGAAATCGAGCAGATCAACAAAACAAGGGTGAGTCGTAAAGCGTCCGAAGATGAAATTGTCGCCTTACGTGAACAGGCTCTGCAAAAGATTCAGGCAATCCACGAAAAGTATCAGAAGATTCAGGATGGTTTGTTGGCTATCGAACGGAAGTCGCTGTCGGATTCTATCGACGCTGAGATTGTAAAGTTTCAGGAGCGCAATAACGTTTCGTACGACTACATCGAGAAAGAAACGAAGGGTATCAAGCAACTGGCGCAGGAGGCTAAAAAGTCAGCGGCTGAGCGCGAAGCTGCCGAAAAGCAGTTGCAGACCGAGAAGGAAAAAACCATTCGCATGACCGAAGCGGCTGCTGATGCCGAGGAGAAAGCAACCCGGAAAATAATTAATATGTTTTCGGAAATGCTCAGCAAAGCAGACCCGCTGCTAGCCTCGATTGCAAAGGGTTTTATGACCGTCATTGAGTTTACCGATCAGTTGTCCGGCAAATCGTTGCAGGCGTCTCAGAATGCGCTGGAAAACGCGAAGATTCACGCGCAAACGCTCAAATCTATTTATGATGCGGGGATGGGCGGAACGGCTCAGCAGGTCGAGGAGGCCAATCAGGCCGTTCAGAAATCGCGGAAGGATTTGGCCGATGCCAGGATAGAGACGGCTACTACGGTTTTCGCCGTCATGGGGGCAATCTATCAGGTTTTCAGTGCTATCGCTGATGCGTATAACCAGCATCAGAAAGAAGTCTATCAGGCTATTGCGAGTGGTTTTGCCAGAATCCGGGAAGCCTATACCGACCTGTATGCCTTCATTTCCAAAGCTGCGAAAGATTCGCACGACGAAGAAATGAAGAATTTCAAAGGGACGATTGAAGAAAAATTACAAAAAATAGACGACTACTATAAGCGGGAAAAAGCCTATGCTGAAGGTCGCGACCGGATTGATGCAATGCTAGCTTATTACCAGAAAGCAGCTCAAATACAGGCTGACGCTGGCACTGATGCGGGTAAAATCATGAAGGGTTTAACTGAATTGGCGCTTGACCAAATCAAGATGCAGCAGCAATTGATCATAAATCAGGCTGAGCTTGAAATTGCCAAAGCGGGTGAAATTCGAGATGCAAAAGTTCAGTCTATAGAAGATCAATTGAAATCATATAAGGATGCAAAAGAAAAGGAAATTGATGCCTTAAATGATGCTGCTGATAAAGAGAAGAGCCGTATTGATGAAGTATTAAAGGCTAAAACGGAGGCTCTTGAGGCTGAGCTTAGTGCAGTAAAAGATAAGTATGATAAAGAAGTTGCTCTGATCAAAGATACCTATGATCAGGAACTTGCATTGCTCAAAGACCGAGAAAGCCAGGAACGGGCGCAGATGCAGGCAACCTATGATCTGCGCCAGCAATTAATGCAGCAGCGTATTTCAGATGAAATCGAAGAAGTTGCTATTCTTGACCGTGTTCGTAATGAAGCCCTAGAGCGGTATCGGTCTGATGAAATTGCCCGAATTACGGCGACCCGCGACCGTATTCTGTCAACGCTTACTGATGAAACTGAAAAGCAACAGGTCATCACTGAGTACGAAAACCAGCTTCAACAGTTGCATGATACGGTTGAACAGGCTAAGCTCGACAAGTCGAAAGGTGTTGCTCTAGCAACTAAGCAGCTCAACAAAGAGCAGACCGAAGAAACAAAACTGCTGAAAGCAGAAGAAACGGAAGCCCTGAAAAAACTGGATGATGAATATCAGGCCAAGTTTAAGGAGTTAGCCAAAGAGCGCGACGAAAAGCTGGCTCAGATGAAGGCCGATGAACTGGAACGGGAGCAGTTGCTGAAAGATCGTATCAAACAGTTGGAGCTAGACGCGGCCAATCAAAAACACGATCTGGAAATAGCAACGGCCAACAAGATTCAGGAAATCATGGAACAAATGGCGAAGCAGGAAGCTGCTGCCGCCGAAGATCGAGCCAAAGCAAACGCCGAGTATGCCAACCAGGTCATGCAGGCCAATCGTCAGATATTTGAAGCCAACAAGCGCATGAAAATTGCAGAATTGCAAGCTGAAATTGCAATTCTGGAAGGGCAGAAAGGGCTATTCAGCAATAACAGTGCGATTAATGCGGCTATCGATGCGCTCAATCAGGCAATCGGTACAATTACGGCGCTCTCCTACGATACAGGTTCCGCTACCAGCTCCGGTATTAGCAGCGTGTTCGGAAAAACGAACATAGTCAAAGAGACGCTAGGCGGAGGGACGGGAGGGGTTCGTCCAGGCTCCCGGCCAACGACGCCGGTAGACTCATCAGGTAATCAGGTGTCGGCGGCTTACGACGAAAGCGGCAATACCATCGAACTGACGTACGACCCACTGGGTCACTCGTTCAGCGCCTACGACGCCAACAACAACCCGATTACGATCAAGTTTGCAACCGGCTACGCTCCCAAAACAGGCAAGCAGTACTTTCTTGGTACAGAGTACGTAGACGACCCCAGCCGACCGAATGGACGCGATACCGTACCGGCTTTGCTGACCAAAGGGGAGCGGGTATTGACTGTCGATCAGAATATGCAACTGAATGGCATTACTAATGACGAGTTGGTACGCCGGGCGCTGCTGGTTGAAAACCTGAATATGCCGAATATGGCTGATTTCTGGGCTGGCTTTGGCAATATGCGACTCGGTTTGCCTGACGGGTTGCTGTCGGCTGGCGGTCGGGAGTTTCTAAATATTGCCGAACTGATTAACGAAACCCGACGAACGAGGCAGGTCTTTGAAAGTAAAAAGCTGGTGAACATTTCAATAGATCGGCAGGGGTTTTCCGAATCAGAAATCGGACAGCAAAGCACGGTTCGATACTGGAACAACATCTTTAAACGATAATGGAGCGTTTTTTTATCAATCAAACGGAGGTTCAACCCCCGCAGGGAATAAGCGGTCTGGTTCGGGCAAAATCACGAAATCCGCGTTATTTCTCGGTATTGTATAAACAGGTTGGGTATGCTCAGAGCGTTGGCAATGTCACATTTGCCGACGCTCTGAGTCGTCGCCTGCTGCTTGAGCCGTATCAGGTCGCACGCGTTGCGGCAAACACCCGCTTTCGGATGGAGTACGACGGCGTTACCGAGTACGAGGCTTTTGTTGATTACCTGACCTTTTCGCAAAACCGCAATGGAATCACATGCGCTTTTCGCGATAGTGTAAGCACAACATCATTGGAAAGTAATGCCGTAACGCAGTATAGTGTTTCGGCAAAAACAGCCGTAACGCTTCGGACGAAACGGATTACCGGACCCGCCACGCATACAGTCGGCTCAGCGCCAACGGTTCAGAAAGCAATGCCATCGGCGCAGTCGATCAGCCATTCGCTGCCGCTTGTCAGGCCGGAAAAAACGGAAAGCACACTGCCGGGGCAACTGCTGACCGTCGATAGTCCGCTATCGAATCAGCCGATCTACCGCAACACGACCAACGATGCGCAGTCCTTGCAACTGTCGGGACGGGTACAGATGACGTTTAGCGCCAGTGCCAGTACCGGGGCTCGTCTGGTTGTTCTGCTCTACGGGCCGAACGGCGAGTCTACCGAGATTCGGCAGGCTGAACTGCTGATGACAACCGGCCAGAAAACGGCAACGTATGCGCTACTGGCGGGGCTTGTCGTCCAGCCTGGGGGATGGGTTGTGCTCGGCATCCGGGGCGATACCGTCAGCAAGTGGTCGTTTGTGTATGGCAGCGATACCGTTGTTACGCTGGAATCGACCAATCAGGCACCGGAATCGATCTGCCGGGGTTTGCTGGCGGCTGATCTGCTGGCTGAACTGGTGCGCCGGTCGAGTGGGGGAACGCTGGCCTTTCAGAGCGAGTATTTTACGGCTGGCGACGGTAAGGATGTGTTTCTGACCAATGGCGCCAACCTGCGGGGCATTAACCGGGCTATTACCGCCAGCTTGCAGGATGTATTCGACGGGTTGACCGCTTCGGACCCGCTGGCGCTCTGGATTGATGGCGCAACCGTTCGGGTCGAACCGCTGGCTACCTACCTAACCAGTTACGCAGCCGTAAGCTGGCTCGATCAGGAGTCAATCAGTATTACCTACAAGCCGAATGCAACGTACCTGTTCAATGAGGTGCTGACCGGGTACGAAACGTGGCGCAGTAGCGGCCTGCTGGCAAACGATGAAATCAACGGCTCTCGTCGCTACCTGACCAGTTACCCGACTGTGCGGCAAACGCTCGATTTACGGGCTAAAACCGTGATTGCATCCGGTGAACTGATCGAAGAACAACGGCGTAAGCAGTTCAGCGATAAAACGGCCAGCGCCAACGCGTCTGACAGCAACGACGATAAGCTGTTTGTGATCTGTACCGTGCTGAACCGATCAGGCCAGCGGGTGAACGAAACCCGCGAAAAGACGCCGTATCTGACTGGTGTAGTCGATACCGAAACACCCTACAATGTGCGGCTTAGCCCTACGCGCTCGGCCCGACGCTGGGCTAAAATCCTGCCGATTGCGCCGTTGACGCTGGAATCGTCGGAAGGCAACAGTACGGCCAAAAGCAGGTACGGTACAGAAGCCTGGCCGTCGCTGGGTGAGGGGGATTACCTGCCGCGACTGCCGAAGTCGCTGCTCGGCGACGAACTAGCTATCGTCGTCATACCGATGTCACAGACTGAATTTAACAATCTGGGCGACTGGATTACGGTCTATGACGAGGGTAAGCCCGTAACCGGCTTGCTCATGGATGCCACATGGCAGGAAACCGAGCAGGGACAAACCGGCACGATGACGCTGTTTTTGTGATTCTTTTTGTTCTTTTTTTGTAATATTAATATTACCTTCGGGCATGAGACAATTTGTGCATTTTCTCCGATTTTTTGCGGTGTCCGATGATAACCGCATGATTCCGACGAATGCCCTGACCCCCCAGGACGCGCACCCGATCTTGCCGGTTGTCGCTGGTGATGTCATCCGGTTCCTGATACCAAAATCCGACCTGAAAGGGCAGATTCCCGAACTGAGCGAAATTGTACTGCTCAATCCGGCGCAGCAGCCGGTGCGCGTCAATCCGGCGTTAGCGGGCAGTGAACGTATCGGCATCGTTCGTCGGCAGCGCAGTGAGCAGTATGTGCAGTTCGCCTTAACAATCGATTCATTACCGGCCAGTGGGCAGCAGTTCGCTATCATGCGGACGGTATACACAAAGGACTCGCCCAGTGCGGAACCAACGGCGTCGGCGCTATCGGTGCTCGGTACGGTTTCTGGTCAGTTTTCCAGTCTGGACGACTATATCGAAGCGATACAGCGCAAGTACGAAGCCTACCCACACGCGCCGGTAGTGACCATTCGACGGGGCAATCAGTTGATCGTTCGCATTTTCAAGTCAGCCCGGTTTCAGCCTTCGGATGACGAACTGCTAAGCTGGCGTATCGGACTCGGCAAGCTCGATCTGAGCGCCCGGAACACGAACAGCCCGGCACTGAACATGCTCTCTCAGGGCGCGGTCAGCATTGGCGCAACGGATTGTTATAAAGTGGTTGTCAATGACGACATTGAAGCCGGTAACGTTTTTCAGTTGCAGGGGCTGACCTACACGGCTGAGCAGAACGACACACCGGCACAGGTTCTTTCGGGGCTCGGCCTGGGCGCGGATGCTACGTTGCTGATCGATGCAGGTACGCCGGTTGCGATACAGGCCAGTACGGGCGTCTACCGCAGTGAAAACCAGAATAAGCCGGTCTTGCAGTTGCTGTATGACTCAAACAACGGAGCCGGACAGGATAAATACAAGGCCGTCGTCGGGGCCGATGTGCAGGCTGGAAATATTTATCAGGTCGCGGCTACCGGCATGACGACCAAAACCGTCGTAGCATCGGCCAGCGATACCCCGGCAACGATTGCGGCACAGTTCAACACGAGTAGCGGCTTCTGTTTGATTCCAGCCGGACAGAATCCGGTGGCGACGACAGATCCCGGTTCGCAGACGATAGCCAACACCAATGCGCCGAGTATCTACCTGAGTGCAAAGATTACAACGGAAGCCTACACCGCTACGCGCTGGAAAATATTCGTTGGCAGCAGTATTCAGCGCGGTAATGAATTTGTGGTCGAACAAAGTGGCGTGACGACCAAAACCGTTGTAGCCTCGGCTTCGGACACGCCGATTGCGATTGCCGGTAAGCTGGGGTATACCACCAATCCGTTCGTGATTGACGTACCTACTGGTGGCACGCTGGCAGCATACGCCCGGCGCGGTGTTCGGTATAGCGAGCCGGACGACGTAGCGCCGGTTCGGCTGAGTGCGCTGCCAAGTTGCGTCCGACCGAAACAGGTTGTTTGTGAAGTACGGATGCCGTCGCTCAAACCGGGCATTTACTCGCTCGGCCTTCGTGATCGGCAGTTGCGTCAGGTTGTTGGCGTTTCTAACCGGCTGCGGGTGCAGATCGGGCCGCAGGGTACGAGTGTCCTGCGCTGGGGTAGCCTATCCGGTCTTGATCAGGTATTAGGCTACGAGTACGCCGAACCCGGACTGATGCAGCAGCTACGTCTGCCGGTTTACGTCGGGCCAGTGCGTCAGCAGACCCTTGAGACGCAGTACAGCACCCCACGCGGTAGAACAATCCGTACCAGCTTGCAGGTCAACTACAGCCACACGCTGACGACGACCATGCAACCGGCTGCGTTTCATCGGGCGCTGCTACTGGCGCTGAAACATCCACTGCTACAGATCGATGGCCTGCCGTATCGGGCGCAGTCGGATTACCGGGAAACTGAGCCTACGCCTGTCCAGCAACTGTATCAGGCGCAGACAGACCTGTACGAAGCCGAATCCATGCACTTCGATGCGGGAATGGCTGCGCTGCCGGGCAATCGTTCTGCGGCTTTTGTCGAGTCGGTGACTGGAACCGAATCGCTTGAAGGTATCTGGTTGCGCAGCCAGCAGCAACTAATTCCGGTTGAGCAAACGATGACGGTTGACCCGGCGACGTATGACTTACGGGCGCTCTGTCCGGTGGAGCCTTACGTGTTGTCGGCCTACGTGAACGACCGCCTGCGGATTAGTACGCTGCTCAGCCCTGGGGTACTGTCGATGGCCGGAACGTTACGGCTGGAACCCGGTGACCGGCTGACTTTGCAGGCTACGGTGTCGCTGGCTGCGATCAATTCGGCGGTGTGCGGCCCCGATATGGATGTAATAGAGCAAACACAAACAGGTCACGCCGAAACTACGGAGCGCGGACCCGATCATTCCGAGGACTTTAATCAGGATTATCACTAATGTCAATTAATGAAGCAAGAGCGTACGTAAACGCTCATTATGGCTACAATGGTCTGGCGCTGATCGACGGCGATACAGACAAAACTGCGTTACTGGCGATTCTCGACCTGATCGAAATGGATGGTAGCTGGTCGCCGGTGCTGGCGCTAACGGTTAACGGCCCCAATATAGTCATAAAGGTTGTTGACTGGGTTAACGGGACTGGCGTAAAGCCTGCCGTAAATACGTATCTGGGCAGTACGGGTTTCGTCACGGATATTAATCTGGCCGTTAGCGTTCGGGGGCCGCAGGGCTTGCCGGGACTGGCCGGAACCGGCACGGTATCCAGCATTACAAGCCCGGTCGATGGGGGAACGAGTCCACGATTTTTCCCGGTTTGTGAACTACCTGCCATAACGGGGGGGACAAACGACTTTGCCGAAATCGAGTTACGGGCCAAGTCCTGGGCGTCGGCGGAAGGAAACGACATCCTGATTAATCTGTATATCGCCAACCGATCAGCCGGTGACCCTTACTACCAGTACACCACCCAGGGGAGCGCGTCCTATTGCAGTCTGCTCGCCTACCGGGTTGCCGATGGGCGGCTGATCGTATACGCCATGACGGACAATAACTTTCGGGCGATTGCCGTACGGGTAAACAGCTCCTTGCAGGCAACGATCTATGGTTCGCTGATTCCGCAGGCTACCGTTACCGGCACAAAGTATTTCGATTCAGGCGACCCGGCAACCTACCCGCCAATGATGAACCTGAGAAGCCGGTTCACGAGCTTCTACGCATCCAATTCGGACGGCGGCCTGTTTCCGCCAGTCATCACCTCGCCGGGTAATGGGCTGATTAGTATCGGCTCAAATTACATTGCAGGCAATAGCGATGTAGCCCTGATCAATGCCAACCTGTCGGGTTCCGGCTTTAGCTTCTGGCAGATGCTTTCGGCTGGTTCAAAACGGTTTCTGGCTACACTGACCGGCGCTGGACGGCTGGGTATCGGCGTTACTGCTCCGGCTGAAATGCTGGACATTGCCGGTCGGCTAAAGACAAAAGGGGTCGTATCGACGGGTAGCCTGCCAACGGCTTCCGTTAGTACGGCTGGTGCTGGCGGCACGGCCAGCGTTACCGTTGCGGCAGGTAGTAACGATATAGCGGGTAAACTTACCCTGACTACCAGTGCCGGTTCTTCGGCTGGTAATAACCTGCTAACGCTGACCTTCAACGTAGCGTACAGCGCGACTCCGGTTGCGGTGCAGATTTCAGCACGCAATGCAAAAGCGGCTGAGCAGCTTACCCGCGTCTACGTGAGTGCGATTACGCCCAACGGCTTTAGTTTGTCCAGCAGCGGAACCGCTCTGTCGGTGGATAGTTTTGATTTTCAATACCTGGTTATTGCCTAAGATGAACCGCGATGTAATTGCCCGAATTCGCCGTACCGATACCGTATATCGGCTGCGGGTAGCGATGAGCAACCGACTGGAAAAGCCTGATCAGATGGAGCTGACGGCCCCGGTAATTGTGGAAGTGCTCGACAACAAGGAAGTACTGCTGCCGTGCGGATTCGTAACCGATTGTCACAGTGTTCCGTTGTGGCTGGGTAATATCCTGCCCGAATACGATAACCGAACTAACATCGCGGCTGTCGTTCACGACTATCTGTACATGCACTGGGAGGAGTTTGCCCAGCAGCCGGGCCGGTATTACGTGTTTTCGCAGATGAATCGGAAATATGCCGATCAGGTCTATCTGGAACTTATGAACCGCTTTCATCCGGGCGGCTGGCGTAACAAGCTGTATTACCGCGCCGTCCGGCTATTTGGCGGCTGGAACTGGGATAAATACCGGCGTATAAATCAGGAAGCAAATGAAAAAGAACATGAAAAAGTTGATCAGAATCAGTAGTGTTGATCAAACCGGGGGCCGGGTGCTGATCGCGGCCCCCGGCGTAGTTGACAAAACCGGCGTATCGCTGTTTTTAAATGGCGAAGCCGAAGCCTGGGGCAAGGGTGAAATCATCAGCGGAGAAGCGCACATTGTCGGTCGCTCGTCACTGCCAGCAACCTACTCGCTCACGATGGAGATTCATACCGTAAATCCTAAATTGCTGACATCTGAATGAATCTGGCAACCATTACTGCCGGAGCCTATCACGGTTCCGGCTTTGTCACCGTCGCCTGTAATCAGGCCAACGGTACGGCCATTCTGGTGTACCGGGGTACGTCTCTGCTCGGTCAAGGGGTGCTCAGTGCCGGTAGTGTCGTTATCGCCGTTCCTGCGCTGGCGACTAATGACATTATTCAGGCCAGCGTGACCGAGCGCGGCAACGCTGCCGGTGCGCCGGTCGTGGTAACGGCCAGCGCCAACCCGCCGACCGGATGGCAAACCCCGGATACGGTAGCGGTGACGCGACCGAACGGCTCTACGGAGATCATAGCGGCTAGTGCCTACGAAGCTGAATTCGGGGTTAAACCTGCGGCCAGCTACGACCCACGACTAAAAGTTTCGGTGGTGGGGCCGGACCCGGAAACGATTCAGCAGATTGTCAGTACGCCGATTCTGTTCAGTGTGCTGATCGACAAACAGGTCGCACAAACCGTCGTTACGGTATCCAACGTCACCGGCCAGAACGGTACTCCGCTCGTTCGCTGGGCTTCGTCCGAAGCGTTCGGTAATTCACTGAGCCGCACCTTTACAGCAGCCGCTACGGTTACTATCGACGTAAAAGGCGATAGCGACACGGCATTCGTTTCGCAGACGATCAGTGTTACCGTGTTCAGTCCGTCCACATCGACACCCTCGGCCAGCGATATTATCGCACTGGCCTATTCGCGTGGCAGCGGAACCGACATCATACGGGGTATCGTCAACGCTGGCAAAGCGTGTCAGTGCAAGCTGGAACCGTTTACCAGCACATGGCAGGCTATGGAGTTTCACGATTTCGACTGTCAGGATGTTGGCTTTTATCCGGTGCCTGCCGGAACCTACACCCTGTACGCACGGGTGAGCGGGGATACCAATTCGGCGAACTGGCGCTCGCTGACCGTCGTTAAACCGTAATTTATTTTTGCGAATAGGTAATATTAATATTACTTTTTTATTTTTGTCCAAATCAAACTATTTCATTGTCAATGGGAACATTACAGCAATTCATGCCGAACGTGACGCCCGGTTCGGCAGCTACGGCACACCGATCTGCGGATTACGGTTCGATTCAGCCGAAGGGTAGTTATATAGCCGTCGCGCTCGTTGTTGCGGCCAGCCTGCCGGAGTTTGGCATTAACTACACCATCGGCGCAGCGCCAGCCGCACCGCTGACGGCGAGTAATATTGTGGCGGCACTGAAAGACCTGGCCTATAAGGGGCAGTGCTGGTTTCTGGGCAACGGACTGGTGAACGGCAAAGCCGCCAAACCTACCGAGCGGAAGGCATCCCAGACCTACGGTTCGGAGTCGGCTCCCCGGCCTACGGGCGAAGTAGCCGAAAAGGTTGAATTCATGGTACGGGACACGTTCGCCAACGTCGATTTCTGGAACTCACTTCGGGCCGGTGCGCTGGGGCCGCTGGACGTTTATCTGTTTACCAATACGACCGTTCAGGTTATCCGTTACGCCAGCGAAGCGCCGGTATTCGATGGCATTGGTTACGAACTGTCAGGCAACTTTGAGCAGGACATTCCGGGCGGCTTCTCCATTAGCTGGAACAAGGCAAATGGTCAGATTCAGCCGGTAAAGGGCATCAGCATGGCGGGGCTTAAATTTGAAACCCTACGCTATACGTTCGCTGTGGCAACGCCAGCGCCGACAAACCTTGCTCTGGTAGCGGGTACGACCAACCGCTACAACATGGTTACAGGCACGGCTGCCAAGATCAAGCGCGCCGTCAACGAGGGCGGGGCCGTGCGGTATTCGATCTTTAAAAACGGTTCGGACGACATCCCGACCGCTGAACTGGTAACTATCGATAGTGATACCGGCGAGGTAACTATCGGCTCTGCTATGCCGCTGGGTCGCTACGTGTATACTGTTGCAGCCGAAAATACCTGTGGTGTGTACGGCACCTGGACGCTGGAAGTTATTGTCAAGTAAGCCAGCCTAGCGAAGTAAACCTGTGTCTATTCTGAACAAGGCGGTCGGCCACTGGCTTGACCGCCTTGTTTTTTAGCTAAAATCAGCATGTTATCATTTCAGGATTTACTACCCTATCTGCAACAGGGGGCCGGTCGAAACCGTCCCGGCTCGAAGCTGCTGCACAAATTTTACGGAAAGAGCATTTTGCACCGCGACGAAATCGAACAGGTTTTCGGGGATGCCTACCCCAAATACCTGGACAAAGACCGTCCGCGTGAACTGCCGGAGCATAAGAAGTATCGCAAGGAAGTCTACGAGAATGTCTTCCGGGGCTTTAAAAGCCGGGTAATCTCGGCCCTTGACTACATCCGACAGGCTGACGATTTCGATGTTCAATGGCCGACGACTGACATTCAGGAGGTCGATAGCCTTCAGACCTACACCGGCAAGGGCTTTTCGGCGGAAGGTGATTTTGTCGAGTGGTTTTTCTCGAACGTAAAATCGGACTACGTTGATGACCCGAACGCGGTACTGCTGCTGCTGCCGGTCGAGCAGCCGCTAAGTGATGCGGAATACCCCCGACCGCAGGCGATGATTATTCCGTGTCAGGATGTCTGGATGTTTCGCCGGGGGAAATTCGCCGTGCTGGTAGCGCCCGAAAAAACGATGCTGCCGGGCGATACGCCCGATGAACCGACCGGGAACGTACTGTATTTTCTTGACCATGACAGCTACACGATTGCGCGTCAGACCGGACTATCGACCAATCAGAACGGCCAGCGTATCGCTGACTGGCAGATTCTGGGCATGGAAAACCTGTATGACCTGGAAGGCAACCTGCAAGGGCAGTTGTTCAATCCACCCCGGCACTACTGTAGTACGATGCCAGCGCGAAAGATCGGCCTAAAGCGCATCAAAAAAACACCCAAAGGCGAGGAGTATTACGAAAGTCTGATCGCCGATGCCCTGCCGCATATTCGGCTCGGCCAGCGCAATCAGAGCGACATTCAGGTAGAGACCAACTTTCACGTTGCCAGTAAGGAATGGCGACGTAGTACCAGCAAATGCAAACAACCCGGCTGTACGGGTGGCGTGATTCATATCCGGGATGACGTAAAAGGTACGAAGTCAGGCGAGCCGGGCGCGATCATCGACGTTAGAGAATGCCCAACCTGTAAAGGCACCGGCTTTCACGATACGGGTAGCGGTCTGAACATTATGTACGTCGATGCCAGCGATGGCACTACGCCGGGTGATCTGCGTAACGTGCCGAGTGGCGACCCTGGCGGATTTATCAAGCGGCCTATCGAATCGCTGAAAACCTTCGTGGAAGAATTCAAACGCAACTGCGAGGAGGCTTACACCACGATTGATATGCAGTTTATCCGTAAAACGCCCTACGATGAGTCGGGAGCCAGTAAGCGGTACGATAGGCAGGAAATGCTGCGTACGCTGGTCGTTAACGGGGTGCATATTGTCGATCTGATGAGTTTCGGCTACGAATGTATCGATGCACAGCGATTCGGAGCCAGCGGACGGCTCGGCGAGCAGTTACCGGAAGTGCTGGCCCCCGTCCGGCTCGATCTGGAAAATGCGGAGTTGACCCGCGAAGAACTCAACAACGCCAAGGATAAAAAGTACGACCCGACGCTGGTGCAGGCGTACGAAAAAAAGATGCTGCTGTATACGACCGGCGAACAGTCGGACGAATACCGGCGGTATGTACTGCGGACGCAGTGCGACCCGTACCTTGACGTTACCGAGGAAATGAAAGCCTACCTGCTCGGCGTAGCGTTCCGTAACCCGGACAGCCCCGAAAACCGGGCTAAGATCGAACGTATCTACCTGTCGCTGGACTTTGACGGACTGGTTGCCGATGCACTGCGCGAGGATGCCGATTTCTGGCAGAAAAGTCTGACCGAGCAGTACAATGAAATCGTTCGTCGGGGTAAGGCGCTGGTCGGGCCGCAGACGGTCGGGCTGGCCGCTACCGGGGGCGCTGGCGGAGGGGCATTTCCAACGATTGACCCCCTGAGCCTGAAACCACCCGTGGACGTACAACAGATTGAGCAGACCCAGCAAAAACAATTCAATTAATATTTTTGAAAATGTAATATTAATATTACTATTTTTGGTCTGATCAATTGCGAGTATTACAAACGAAACTTTTTCAATGAGTTATGGCAAAAACAACTAAACCGGCGACTCAGCTAGCCGCTGAACTTACGGAAGCGCGTAAGACGACCGAAAAGACCTATGATCAGTTGCCCCCGCATCACGAGATCGTTGTACAGGTTGGCCCCCGGAAGCGAATGCAGCGCAACAAGGTCGTCACCGTCGAGGAGGCCCGAAACGTGATTTTCACCAAAGCCGGGTACGAAGCGATGGACCGGGACGAGGAAACGGGCGACACGACGCACATCCTGACCAAAGTGCTGGGCATTCCCGAATACAAGGATGTCGAAGACTTTACGATTCCTGACGGCAAGCGCAAAGAATTCGACATCCTGTATTTCGCTGAGGTCGATACCGACGAATCCGAGCCGGAAGCCTAAACCCGATTCGGACTAACCCTTACTAATTTTTTCATGCGTACCGGGGCCTTGCTGGCCCGAAACCAATTACCAGAATGAAACGGAGAGCTTTTCTCGAAACCGCGTTAAAGAAATACGGGCTAACAGCCGAACAAGCAAAAGAATTCATCGAAAAACTCGAAGATGAGTACGATGATAACGAGGCCGCTAAAGTGCTGGCTTCGCTGATGACTGCCGACGAAGCGAAGGGCAACGACGACATTTTCAAGGATGTCAAAAAGCGGGTAAAGGCCGAAGCACTGGACCCGATTGACAACATGCTCAAAACCTATGAGTCGAAGTTGAGCGACGCTCAGAAAACGGAGTATGCCAAGTTCGGGCCGAACGATTCGCACAAGAAATATTTGTTCATTTTGAAGGCGTTCGATGAAGCAGGTACCAAAACCGGCGACAAGAACTACGACGACCTGAAAGGCGAATACGATGCGCTGAAAGGGCAGCTTGGTACGGATTATATCAAAAAGACCGATCACGATACGGTACTGGGCAGGCTGTCGCAGCGTGAAACCGAGCTGACGAACGTGCAACTGCTCAATAAAGCCGTCCGTTCGGGCAAACTGCGCGACACATCGGGCGACCGTCATTTCGAGCGCAATTTCATTTCGGATGCGCATGATCTGATTACACAGGTCGGTATCGGCGATAAAAAACTGAAAGGTGTGATCGGTGCTGACGGCAAGATCATGCGGGCCGATTCACCCGAACAGCCGTTGCTGTTGGACGGCAAGGCGGTTGACCTGGCTATGCTGGCCGACCTGACGATTACCGCCTACGATTACGGTAAAAAATCCGACCCCACATCGAAAGATACGGTAAAGATTCCGACTGGCGCAGACAAAGCCACAACGAAAAATTCAGCCCTTGACGCCATGATTGCCGAGGAAATCGCGGCTAACAAGTAACGGGTCGATGGCTGATCTGTAACGAGTTTCAATCTTAATCACAAAATCGCCCAAGATGGCAAACAATGTAAATTTATCGGCGGCTCGAATCCTGCGAGCCTGCATCATGCACACGGCGGAGAACGCGCCTAAATTCAGCCAGATCGGTAGCTTGCAGGCGTTGCGCTCTCCGCAACTTGCCGGACTGCAAACGGCCATGAGTGCCGAAGGTGCTGGCGAGGAGAAGCGGTTGAGCTTTGAAGCCGGAGCCGGAGCGGACGACGTAGTTCCGAAGGTTCGGCTCAACTACCGCAAGCAGTACACGACGGGTACGACCTCATCGACGCGTTCGGTCAATACGTCCGGGACGCGCCCCGGTGCGGTTACTGAGCTGGACGTAACGTATACCGGCTACAAACAGTACGATCTTGAGTTTCGCACGATTGATCTGATGTCGCTGGAAGAAGCGGCTAAACAGTACTACGACGGCGTTATCGCTGGCGCTGTTCAGCTTGACGCTGGCGACGCGGCCAAGATGACCGAAGCCGCACTGGAATTCTACCTGACGGTTGAAAAAGACCTGTTGCAGCCACTGAACACGGCGGCACTGACGGCACTGATTGCGGCTGTCGGCACCAACAAGGTTACCAACTCAGCCGTACCGAAGGACATCTACCTGTATTACACCGATAGCAAGCTGCGCGATGATTTCTGGGGCTACCTCAACGATCTGCGTACGGTTCACGGCGTTACGGGTAAGTGGATAGTGATCGGGGGACTGAAAATGGTTAGCTGGCTGCGTAAGTCGAAGATCATGGATATGAACTCGCTGGGTATGGACGCGAAAGCCATGTACGATACCCTTCCTGCCGAGTTCTACTACGATCCGCAGATCGACACGAGCTACGGTCAGGATAAAATTCTGATCATCGAGCCGGGTTCGGCCTGCTGGCAGCAGATCATGGAACACGAAACGATTGTCAAGAAAAAGAAAGTGGCTAACACCTCGTTCGGTGGGGCTCGTCTCAAAATTGCACAGTACGATTCGCCGACATTCGATCTGAAAGTTGACCTGCGCGTTCGTGAATACGATACGACCAAGTACCCCTACGAGATCGTCACCCCGTCGTCGGGCCTGTACGGGGTCTTTACCCGTCCGGCTGGCTTCGCAAAAGCGTATGACGGTTGGAGTACGTACACAGGTATTATCGGCGCCCGACTGGTCAATACGGAGCCGGTTGTCTAATCTCTTCACTTACCGGGCCGGTTCAGTACTCAATCTGAACCGGCTTTTCTCCTCCTCGAAATGATGATTTTCTGTTTTCTCTCTACTCTCGAAGGCTGGCTGCTGGGGCTGGCAATCCTGCTCGGTATCGCCGGTATGCGGATGTGGAACAAGATCGATGCGCTGAAAGCCCAGGCTAAAGGCGACCGGCCTTTGCACCCGCAAGACCGCTACCGGGCCAAACGTGCCAGAGCGCAGCCGGTGGCGGCTACCGATCACAGGCAGCCCGAATCGAAACAGCCGAACCCGCTGGACTGGCTTAACGTGCAATCGCCCCCGGTGTTTAAGCCGGTGCTTCCCGCTGAATCGCCGAACGATACGACATCCGGCGAAGCGATAGGCGTGATTGAGCGAACCGAAAGCCGGAACGCTTCGCTGCTCGACGGGCTGCTGCCGCATCTGAAGCCTGCCCTGTTTGCGCTGAGTATCGTACTGATCTGGTTCGGGTTCGCCTGCTGGTACGACAACCTGAGTAAATACGCGCCGGAAGCCGATAGCGTAGGCGACTTTCGGATTCTGTACCTCAAGAAAACAATCGGGGCCATCCTGCCGCTGATTTCGGCGGTCGGGGCTTCGCTGGGGCTGCTGTTTATGATTCACCCACGCTATTATATCTACCTGAACGGATGGTACAAAACGGATTACGATTTCTACAACGATTTGCGGTCACTGGATCAGCAACCCGCCTTTCGCCGGGTGCTCGTTTTTGGGCTATTGTTTGGGCTTTTACTGCTGGTTTCGCTCTATGTGCTTCTGCACAGCAGCCCGCAGGAGTTGACCCTGTAGCCATACTCAAACGCGAGAATACGGTGCGGGAAACGACGAACCGGAACGATCACCCGCGCATCGCTATCTACAACACGACGTATCATCCGGGGCTAGCCAAGAACTCGCCCTACTGCGGAACGTCGGTCGAATGGGCGATCAAACAGGCGGGTTGGAATTCGGTAATCGAATACGCACCGATGGCGCGTAACTGGTCGCTCAAGAAAGATTATATCGTCTGGTCGAGAGCGACCGGCCCCCTGACTCGAAACGGGCGGAAGTACACCCCGCAGCGCAACGACGTAGTAGTTTTTTACTCCTCCGGGCGTTGGCACGTCGGTCTGCTGGAAGACTGGCAGGAAGGGAATGCCTATTGTAAAACCGTCGAAGGCAACACGAGTGATCGGGGTGTCAACGGCATTAAAAAGCCTACCGGAAGGGAGGGCGTTTACGATGAAAAAATCAGGAACAAAAAGGACATTTATTGCATTGTGCGGCCTTATTGGATTGCTATGCATGTTAACCCTCAGTAACTGCGTACGGGTCGAACAGAAGCCGGTAACGCTTGAGCAGGTAGACAGCGCAAAGCTGGCGATGCACGTAGACAGTGCAGCCATCTATCGGTGCGACACCTGCGCGTTTGCGGTTGCTTATCTTAAACAGGCATCGGGACAGGTGAAGCCCTGTCCGAGTTGCCCCTGGGTAACGCTCACCAAGCCGAAGCATAACAAGGGCGACGTACCCGAACTAAGTAATCAGCCGGTTAATCCGCTGATCGAGCAGGACGCTCTACAGCACGGTACATCGCATCTGGTCGTTGTCGATACGCTGGGGCAACCTCCTTCGAGAGTGGCGCAGACCAGTCCGGCACTGCGCCCAGGCGACGACATTACGGTAAGCAGCAAAACCAAAAGCGACGGATTCTAATGCAACCAACTCCGCTGCGTTTTCGGAAAGGAAACCCCAACGTACTGGCAATAAATCTGAGCCGGTACGTTGGCGGAAGTACCGTTGCTGTGGTGCCGACGCAGAGCCTGCTGCTGTTTGTCGAGCTTCGTCAGAGCGAGAATATCAACCCGGTCACGGTTCCGCTGCTCAAGCCGGGACAAACCAATGAGCTGGCGGCTGTACTGCCTGACCTGAATGTAGGCACGTACCTGATGACGGTAAAAGTCGTGCCGTCAGTCGGTAGTCCGTATCGATATGCGTTGCCGAAGGTAACGTATATAAGTCCAGGTTCGCCGGAAACCATTCGTGACGTTCAGGGCGTAAGCGTAACGGTCGATGAGTCGCACAAGGTCATTGATGCGGTTATGGATGCCACACCCGCTACCGGGCTGGTGATGTCCTACGCCCAGTTTGCGCAGCAGGCGGCTCAGCAGGTAAGCGAAGGACTGGAAGCGGTTGCCGATCAGTTGGAACAGGCCACCGAGTCGGCAGCTACGATTACAGGAGCGATAGAAACCTGTACGGGGGCAGCGGCTGCGGCTCAACAGTCGGCAGGCTCCGCGCAAAGCAGTAAACAGGCTGCGCACGATAGTCAGGTTGCTGCGGCTGGTTCGGCTCAGACGGCAACTGAACAGGCCGGTGTCGCTACCGGAGCAGCGCAGCAGGCGCAAACGCTGGTCGGTAATATCCTGGCTTTTATTTCAATGGATGCATACGCTATCAAGATGGGTATCGGGGGTAATATCCAGATTGAGAATCATCCAGAAGCGCACTACCCCTACATGAAAGTTAAATTTCTGAGTTAAACGCAATGCCCGGAATCGAAGTAGAATTCTTACACAGACAGGCACTAACGCCTATCATTGCTGATCTGCAAGCAGCCGTAGCTGATTCGGCCACTGCCGCTAACGATAGCAAACTGGCCGCTGCTGGTTTTGCCAATGCCGCCGATGCCAGCAAACAGGCTGCGGCTGGCTCGGCCACTGCCGCTAACGATAGCAAACTGGCCGCTGCTGGTTTTGCCAATGCCGCCGATGCCAGTAAACAGGCTGCTGCTGGTTTTGCCAATGCCGCCGACGCCAGTAAACAGGCTGCTGCTGGCTCGGCCAATGCCGCCGACGCCAGTAAACAGGCTGCTGCTGGCTCGGCCAGTACAGCCTTAGCAGCCGCGACGAATAATCCGGTAAACAGCGCCAGTGTATCAACGAGTTATATAATTGACTTCTTTGCTAATTCAAAGGACAATCAGTATCACTTTATTACGCTGACGGGCAATGTGCCAACGCTGACGCTAACTAATGTGTCGGCTGGGCGATGTGTCTATCTGAAAGTCACTCAGGGCGGGGCCGGGAGTTTTACAATCACGTTTCCGGCAAGCTGCGTGTTTCCGGGCGGGGCTTCGATTGACTGGCATATCACTCCCGGCAAGTCGAATATCTTCTGTCTGGTCGCGGCAAGTTCAACGGTCATTGACGTAACCTACTACAAACAATGATAAAGACATTAGCCGGGAATGTTGGCCTGTTTACGCCTTCATTGTTTTTAGATTTTACAAAAGGCTCGTTACCTAGCGGTGTAACGTTTTCTCGATCATCAGTCGGTACGTATTACAACTCATCGGGCGTTCTAACAGCCGCTACAAGTAATGTAGCTCGGATTGATTACGACCCGGTTACGCTTACTTGTAGGGGAATATTATTAGAGGAAAGTAGGCAAAATTTTATAGTACAAAGTTCTGCTTATACTACTGGTTCATGGGTTAAAAGTAACTGCTCAATTACAGCTAATAGTGATGTTGCGCCTGACGGAACAACTACTGCTAGTCTAATTAATTTTTTCGGCCAAAATGGTGCCTATTGTCAACAAAGTTTTGGTGTTACGACGGGTACTACCTATTGTTTTTCCTTTTACGCTAAAGGGACTCAGATTGTCGCCAGAACAGACGGAGCAATGGGTGGCGGGTCGGGAAGTGGGATTGTATTCAATTTAACCAACGGCACCTTTACTAACGCCAGTGGTCTATATACGAATGTGACTATTACTAACGTGGGTAGTGGTTATTATCGTTGTTCATTTACGAAGGCCGCGACATCAACCGGAACTGGTACGTTTGCTATAGACAATCCTAACGGTTTTTATACAACCGTTGCAGGTAGTTGCATTATTTGGGGTGCACAAGCGGAAGTCGGTTCATTTGTCACTTCGTATATCCCCACAACCACTGCGGCTGTCACCAGGGCAACAGACTACCTCACTATCAATTCAGGTACCTGGTACAGCAAGAACGAATCCAGCGTTTTTGTGCAATACAACAATTTGGGGGGAGGCTACCTATTTAGCTTCGGTGACGGACAAACCTTTCAAAGTGAAATATTAGCAACGCTTAACGCTAGCAATATTCTACGGATGCAAATGCCCAACGGGGGCGGTTATGCCAACGTTACCGGAAATGGAATACAGTACAGCCCCTATACGTTTGGTCAAGTCAGTAAAGCAGCATTTGGTTTTAATGCCGGATCCATTTGCCTGGCTTACAATAATACCCTTGTTACTGGGACGGCAACGGTTATGCCTATAGGCAATGGTATTGTGAATTTCTACATCGGTCGAGATCGAAACAGTACAGCCAACTATTCGGGATGGATTCAAAAGTTCATTTACTATCCCAAACGGCTATCTAATGCTTATCTCCAAAAATTAACTCAATAACGCTATGTTTAAGCCAACAACTTTCGCGCATTTTGCGGCTATATGGCCGTTTTTATCCTTCGAGCAAAAAGAGGCTTATGTTGCAGAAGGCCCGGTTCGACGGATTATCGACGCAACGAATAATCAACGTGTTCTCGGTAGTAACTACTCACTACCCGACAACCGGGCGGCTGTTCGGTCTGTGTACATTTTCGGGCCTGACGATGAGCCTGAAATGATTCTGGGGACGGCTCACGAGTACGATTACGAACGTATCGAGGGGATTGACCCCGGCGTAACCAAACAGGTATTAGGAGCCGGAATTATGCTTGAACCAAGAATCATACCGGCGCTAGTGAAAGTGAACGGCGGAACAATGCCGGTTATTCTCGACCCGGTTATTCCGCCATCGCAACGACCGCAACCCAATCCGGTAGATGCTCCAACAGAAACGCCGGTCGAGTCCAGTCCTGAACCTGAAACCATAGTCGAGCCATGATAGCTGTTATTCTGCAAAAACTTACGCCCCTGCTGGGGTATGCACTCCCGATCTGGACGCACATTAAGTCCGGGCTGCGCTGGCTCTGGAAAATCCTTTGGTACCCGGCTGCGTTGCCGGTGCTGATCTGGCTGCTGATCGTGGGGTTCGGCCTCAAATCGTGCAGCATGTACAACGAAGTAGTTCGCGAAGCAATTGCCTATCAGGATTCGATTGTGAAGGCGCAGGATACCGAACTATGGCGGCTACGAGCCGATACACTGGAAGCGAATTTTGAAATCCGTGAACTCTATAAACGTCTGGACGACCGTGAAAAAGATGAAGTTATTTATTACCAGCAGTTACGCCGTGCTAATGATGCTGGCCTACAGGCTGACCTCGACAGCGTGTTCAATCGACACGTCCGGGGTAGCGTTAATCAGCCAGGTAGACAGCCTGCCAAATCGGTCGGATTCACGCCCATTATTTCAGGCGGAAGTCTTGCCGCCCCGAAGTTTGACCCTAACACCGGATGGGGCAAGGCAGGTACTGTTCGAGCATTTTCAGGTCGTTAAACTAACGGCTGATGTGGCCGATCTGAAAAAGATCATCAAAAGCAAGGATTCAACGATTACGCGGCTGAATGAAAGCGTAAAGCTACTGTCGATCAGTAAGCCATCGGTAGACCCAAAGAGCCGCAGCCCCAGTATCGGGCCAGCCACGACCAAACCTCCAGTCGTAAAAAAGCCAGTTGTTAACTGGCCGAAAGTCGAAAACTGGTGCTGGCGCGGACTGTTTACCTACATCGCGTTTGAGGCTATACGAGCCGCTATACATTAACGAAAAGGCCCCGCATTGCTGTCGGGGCCTTTTCGTTAATGTTTAAAGAGATTCGGTAAGTACAAACTTGTTGATCGATGCAAACGTATCCTTTATTTTCTGGTCAGTGCCTTGCAGGACGCGGATTAGATTTTTTTCGGGCGAACGTTTGTAGCTCTCAATCGGCGTGCCTGGGTAAGCAAACCATGAGTTCAGCAATCTGATTTGACTGACAGTAACGACATATCCGCCGTCAGCAGCATCGAGTGTCATTGTCGAGTGGACGATAAACGAAATCGGCATATCCTTTTTCTCGCTGGGCGCATCAACGAAGCTGTATCCTTTACCAATTAGTTCGCCGGTATTTTCATCGCTAAGCTGCAAAACGTCTTTAGCGGACTTGTAGGTTAATACCCACCAGCGCCGGGCGCGTCGAAAGACCTCTGCTTTAGACAGTCCAGGGGTTTCAAACTTTTGCTTGTAGTATACCTCATTGTTTTGCAGGGGCAAGATACCTTTCAGGGTATTATCCTGCGCATTGGCTGAATGAGATAGGCTTAAAAGAATAATAAAGGCGATGGTCGCAAGAGGTTGTTGGGTTCGTAGAAGCTGTTTCATGGGCGCAAATAAAAAAGAAAAGCCCGAACAAAGCGTCCGGGCGTTCTTAAAACCTTCCTCATTTTTAACCAAACAATTAACAACGCTCCATCAGCATCGCCAAAAGACTTGCCGGTAAAAACCGGCGAGGGGTTAGTTTAAGTCCGTACAACCCCTTTAAAAATGCTGCCCTCGTTTCGTGGGCCGTATCGCGCTCAATCAATTAATGCCCTCCTAAAAAATGGGCTTCTCGGTAGGAGCGGGGGCCGGACTCGAACCGGCGACCTGCGGATTATGACCGCGATGGCGGACCATTCCGCTATTCTAACCTTCTGAACTACCCCGCGCGGTAGATGCTGCTTTGAAAGAAGCGGTGCGCCAGCCTCCCCTGATGCGCACCCCACTCCGTTCTGCTTCAAAACAGCCTCATTGCAAATGTAATATTAATATTACATCACGCAAGAAATTTTTTTATACTTTTTCGTGGGCTAGGCGCAAGTCTTCGCGCTTCTTGCTGATAACGGCAACGGTCGGGTCTGACTTCTTGGTGAGCGTAGCCGTGTAATAATCGAATCCTGCGGCTATTTCATCGGCATCGACAAAGAAGTGCGTCGAAGCGTTATAATGCGGCTTTGTGAGTTTCTGGCCGTTCTCCTCGACGGTAAGGGTTCCGAGCTGTTTTACTTTCGGAAATTTCAGATCGTGCATATCGCCAATGCTGGTGCCGTCCTGCCGGATAAGTAGCAGCCGCAGATAACACTGATCGAGACTGCTACGGTTCAGCCACTCAAAGAAATGCCGGTGAACGGTTTGGCCTTGGACAACCATTGTCTTGACAGTCAGGGAGCGTACTTCAAAATGTGGTTTCTTCATGGTTAATATAAAGTTGTTCGTTGGGTAATCAGGCCGGACTGACGGCAGGACACTTCGAGCGAGTTTAGAAAGGCGTCGCGAGCCTGGGCGTTTTGGAGTTCAAAGAAAAACGTTGTTCCTGATCGAATCTTAAAAATGCCGGGATATTTTGCCCGATACATCAATTCGTAGCCAATAATATTAGCTGTATCATCAGGTAGCTGGTAAAAGCAGGAGCGGGTAAGGTCCAGCCGTTTCGGTATTTTCATAGTCGTTTAATCCAGAACACGTACGGGCCGAGAACGGTTGAGTCACCGCCGTAATGTTCTACGTAGGTCATCAGATGCCTGCGGCTGTCTTTGAGGCAGAACAACAGATTAAACAGTTGAAATCGAAAAATGTGGTTCTTTTTGGGCAAAATACTCATGGCTGTTTGGGAATCAATTGATTGACAAGCTGACTGTATTCGTCCCGGATTTTTGCCAGTAATTGATTATGTTCCGGCTCGAACAGACGCGGGTATGTTTCTACCATTGTTAGCGTCCTGGCGGCATCAGTATGTTGTTTTGTGATGCACTCAAATTGTCGGTCGATCATATAATAGGCTGGGGAACAAACGGATTTTCGGTCATGAAGCCGACCGGGGGCTGTGTATCGCCGGACTGGATAGTAAACCAGATCGTACCTGTATGCTGGATGTAGTCGATTTCATCGTCGGAAAGCTCCCAGTAGGTAATACACTTTTCGTCGTCTTTGTAAAGGATGTTAAGTGCCACCGGCTCCACGACGACCGAATAATTGCGTATCGGACAGATTGCCGATATGTGTATCGGGTCGATCTGGCTGTAAAACAGAAAAACGTAAATACCGAGCGACTGACGAAGCTGCTGCTTTTCCTCGTCGGTCAGTTGCCAGCAGGAAATACAGACAACATCGTTGGTAAAGCTTGGTAAATCCAGTATATCACTCGTTGGGTTGCCCTGTTCATCGCGGGGGCCGTGCAGAATCCGGTTTCGTCCGGGAAAGTCGATTGGTAACATGATCAGAAGGGAGTACGTAGGTCTATGATTTTGCTAAGGACTTTATGCCATGTTTCGGGCGAACCGACCTGCTGGAATTGATTGTGCATGACGAACTCTTTCATCATGTCCAGGGCTTCATTAAATCCGCGTTCTTCGGCTTCGCGGATTTTGTTGCGTAGTTTATTGAACTTGCCTTTCTTCATAATGACAAATAGGTTTTAAAGATGTGTTTGGCTTCGGCTCTGGTGTAGCAGACCCGGCAGCAGTAGCCGAGCTTGGTAAGTCGCTGCATCCAGTAATTCTGTTCGGCAGTCGGCTTGTTGTCGCCGTACTTCATTTCGACGTACAGGCCATGATAGCGACCTTTGGGAACCGGCAGACACAGATCGGGAACCCCCGGCCGTAAACCTTCGGCTTTCAATTTCAGGGCTTCCGGGCAGTACCGGCTGACCTTTCCGGTTTTCTTATTGGTTACGTTCTTGAAGGGTAGTTTTGCCCCGTTGGGAATCGCATACAATAACCCTTCATAGTCCGGGTAATCTCTATCGAAGTCAGACACGACCTGACATTGCAGGTCGTGTTCCGGGTTGCCTTTGGCTGGCTTCTTTTTGTTGAGGGCTTGAAACTGATCGGCGGTGATCAGATCAGGCACTAGGCGTAACGGTGAACGGGTCCTGCTGGAATTTTTCCTGAAAGCTGATGCAGACGCCACCGATGCCGATTTCGTACCTGTCGTCGTTGCTGGAAACGCTCAGATCGGTATTCTGCTCGGTATCAAGCGTCAGGTCACTGGATTGCCCCCCTCGCCAGAACTTGAGGTTGATCTTACTTTCCGTTACCGGGCCGTCGATCTTTAGCGAGCCTTGCGTCGTAATGTGATTGCCTTTGACGCTAACGGTCAACTCGCACAGTATTCCTTCTTTCGTAGCGGCCATTAACACGGCTAGAATGACTTTTTTCATGTAATGTAGTATTAATATGTCTTTTGTGGTGAAACTAACTCTACGCGCATTAAACGGGACTTAAACAGGGAAACCTTATCATTCGGATTAACGGAGCCGTCTGCTTTAATCCGATGCCCGACCGGATTGCCGGTTCCGTCGATTTCGGCCAGCACGTACATGACCTTGTTGTGAATGATGGTTTGCCCCATGCGAAGGCCGAACTCATCCAGTAATCCAGCACAGCGCACAATGAAGTACTGTAGCTGCTCGCGCTTTAAACCGGCTTCGGCTCGCAGTAGCGCGTTTTTGCGAACCTGTAGCATTAAACTGCGTGTGCTGTCTGAATACGCAATCATGCCATTTACTCGCTTTTCCAGTTCGGTCATAACGTTGAAGGCAGTAACGTCATTCTTGACTCGACCACACTGGTAACCTGCACGATAGCATATTTCTGGCCTGATTCAAGCGAATAGTCACGTATGAAATCCTCCGCCTGCTCAGCACTGGCAAACTGATCGTGCAAGTCTGCTGTAAAGGTTGTACCCTGAACCTGACCGACTAAAAACAGGGAACCGGGTTTGATCTTGACCGCCATTGTATTCATGGCGTTAACAAGCGCCTGACGCTGTTCCGGTGTTTTCTCAAGTAAATGCTGCGGCACTGCCGGAGCCGATTCAGGATTAGGGAAATTCTTGAGCCGGAAATTGCGAAGCTGAACCCCGTCAATCTGGCTGAGCAATGGCGTTGCACGAAACATCCTGCCTTTGCCTTTCTGATAGCCCACATCCTGAATAGCTTTCATGGCTACGCACAGCGTCAGGAATGAACTGGTAATCTTGAACGTATTGGCAATTTCGCCGGATTGGAGCGCAGCCGATTGGCCGTTCTTGAGTTCAGCTCGCAGGTAGTCGAGAGCTTCGTTGTAGCGTGATTCGTAGCCGCCCCGACGAATACGTTCTCGTTCTGGCTTTTGGGGCAAAGTCTGACCGATGGGCTTGAAATCGATTGCTGCCTGGGCTGTTTGTGCTGTAGACATGTTAGTAGGGGTTTGAAATGTTGGAGAGTAAAAATTTTAGGGCTTTGAGCCGGTTCAGGGCCGAGGTCATGACGCCGATCCTGTAATCAGCATCCATCTGCGTCATCTGGTTTGCGTCAACCTTTTTCTTGTAGAATCCGTAGCGCAGGCCGATTTCGCGGTTCACTTCGGCAATCTCCTCGTCAATGGTGAACTGCATTGCTTTCTTAGCGGGTTGGGTCTGTTCGGCCATTAGTAGCGTAGGTTTGTCCAGTGGATGAGTTTACGAATCAATAATTTACCTGGCGCATTTTCGATTAGAGGCCTGAACCAGTTATCAAACTCGACTAGCGAATCAAATCCATCATTGAGAACGAACAGTTCGATAGCCTGCCGGTTGAGTGTACGCCCATTTACCTGAATGCCAATTCGTCCAGAATCTATCTCGGTATACAAATACACGGATTGCGTTGCAGTGCATTCGCCAGTCGCAAACTGACGACGATCTTTAGTTCGGTTGCCGACAACGAACTGAATGGAGTTGCCTGCTTTCCACCGATCTTTCGGGTCTTCACGCAAAGTGTGCTTTTTGCGACCGTCCAGGATTTTCTCCTCAAACTCGGTCGGGCGGGGCGGCTTGCCCCATTTAGTGCGGAATCCAAGTGTCATCAGGCGTAGGTGTTTAGCATGACCGGCATTAACAATGACAGGTGTTTTTTATCTGGCTCCCCGTCGCATGGGTAAATGACGCAGGCCCGGTTGGGTGCCGACATTTCGATTTGAATGTGCGAACCGGGAACATGCTTGAGCAGATCGGCCATCAGCAGGCCATTGAACCCGATCTGGAACGTGTAGTCGTCATACTTGACAGCCATTGACTCCGTGCAGTCTTCCGAGCTGTCAAGGTCTTCCGCTTCGACAGTGATCTTGCCTTTGCTGAACGTGAAGGCGACCAGATGGGTAAAGCGGTTGGCAAAATCCAGTGTCCGGGAAACGAGCCGGATTAACGCCTGCCGGTTGATAACTGCCGACATTGAATTGTTGGTCGGAATGGCGTTCTGATAATCCGGGAATCGCTCATCGATCAGGCGAACGATCAGCGTATAATTCGCCCAGGCTAAGCGCATGTTATTTTTTACAACTTCACAGTGAACGTTGTCGTCAGATTTGCCGTAGGCTTTCAGAAACACGCTACCGGCTTTATAGGGCAGGATGAAGCTGACGTAGGTATTGAGTCCATCCACCTGAACACGAATGAGCCGATGCCCATCCGTTGCAGCCATGTTGGAGCCCTCGAAATAAACGCCGGTCATGGCCGGGCGCAGATCGTCGCCACAGGTGAACGGTAGCGTCTTGATCAGCGCATCGACTAAAACCTTTCCGGCCATCGTAAACCTGGCCGGTTCGCTCAGCGTTGGCAGCTTGGGGTAATCAAGCGGGTTTTCGGAAAAGAAATTGTAATAGCCTGAATCGGGGCAGATTGTTACTTTGCTATCTCCGTCGAAGGCTAGCGAAATCGGCTGTTCCGGCAGCTTGGAAAGTAGCTTGTAGAGTCGTCGAGCATTGATGCAGAACTGAACCGGCTTAGTGGTTGGCTTGATGCCTCTTACCTCGACGGGTAATTCGCAGCAGATATTCGTTTGCAGGTCAGAAGCGCGAAGTGTCAGCAGTTCGTCGCTATCGACACTGAACAGGATGTTTTCCAGAATCGGAACAATCGGATTACTCGATACGGCAGACAGTAGCGACTTGATATGCTTATGCAGGATTTTACTGCTGATGATAAAGCAGGTTTTTGTTACAGGGGTGTTGGCAATACTTGCCTGTAGTTCGGCGATTTGCTCGTCAATCGTTGGGTTCGGAGCGGTCATTGTTGCGGTCATTGTGTTAATCTGTTTGATTGAGAATTGATTATCGAACGGTTTCCATTACTTGAAGCTGGGGGTACTTTGCTTTCTTGGCTTCCAGTTGCTCGGGTTTGATCAGAATGATTCGATCTTTACCCATGTCCTGTACGCCTGTCAGGCATCGCAGTTGTCCGGTGAAGTCCGGCAGTGGCCCGTTGTAGCGTGGACTGGATATGTTCGCCCAATTGTTCAGGCCGGGAATGCCACTGATTGTAATCGTCTGAGCTTCATTCTTGCTCGGTTTCACTTTCTTCGCCATTGTCAAAAATTGAGTTTAAAAGTTCGTCGGGGGTCTGATCGAATTCGATCATATCTTTCAGCAGTTCGATAAAAGCGATTTGCTTGGCTTTGGTCGTGATGCGGTCTTTTTGCGGCAGATATAGCTGACCTTGTTCGGTAGCCTGTTTCAGTAGTCCGGCCAGATTGCGAGCGTCCTTATGCTCCTGCATGTTGCCGGTTGAACCGTGTCCGGCTTCTTCGGCCCGGATGCGCTCCTGAGCCTGCTTCATAAATTCCCACTTACGTTCCCGGTTGAACGGAATCAGCCCTTTGCTGTCGAGCCAGTTATAGAGCAGGTTACCCAGATCGTTGTAATCGCGTCCCTGCTGCTGGGCCTGATACGCGAACCGTACCAATTGGGCATTGGCTTTGTCCTGCTGCTGCTGAGAGGGTACGTATTCGGGCAGTAATCCGGCAATCGGTTTTGACGGGGCTGGATTCAGCGTTAACTGCTCGCGTTTGAATTCTTCGTAAGCGTGCAGGACTTTGCCGATGGAGCGCGGATTGAGTTCGGCAAACATTTCGAGCGGCTCGCCGTCCCTGCCCGGTAGTTTGCATTTTACGCCCAGTCGGTAAGCTAGTAGCAGATCGCCCGTCGTTACGCCTGGGTATTCCGTTTTCACGTAAGCGGTTAGGGCTTTCAGTAATTCTTTGTGCTGTTCAATGGACGCGGGTTTATTCTCGACCTTCATGCTTAACAGCAGCATGATTTCATTCCAGATTGATGAAAACTGTTTTAAGTCCGTGTCCGGCAGTTTCTTCGTCAGGCTGGCTTCCCTGATCTGTTGAATCGTCGTTTTCGGCTCCAGTTGTGTCACCGAGGTCGGTTGCGCTGACAAAGGCATGTTGCTTTGTGGTGCCAGTTCGGTTGTTGGTTGCATGTGTCTGGTTTTTGAGGTAAATGGTTTTGTAGGCGTAGGCTAGTTTTTGTCCGAGGCTGGGCAGGAAATAGGCGTCTTTCTCGAAGCGCATCACGGTTCCCCGTTCGTTGGTGACAGTCCAGTACTCGAAAAATTCTCTGTAGAAATCGACCGGATATTTTCCCGGATTCAGTTTGTGATACTCGTTGAGCTTGTCCCGGAATTCGAGTTTGCGTTGAGCTACGGTTTTCTTCGGCTCTTTCGGCTTCGTACGCCGGAGCCACTTACGAACCAAATCCTGCAACTCTTTCAGATCGTTATAGGTGCGTCCGGTGTGTTCGGCTACGAACGGCGCAACCTGATCATCATTGATGCCCCGCAGGCTGACCAGTTGACCGAGTTCCGAAGCCAGTACCGGCTCACTGCCTAGCCAGATGAACGGCTGTTGAGTTGACGCAGGATTTTGCGTGAGGTCGGCATTTTCGAGGTTTTTTGCAAAAAAGTTACTAGTAGTATTAATACTACTTTCTTGTGTAGTATTTAATATATTATTATATATATTATTATCTTTTTTACCTGAAAACCTCGAATCTTGGCCAGGGTTGACGCAAAATTCTGCGTCAACTTCTGTAAATCGTTCAGAATCAGCGCATTGTTCCTTGTTAGCTGACGCAAGAAATTGCGCCAACATGACGCAGGATTTTGCGTCAGGTAGAGCTGACGCAAGAATTTGCGCCAACTTGACGCAAGAATCTGCGTCAGCTAACATCAGCTTTTGTAGCAAAACCGGACTTAACGCAAAATCTTGCGTCAACTCGTTCAGGATAATTGTGCGCTGATTTTTCTTGAGCCTACGATCTACCAGAACGGTTAAAAAGCCTGCCCGGTGCAGGTTGGTAATAAAGGCACTACACGACCGTTCGCTGATGTTCAGACGTGCCGCCAGTTCGTCATTATCAGCATTGGTTCTGCCGTCAGCACCGCACAATACGACCAGACTGGGAAACAGAAGTTTCTCGCTGGAAGTAAGCAGTTCGGACTGCAAAACGGAATCGGGTACCATGATCATCGTTTCAAAAAACAGGGCGCAACCTAAAAAGTAATATTAATATTACAAAATAGTTTACGCGGAATTTTTAACACTGTAGTCGATAATCTTACTGATTAACGCAATCGGGATGTATTGAAATCGTTCGCTAGGCTTGATCAGCTCGCCCCACTGATTGCGCGTTCGTTCGTGCTGAATAAAATCCGTCTCGCTGTATTCGTTCCGGTTTTTCTCGCTTTGGCAGTTCAGAGCCAGTACGGTTCCATCGTCATTTATAGCCAGCAGCTTCCCGCAATGAATGATCTGGTAGCGGCCACAATGAACGACAACAAACAGGTTACGGCCTTTTAGATCGCGTAGTTGCAGGCACTTTTCAGCAACGCTATGCTCGCGGGTGAAATCTAGCTGCATGATTAATTAAAATAACGCATTGCCTGCTCACCGACCCAGCGCCCCATCGGGACGGGTACGGCATTGCCAATCAGTCGGTAACTGCTGTTTTTGCTGTCGAAATGAAAATCATCCGGGAATCCCTGCAACCGGGCATACTCCCGAACGGTAAACGGTCGCGCCCCATGGGGATTTGATCTGTCAACTACCATTCGGGTACTTTGATCTTTCTCGTAGTGCGCTACACAGGTAGGAGCCAGTTCACCCGGTCGGTCAGGGTCGCACAGTATCGGCTTATCTCGATATTGACCTTTCAGCCGCGCCAGTACATAATCTGGCAGGTCAATCATTGGTACGTCACGTTCCAGTATATCGCGCAGTCTGGGGCGCTTGGCGGGCTGTGGATGCATGATAAAGAACGGTTTACGGGTTCCTATCACAATCAATCGCTTGCGCTTCTGAGGTAGCCAGTTGGCCGCTTCGACCGGACAGAACACGTTCACGTAGTAGCCCGGTAGCCGGGTCATGGCCTCCATCACGACCGGGAATTTCTTCATGCCTGGAACGTTTTCAACGACGTACATTTCAGGCTGTTCGATTGCCACATGCCGGAAGAAATGCAGAAACAGATCCTCGCCCGTCCGGGTTTGGCTGATGTCAGCAATCGCGCTGTATTTCTTGCAGGGGTAAGTTCCTACAATGATGTCAGATTTCGGCTGATCAAGAACCCGGCGAGCCTGTATGTCTTCATTCAGTACAGCATGTCCGAAGTAATGCGGATTCTGATTCATGCAGCCGGTAGCGTCGCTATCCAGATCAAGCGACTGAATAAAATCAACACCGCTTTGCATCATGCCGAGTTCCATGCCGCCAGCCCCGGAAAAGTAGCCTTTCCCTGTTGGTCTATAGCTCATGCTGTTGCTGTTTTGATAGACGGTAGATCAGTAGGCAACCGTTGAAAACTATCCGCTTGAGGTAATTACTAGCGAATTCGGCTTCCTGAAAGATGTTATCTTTCTTTTCAGCACAGAGCATGCCTATCTGTGTAGTAATCTCTAAGTGTGCATTCATCGGTAAGCCGTCCGACAGTTTCCAACCTGTAAAAACGAGCTTCAGGACTTCCCGCGAATTGCAGGGCCAGCCTACTAACTCGCTGGCCCATTCGCACATCTGAACCGCTACGGCTGTAACCTGTACGGCTTCGTTCAGCAGGTTTTCTTTCGGCTCCTCGTCAATGATCGCTTTAGCGACTTCGCCTAATTCTTCCTGTAAGATCAGAATCCAGAAATACAGCTTTAGATTCTGTTTGCCCCATTTGGCAATCTGTCGCTCACGTTCAGCGACTACTAATTCAATTACCTGTTCGGTTGTCATGTATGAGTTTAATAGAATGTATTATGGACTAAGAATGTGCTATTGCACTTAGGGCATTCAACCTCTAGGTTTAAGTCTGGTATGTACTGCCCTGGCTGCGGTAGGTCTTCTTTTTCAACCGAATCGTCATCAATCAAATCGATGTCAGCCTTGCAGTGAGGGCATACGACATCAAGCGTAATAGACCAATAGGCGTCTGATTTCAACATGCTTTATAAGGTTTATTGTCAAGGACTCGGTTTGCCAGTTTCAGCAGTTCAGCCGGGTGGTTTTGGTATGCGTCAGAGCTGATCAGTAGCTCACGCATCACCCAGGCATCACGAGGAAAGTCTACCTGCCGTTTAAAATCTTCGTCGGTAACGATGTCCGTCCAGTGGTCGATCTCCTGCGAGAAGGTATGCAGTACGCTTACATCGATATATTCCCCGCAATGGCCGCAACTCACAAAGTCACAATGTTCCGGGCTGCTTTCCTGCCATAGCTGAATATGATGCAACCCTTCGATGTCGTCATACTTGCCTTTCTTTTGCTGCTGGGCAAAGTGCATCAGCCCCCAGGTTACGCAGCTTTCGCAAAGGCTGCCGTATTCATCGTCCTGTACTTCTTCGATTTGATCGCCGTCAGCATCGATAAAAACCGGATAGTATAACTTGTCCTTGATGTAAAAGAACTGATAGGTTTGATGTGCCGATTCAAGCCGGTTTGCGGCCATGTCGATCAGCAGTTTAGCGTCGCCTGCCTTCGTTCGTGGGTACAGTTTCCGCTTGGCTAGTTCATAGCGCGAAGCGTTGCAGTATCCAACCTTCTGCCGACTTAAATCGCCCAGGCTGTGAATCATATTCACGACAGTTCGCGAACGCATAGGCCCATCAAGGGGCGTAATATTGCCGCCGTTGTATTTACACAGATAGTAGCTCATTGCTTTTGAGATTTGAAGTACTTCAATGCTTTTGAGAAGGTCTTGAACTCAGTGTCATTAACTCCGTCAGGAACTTTGTAATTAGCACACCAAGCCCCAACATGATCACAGTAATAGAAGTCTTCCAGAAAAGGATACTTGCGTTTAAGCTCGGCTAGTAGTTGCGCAAACGATGAGGCATTCGATTGATCAATTTGCTTTTTAGTCGGTTTACTCATGATAAGAAATGTGAAGTACTCCACCGACCAGTAGCCAGTACCGAGGTCAGCGCAGATATGGCCGGAATTGTAAAGATTTACGATTTGGACGCGTTGTGGAAACTGGTTATTTCTCTTTCGTAGTTGCAGCGGAGCTTTATCGCTGAGCCCCGTTATAGTTGCGAAAATTTTGGGCTTATGATGATAGCTCATGCCGCACCTCCTTCCCCGCTACCGAGTAGCAGACCATTAGACCCAAGTTCCAGCGGTTTCGATAAGTCCATCAGCGCCAGATTTGCCGGGTTAACGCCCGGATGTTCGGCCAGATATTTACTGACCTGTAGGCCGGTTTCCATCGAGAACAGCGGAACCAGATCAACGACGGGGTACTGTCGATTTTCGCCCGGTTTGTTGGACTTCACTTTCTTGATCGTCAGCGAGAAGGGTAGGAACCGGACGCTGCCGAATGCCTGCATACTACCGTCGAAGCGGTCACGCAGGTTTGGAATCGACGTTTCAACGCCTTTGGTGCTGAACTGCCAGTAACCGAGTACCGGCACGTTTTTGATGCAGAAGCGCATCGTCAGCACATGCGCCCATTTGATGTATTGAGCCTGACTACCTGCCTGCTGTTTCAAATAATTCTCGCAGCTCTCAATCAGATCAGGTTTGTCGCTCAGTTTGACCGACTGATAGCCGCCCTTGTGAAAGACATAGAATGTCTCACCGTCGCCGTAGGCGTAGAGTGCCCCGGCCTTATCGCGGATTTCTAACCGTTCAGTACATACGTCGTTGAAATCGTCCGAGTAGAAAAAGATCGGTAGTTCGGTCGGCTTATCGCCGTATTGTGCCGTTACCTTTTGGTCGAAGCGTGACCGAACAACGAAGTAATCCGTTGATTTGGGAAACGCCCGGTTATCGGCGGTATAGCCCTTTTCGCCGATGCTGATACGGCCTACTTCGGGCAATGTTCGTTTGGCTGCTGGCTGCGCATTGGGTACAGCCTTTTGCAGAGGATTGTTTTGAATTCGCATTGTCTGGATTGTTTGGAGAGGTTAGAAGGAGACATAAAAGCCGTTTTCGTTAGCCCATTGCTCGAAAACAGACAGTAGGTTACTGTAATTCATGCCGTGCTTAACTTGCAGGTGTGTGAGAAACTTGGCGATGTCGGCTTGATCGAAGTCAGGTACTGGCTCAAACCAATCGGGGTTGTTATTGAGAATATCCCACACTAGGACATAGTTGAAATTGCTTTTGCAGTAGAAATAGCTATTGTTGCTATACTGGCCTTTACCAAAGTTTGGGTAAACTCTCGCGGCTTTTTCCGGGTCTTTAGGTACGCGGAGAAATATAGCTCCAGCTTTCACATTAGGCAGGTCTTTCAGGAGTTTGTAAGCGGCTGGCATTGCGTTTGGATTGTTTAGAGGTGAATTATTGTCTTGATCGTCTTTGTCTTGCAGCTTCAATCAGCGTATCTATTTCGTCGTAGGTTTCCGCTACGTTGCAGACGCGATTCGGTAGCGTTATAATGGCGTGGATGTTCGGTTCGCTGGGCTGATCGTACGGTTCGACCATTACGATGTATCGCAGGCCGATAGTGACGCGCTTGCTATCGCCGTTGATTTGAGTTACACGAATGAACATGGCCTGAGTGGTTAGTAGGGCAGTATCGCTTCGGCAACGCCTACGGCACGATGGTGCTGACCGATTGGGTTGCCGGGGTGAATCGTCCCGGTAAATTGATGGAATGTCTTGTTGTCAAGCTCGCCACCGTATTCGGCAGCGTAGATCGCCAGGTAATGATCGATCAGCGCAGGCGTATAAATCGTTTTGGTCTGGTTGACCAGCGTGTAGGTCGGTTCGGTCTGGAAATCTTTCGGACTCCAGGACCAGTTTTCAGCAATTTCGAGGTGCGGGAAATTCTCCTCGAAAATCAGCTTATTAAGGGCAAGCTGCATCTGTGCCGATTTATGAATGCCGCCCGATTTAAAGTCGATGTTGACCAGCCTGCGTTCACGCTTCGTTGTTGCATCCTTCCCCTTGCCGATCTTGGTTGTTATGGTCGCATAGGCCACCAGATCGAGCGTACCGGCGATACCCATTTCGTCGCTGGCAAGCATACCCTCGATTAGAATAGGCTCAATCTCGTAATCAGCGCAGAACTTGGCGTAGCTGGTTACCGCCTTATTCAGCTTCTTCGTCCATTCGCCAGCCAGCGCAAGCGGATGATCGCACTGTAAGAGGTAGCTTCTGACCCGGTTAGCGGTATCGTTGAAATTGTACCCTTTCTGATGGTAATCGGCAAAACAGATATGCATCAGCGTTCCGAAGTCTGCCGCCTGATCGCGCAGGATGTCGGCCTGCTGACCGTGTTTCTTGAACCATTCGATCAGGTGCGGACTCGTCGGGGTGACTTTCTTAATGAAGCTCGTTGTTGAAATGTAGAACGTGGCTTCGTCGCCGTCAATCGTATAGTAGTACCGGCTGTCGAGTGCGTCGATTCTCCGAATCGTACGGGGCTGAGCCAGCAAGACCGTCTGATTCGCGTAGATGTAGAGCAGGTTGTCTACATCGTCCATTGTGAGCATGGTATCGTTGACAGTCATGCCCGGTATTGTTTACGAAGTGCGAACAGACAGAGAATTTCCCAGACGATGAGAATGCCGAGCACGGCAAACGCGCCACCGACCTGATGAACCTGCAACAGTTTCAAACCGAGCCGACCGTACACCAGCAGGCCAGCAAAGGCCAGAAAGTCAGCGTACCGGGAGTAAGTCTTAATTTTCTTCATAGTAATATTAATATTACACTATCGAACAAGGAAAGAAACTGTTTGCAGGATTGACTGCCGTTGATCAGGGAAGGCGGTAAGAGCTGCTTTTGCGGCCTGACGTACCTGACGACGGTAGTTGTGTTCGGCTTCGCCGGTAACGATGCGAACGGCTGTGACTAACTGATTGATGATCAGTTTGCCGGGCCAGCCTAGGGGAGCCGAGTCGGAAAATTCACCGTAGCCAACCTCCTTGCCGTGTTCGCTCACAAAATGAAAATAGGCGCGTTCATCATCGACCTTATAGCATTTGGCCCATTCCGGGCGCTGGTAGCCGTGCGTATCTACGGCTCGCATGAGGGCGATTTGCAGCAGGGCATTCATGCGTCGTTTCTGTGACTTTTTTACCTTTGTGCTCATGACACGTTATCGTGTTAATCTGTTAGATTGTCGAAACGCTGTCTGCAATGCGGTCAGCGTTTTTTCTATATGACACTGCAATAGTAATATTAATATTAACATTGCGCAAATAAAAAGGTTTATTTTTTTTGTTTTTCCCGCAGAATATCCCTAAAGCGTTCCTGTACAAATTCTTTACTAAAGCCCTGACCGATAAGGTACTGACGGCAGGAACTCGTTTTGTAGAGCGGTTTGCCGGTTTTTCCATTCGTCTCGATTTCTCCTGATCGGGTCAGTTCCCACAGCTTAGTACTACCTACGTGCAAAAAAAGCATTGCATCCTTTCGATTCATGTACTCGCTGTTAGTGACCGTGACGGATTCCAGCAAGTCTAAACGGTTATTGATCTCCTCATAGCTATCCACAATCCGTTCCATCGTTTGCCAGAGCGCAAGCGGCACTGCAACCATGTCAGACGTTATTTGCCGAACTCCGTTTTCCATTCTTTCAAGCCGTTTATTTGTTTCTCCAATTGATCAGCCTCGGCCCGAAGCTGAATTACGCGACTTTCGGCACTCGCAATTACTACATCCAGTATCCGAAGTCGTACGCGGTACTTATGCCCTGGACGGGGTTGTGCCGCAAAGTTTGACACAGCCTGATAGGAGACGCCAGCCTTTGAGGCTACTTCTCCATAGCCGAGTTTTTGCGTAACTGCTGAAAAATCTTTTTCGATTGTTTGCATAGGATTTAAACCTTTTGCTAAATTTTGTGCTATGTTAATAATATACTTTGCAAATATTAACATCGAAATTATTCAACGCAAGAAAAACACATAATAATATTACTGTTATGCCTATACTCAGCCAGCAGAACCAAACATTAGCACTAACCCCCATGACGACGAATGAAAAAATCGCAGCCATACGCGATTTGACCGGATTGAATCAAAATCGCTTTTCCAAACTGATCGGGGTCGCTCCTTCGACAATGACCCGCCTGGAACGCGGCTCGCCTAACAAACCGAGTCACGACACACTACAAAAAATAGCCGATCATTTTGCCGAGGTTACGCTCGACTGGCTGACGGACGAAGACGACGACACATTACCTAAAACAATTACCCTCAAGCCGGGTTCTTCCATTGAGTCGTTATCGTCTCCCGATCACGAAGGACAGCGTTTTCGTCGGTTTGTTGAACGACACAAACCGAAGCTCAATCAGAATATTATTGCTGAATCTATTGGTGTATCAAGAAATCAGGTAGGGGCTTATTACAACACAATACGGTTTCGACAGAGCGTTCAGAGTGCATTATTGGAAGGGTTGTCGAAACTCCTGGGCCGTCCTGTATCGCCCGAAGAAGTATTCGGGGCAGGCCGTAACGCTGGAACAAACGTGCCAACCAATCTAATAGCAGTACCTAAACTTTCGGTCACTGACCGACCCAAGCTATCGACTCAGTTTCTGGGTAATCTGCAAGCCAACTTTATGCCTGCCGTTCAGATGGATAAAGTTATGTACGCGCCAAAGCAGGCCGTAACCGAGGAAAATTTCAAACGCGCCTTTGCTATCGAGATTGCAGCCGGTGACCGCATGGAGCCGCTTTATTTTCCCGGTTACTGGGTACTTGGTATTAATCTTGAACCTGCTGACTACTCCAAGCTCTACGACGGAACGGTTGCCGTGATGACCAACGACGGGCAGTTTCTGGTTAAGAAGATTGTAGCCAATAACATTCGCACCACGGGCGTTCTTGAGCTGGGTAGCTACATTGCTGGCAGCGGTGGTTCTGTGCAGCTACGAAAATCCGATATTTCGTTAATGTTCTCAATCGCCGGAATTATTTTCGGCCTGACAGCCTAGACCGTTATGGCTTCGGTAACCTTCCGCTTTATCCAGAACGAAACCGTCAGAGACGACGGCACACAGTTGGTACTGCTACGCATTACCTACCAGCGCAAGCATAAATACATCGGTACGGGGGTGTACCTGCGCGAGAAACATTTTAACCCGGATGCAACCAAAGATAAAGAAAACTGGGTACGCAAATCCTACGGCACCGCCGATGCCGTCAATACCCAGAACGGCATATTAAAAGCGTGGCTGGATAGGGGAGAGGCCGCCAAAAAGCGGCTGACCGAAATCGGCCAGCCCTTTACGGCTGACGACGTAAAGCAGCGCATCGAACAGACTTCCAGCGATTCGCTGGCCGCTTTTATCCGTCATGCCATTCAGCGGTATCGTGACCGGGGGCAGGAAGGAACGGCCAATAATCAGGAGTACTACCTACGGGCCTTGTGCCGCTTTATGGGGCTCGACCCCAAAACGGGGGACTTTACGATTTATCAGCTTTCACCCCAGCTAATGGAAGACTTTGAAACGTACCTGTTGACGAAAGAAACCAGTCGTAAGGGGTCAACCGATGCCAGCCGTAGAAATTCGACATCCGAGAAGCTGCGTAAATTGCATCAGTACATTCGTGCCTTTATCGTTAAGCATAAACTGCCCGACGAACTGGACCCGCTCCGGGGGCGAATCTTTGAGAGTGCGCCAACGCGCCGGGTGCAACTCAGCGAAGCCGAAGTAATGATTCTGGCAGCGGCCAAATTGCCGACTCAGACTAAAGGCGAATGCACGCTGAACAATGCCCGAAATATTTATCTGTGCAGTTATTTTCTGCATGGCCTCCGGGCGCGGGATTTGATCATGGCACGGGTATCGCAGCTCACAACCGAATGGCAGATCGTTGATAATGTGCCGGTGCGTAAGTACCGCTTTATGACGACGGCTTTGAAAACAGATAAGACGAAATATATCTACGTCGAGGACGAAATCCTGCCGATTCTGCTGGACTATGCAACGAACAAAGAGCCGGACGATTTTTTGTTTCCGTTTCTAAAAACGAGACATAAGCACCTTGACGATGTGAAACTTAAAAACAAGGCCAAGAGTCAGAACATCATTATCAATGGATGCCTGAAAACGATTGCTGAAACCTTGAAGATCAATAAGCCGATCTATATGCACTCGGCCCGGCACACGTTTGCGGATATGCTCATGGAAGAAACGGGCGATATTCGACTCCTACAGGCGTCACTTGATCACTCCGAAATCAGCACGACCGAACGCTATTTTTCCAGGGGCGTTAAACAGTCGCTCACCGATAAGGCGAACAGTTTGTACCGTCGTCAGGCTGCAACCCGTTCGCAGATAACCGACCTCGATAGTGAAACTTTACTGAAACAATACTGAAACAAAGCACGAAACCGGACGAAAACTAACTTTTCGATAATTGAGATAACTGTCTGTTATTCAATAAATACGAAAAGAATGGTTTCGCCTGGTTTCGCTTATATAACTGTACGGTAAATTTATATGTTCTATGCGATTTATGCAACCTGTACCCGTTCGGTTCGGTCAAGGCTTGCATTTCGGATGGCCACCTGTTGAGCCAATGCTTCGGCAGCTGATCGGAAAGCTTCGCTGGCAATGGGCTCGCCAACACTAATGGCTGGTCGACCTTCATCGCCCGCTTCCCGAATTCCCTGTACTAATGGAATCTGTCCTAACAGCGGTACACTAAATTGATTAGCGAGATGTTGTCCGCCACCTTTTCCGAAAATATAATATTGGTGATCCGGTAATTCAGCAGGAGTAAAGTACGACATATTCTCGATAACCCCCAGCACAGGTACATTGATCTGTGGTTGACGGAACATAGCCAGACCTTTAGTAGCATCAGCCAGTGCCACTTTTTGCGGGGTCGTTACAATGATTGCCCCCGTTACCGGGACCGTCTGTACTAGCGTCAGGTGAATATCACCCGTACCAGGCGGCAGATCGATCAGTAAGTAGTCTAATTCGCCCCAGTCGGCATCCGAGAAAAATTGCTGCAAGGCACGCCCGGCCATGGTTCCACGCCAGATGATTGCCTGTTGTGGGTCGACTAAAAAGCCCATCGACAGCATTTTAATGCCAAATTGCTGAACCGGCTCCATTTTTGTCTGCCCATCGACCTGAAAAATACGCGGTTGGATATTTTCAGCACCAAACATGGTCGGCATGGATGGGCCGTAAATATCAGCATCAATGATACCGACCTTAGCGCCGGATTTATGCAGGGCAATCGCCAGATTTGCCGTAACGGTCGATTTGCCGACTCCTCCTTTTCCCGATGAAACAGCAATGATATTCTTAACACCTGGGAGGGTAGGAGCGTTTGCTCGAGTCGAGGTTACGTCCGATTTCATATCGACTGTCACCTGAATATCGGCTCCAATGTGCGTATGAATGGTGTCTTCGCAGCGTTTACGAATAACTTCCTTGAGGGGGCAGGCGGGGGTAGTTAGTACGACGGTGAAACGAACGGAGCCAATGCCCAGGGTTACGTCGCGGACCATGTTGAGCGAAACAATATCGCGCTTTAAATCTGGTTCTTCAACGGTGCTCAACGCCCGCAGAACGGCTTCTTGTGATAATCGATAATCGGACATTCCGGGAAATGGATAATGAATAATGCATACGGCAATAATCAATCGGCGCGACGGCCATTAATCATTGAACAGTATACATTTTTCTAAACGCCCACGTACGTCAGCCAGTTCCGCCGACACATCGATTCGGTTCGATAATGTTTCTAATTGTGACAGTAACTTTCTCAGAAATACCTGGTGGGCTGGACTCGTTTCACCATACAATGGCCGATGAGCTAGTGATTTACTTATCTGCGTCCATTCTGCTACAAAATGGCGTAGTTCGGTATCAAAAGCACTGTCAACAAACTTTTCGAAAATATACGCCTGCGCCTGCGCGTTTGGGTGAATTAGGTCGGCTTCGTAAAAACGGTAATCACGCAGATCGTCTATCATTAATTCGTAGGCTGGAAAATACACGATCCAGTTGTTCCATATGGTAAGCTCATGGGCAATAACGCGGAGTGTCGATTTACTGACATTGTTCAGAGGAAGGGTATCGCGTGTGTGACGGACTGGGCTTACAGTAAGTACGATTTTGAGAGAAGAATTGGCTTTATGTAGCGTTTTCATCAATCGGGTCATATCGTCACGCAGGTGGTCGATCTGATAAAGGTACTTCTCGAACAATTGCCCCGGCATTTTGTGGCAGTTGGCAACCACTTTTCCCGTTTCAATATGCCTGTAGACGACCGCCGAACCTAAGGTGAGAAACAGGAAGTCTGCTTTTTGAATGGCTTCGGCTGTAGTTCTCAGGCAGTTCATCAATTTGATGCGCAGGTCATCCTGGCTATTCGCCCAGAGCGATGAATGGAAATCGTAATGAAACCAAACGCCATCCCGTTCGACATACCGATTTTCGTCTGGTCTATTTCCATGCAAAGCCATCGTCAATAGCTTAGCCATCGATACCGGATTGAAAATGGTGCCAAATGGATTGTTCAATACGGTAAGTTTATGATCGGCCAGGCGACTTCCTATTACTTCCGCAAAGCAGGAGCCAAGGGTTACAATTCGGCTCTTCAGACCAATGCGATAGGGGAGGATTTCGGGCGAAAAATCAGTATGAAGTTTCATACTTTCTTAACAAATAAACACCCTGTTTAGGTCCGTTTATAGTTAAAAATATGCCTTCTTTAGTTGCTGATAATCAATGGGTAAGGCTAAAAAAGAAGCTATCCTTACTGAGTGTTTTATGGAACACAGCGTAGCAACTTTACCCTGCTAGAGCAATAAAAGAAGGGCCCGCATTGTCGTTCGACAAGCGGGCCCTTCTTTAGCATGAGTCGGTGGTGCTTATTCAGCAGAAACGACTTCGAATTTAACTTTATGCTTCACATCCTTGTGCAGATCGAGCGATGCTTCGTAGGTGCCAAGGGTTTTCACATCGTCAAGAGTAATTTTCTTCCGGTCGATGTCGAACCCTTTTTCGCGAAGTGCTTCGGCAACCTGCGTGTTGGTTACACGACCGAAGATTTTACCACTTTCACCCGCTTTTGCAGGGATAGAGAGGGTAATATCACCGATAGCTTCTGCTAAAGCGAGTGCATCGTTTTTGATTTTCTCGGCTTTGTGAGCAGCCTGACGAATGTTTTCGGCAACAATCTTTTTATTCGATTCGGTTGCCATTACTGCATACCCCTGAGGAATCAGGTAGTTGCGGCCGTAGCCGGGCTTCACCGTAACGGTATCGTTTTTGTAGCCCAGGCCGGCAATATCAGTTTTTAAAATGATGTCCATTTTTTAAAAAGTTTTCGGTTTACAGCTTGCAGTTTACAGTACAGCGCTCAAAGGCGACAGATTACTGAAAACAGACTACTGAAAACCTATTTTAGTGAATCGCCTACGTAAGGCAGGATGGCTAAATGACGAGCGCGTTTGACAGCCTGGGCCACTTTGCGCTGGTTTTTGAGGCTTGTGCCGGTCAGCCGACGGGGCAGAATTTTACCCTGTTCGTTCAGCAGTTTCAGCAGGAAGTTGCCATCCTTGTAATCGATGTATTTGATACCAGCTTTCTTAAAGCGGTCGTACTTTTTGCGGTTCTCGGTTTTCGAGACAGATTCGTTTTGTAAGCTCATGATCAGGGACCTATCAGGCGTTTTCGGTTTGTTTTTTCTTACCAACTAAGCCGTTGCGCTTCTTTTCGTTGTAGGCAACAGCGTGCTTGTCGAGCGAAACCGTCAGGTGACGGATCACACGTTCATCGCGCAGATACTCCGTGTTGAGTTTCTCGATGATCGTTCCCGGAGCCTTAAACTCGAAGAGTTGATAGTAACCCGTGTTCTTGTGCTGGATTGGGTAGGCTAATTTACGCAGACCCATGCTGTCTTCATGAACAAGCTCCGCACCATTATCGGTGAGCACTTTCCGGAACTTGTCAACGGTGTCCTTCATCTGAGCATCAGATAAAACGGGAGTTAAAATGAACACCGTTTCGTAGTTATTCAGAAACATTTTTTGAATTGGTTGAAATGAGGGCGCAAAGATAGGGTTTTTTTGACAGGATTCACAGGATTTTCAAGATTTATTGAACTGGATACACCCAACAGTCGCAACAAATCCTGAGAATCCTGTGAATCCTGTCAAAAAAACGGTCTTATTACTTCACCGTAAACTCGCCTTCGCCAATTCGAAAGCCTTCACAGTAGATTTCAATAATGTGTTTGCCCTCGTTAAAGCGCTGAGAACCTCGCCCATAAATGAAGTCTACGGTTTGACGGCTATTGTCGAAATTGAACCGTTGCATAGCCGTATAGATCATGCCCTGCCCACCATAGGTGAATTCGCCGGAGCCAGTTGCCAGATCTGAAATGACAGCACCACTAGGGTCCAGGATACGCATATATAATACTTTCTCCTCCTGCTTGGCTAACCCATTGGGGGCAAGCCGAACCGATACTTTTATTTTATCGATCCGTTTTGCCTTATAGGTGCCACCATCTTTCTCCTTGCCGCGCTTATTAATGGCATCTACCGTTATGTTCTCTGCCCGAAGGGCGGCCGCTATGGTTACTTTCTCTGTTAATTCCTGGTTTTTGGTCGATACCGCAACCACCGAATCACTAAGCGTTTGCCGCTCGGCTTTCAGCCCCGTATTTTCTTCGGCAAGGGTGGCGTTTTGCTGGCTCAATACGCCATTTTCTTCTTTCAATCGGGCGATTTCCTGGTCTTTCTGAGCCAGTAGGGCCTGGTAGTTTCGGATTTTCTGGTCGTATTTTTTACTATCAAACGAACCTACATTTTTAAGTTCATTTTTATCGACTTCCAATTGGGCTTTCACTTTCATTAAAGAGTCGATATTACCACCGAGTTGTTGAATCTCTGCGATTTTGGCATCCAGTTGTGCCGAGATCGAGTCGAGTTTGGTCTTCGCAATCAGTACCTCTTCAGTCTTGGCTGCAATGGTGGCGTCTTTCGTTTTATTGTCCTGCCGTTCCTGATAATAGAAGTATAACAGCAGTACATTAAGAGCCGCTAGAACGAGTAGAGCGACCAGTAAGTAGCTACGGCTATTATTTCGAGGTTGAGGTCTGGGTTCCATATAATATGGGTTAAGCGATCAAGTATGGTTAAAATCCTTACCAAAACTAGCCTTGGAGGCAGTTTATTGTCTTGTTTTGCACAATAATACTAAACGATTCGTAGAAGGTCATAATATAAGCACCTATGATTGCCGACGCTATTCATCAAATTGAGAGCTCATTGCCCGATTATGCCAAGTTGATTGCCGTGACAAAAACCAAGCCGGTGGCGCTGATGCGGGAAGCATACGTTGCCGGATGCCACCGGTTTGGTGAAAATAAAGTGCAGGAGATGGCAGAAAAACAACCGCAATTGCCTGCCGATATTGAATGGCATCTGATTGGGCATCTGCAAAGCAATAAGGTAAAATACATTGCCCCATTTGTTTCACTGATTCATTCGATCGACAGCCTGAAACTCTTGCAGGAAGTCAATAAACAGGCCGCCAAACACAACCGAATCATTAAATGCCTGTTACAGATTCACATTGCCGATGAAGAAACCAAGTTTGGTCTTTCGCCCGACGAAGCTGCGGTTCTACTCCATGCGCCTGAGTTAGATGGACTTTCAAACATCCGTTTAATTGGTCTGATGGGGCTAGCCACTAATACGGATGATGAAGCACAAATTCGACAGGAGTTTCGGGGACTGAAGCAGCTCTATGACCAGTTGGCACATATTGAACGCCCGAATGTGCAATTCAGGGAACTTTCGATGGGTATGAGCGGTGATTATCGGATCGCCCTGGAGGAAGGAAGCACAATGGTTCGGGTTGGGAGTGCTATTTTTGGAAGTCGAAACTAAACCAAAATCGTTGTGATTTTACTGAGCGCGTTGATTTTGGTTGTCTATTCGCCATAACAACAGCATCAGAAAAATCAGTAACGTCATTTAAATACCCGTTCAGACAGTATGAAATTTTTCCTTCAATCAGGGGCTCTATTAGGTGTATTAGGGGTTGCGCTGGGCGCGTTTGGGGCGCATGCCCTGCGAACCATGCTGGAGGCATCGGGCCGAACAGCGACGTTTGAAACCGCCGTTAAATACCAGTTTTATCATGCTCTGGCACTTGTACTGGTCGGACTGCTGATGCATGCATTCGGGAGTAATCCCTCAACGATGAAACTGCTCAATTGGGCGGGGTATTCATTTTTAGGAGGAGTTCTCATCTTCTCAGGTTCACTTTACATTCTATGCTTTACAGGCATAACCTGGTTAGGGGCAATTACGCCCCTGGGTGGGCTGGCCATGATAGCGGGTTGGGCACTTTTATTCTGGGCGTTTGTTTAACTTGTAGATGAAGAGCGGACTGGTGAAAAACGCTGGGATAAATAGGGCTGAGTCTTGTGTTTATTCTAAGATGTTCACGCTTCATTCTTAACTAATCTTCGTAAATTTGCGCTCTTATTCTAAGAATAATGCAAACGAATATACAGGCAGAAACCGCCCGTCGGCGTACGTTCGCCATCATTAGCCACCCGGATGCCGGGAAAACCACACTTACCGAAAAACTCCTGCTCTTTGGTGGCGCTATTCAAACGGCAGGGGCCGTTAAATCGAATAAGATTAAAAAGACGGCTACCTCTGACTTTATGGAAATTGAGAAGCAGCGCGGTATTTCTGTAGCTACTTCGGTGATGACCTTTGAGTACGACAACCTGAAAATCAATATTCTCGATACGCCCGGTCACAAAGATTTTGCGGAAGATACGTACCGGACTCTGACGGCAGTAGATAGTGTTATTCTGGTTATTGACTGTGTTAAAGGCGTGGAGGAACAAACCGAACGGCTCATGGAAGTGTGCCGAATGCGTGATACGCCCGTCATTATCTTCATCAATAAACTGGATCGTGAGGGCCGCAATCCATTTGACCTGCTGGATGAACTGGAAGAAAAGCTAACCATTCGGGTTCGACCCATGACCTGGCCGGTCAATATGGGATCGGACTTCAAAGGTGTTTATAGCCTGATCGAGAAAAAGTTATATTTCTTCAAAGTCAACAAAACGAAAGTTGAAGATGATGTGCTGCCGATTGAGCTGGAAGATAGTTTACTCGATAAAAAAGTAGGTGAGCGCGATGCAGCCCAACTTCGGGAGGATGTCGAGCTAATCGAAGGAGTTTATGACCCATTTGATCGACAGGCATATCTGGATGGAAAACTGGCGCCAGTGTTCTTTGGGTCGGCGGTGAACAACTTTGGGGTGAAAGAGCTGCTGGAAGGCTTTTGTGGAATTTCGCCCGAACCGATTGCCCGCCCGACCGATAAGCGCGAAGTCCAACCGGATGAAAAAGCATTCAGTGGGTTTGTCTTTAAAATTCACGCGAATCTTGACCCTCGCCATCGCGACCGGATTGCCTTCCTGCGTATCTGTTCGGGCGTTTTTGAACGCAATAAGTTTTATCACCATACGCGGCTCGATAAAAATGTGCGATTTGCTAGTCCGTTCAGTTTCATGGCCGATAGCAAAAGTGTAGTGGAAGAAGGCTTTCCGGGCGACGTAGTCGGACTTTATGATACGGGCACGTTCAAAATTGGCGATACATTGACCGAAGGTGAAGAGTTACAGTTTCAGGGAATTCCCAGCTTCTCACCAGAAATTTTCAAGGAATTAGTCAACCTTGACCCGATGAAATCAAAGCAACTCGACAAAGGTATTCAGCAGTTGACTGACGAGGGGGTGGCTCAGTTGTTTAACCTCGATATAGGAAATCGGAAAATCGTTGGTACCGTTGGTGAACTTCAGTTTGAGGTAATTCAATACCGACTAGAGAACGAATACGGCGCTAAATGTCGTTGGGTACCGCTCAATTACACGAAGGCCTGCTGGATCACATCTGAAAATCCGCCAAAGCTGGCAGAGTTCATTCGGCTCAAAGGCAACCAGATAGCCTACGATAAAGATAATAACCCAGTGTTTCTGGCCGAATCAGACTGGATGCTGCGGATGAACCAGCAGAATAATCCTGATATCCAATTCCACCTGACGTCGGAGTTTAACGTGATTGTTTGATTCCGGCCATTGAAATAGATTCTTTAATTCAATAAAACTCCTTCGTCGTTAGTGTGTTGTTATAGGTGTTACTCACGTTAAAAACGAGCTATACCTATGACACACACACTTGCAGCCCTGGCAGTGGCCTTGCTGTTGACCGGAACAGCAGTTGCTCAGCAAAAACCTGGAAAACGTTCTGCAGGCACAAAGACATCTGCTAGAGCGACCCCCTCCTCAAATGCCGATCAAAATTCTACATCGGGTTCGAATAAGCAAGATAAGGGGCCCGTTGCCGGGACCGGTTTGACAAATGATCAATATCAGACGCAGGCAACTGATAATTCGACGGATAAACCGACAAAAGTAGATGCCACGAGCAGCGTCAGAACGGGGCCTTCGCCAGTAAAAGCCCGTAAGAAATCTCCTAAATCTGCTAATTGATAAAGTGTTTGTAGCCAACTTAAAGAGCCACACTTTAATAAAGGTTTAATAACTATTTGGTTAGAGATAGGTTCTATTCGTGTAATGAACCACATAAAACCAGCTAGACGAATGAAGACCTTAATGATTGCAGCCGTGGCTGCTATGCTGATGACAGGTGCAGCGTATGCTCAGGACGACATGAAGAAAGACGCCAAGATGGAGCATAAAAAAATGAAGCATGATGCCAAAATGATGAAGAAGGAGGCCAAGAAAGATGGTGACGAAGCTAAAGCCGATGCCGCAAAAGACATGAAGAAAGAGGCAAAAGCGATGAAAAAAGACGCTAAGCAATAAATAATTTACTATACTTCTAGATAAGCCCCGAATTTCGGGTCTGACAAACCATCGAAAGCCTCCTCAACGTTGTGGTTACCAAACTACAATGTTGAGGAGGCTTTCGATGGTATACTGGTTCAGAAGTGTCATCAAAAAACGGAAATTACTAGCCTATTCGACCTGCGACTTACCCTGATGTGTCCCTGTATTTTATTGTATCGTCGTACACCTTGGCATTTGTTCACCACCAAGCTCGTTGTTTCAATAGCATCCGGCTTGGTAAATGATATTTACCAATGTCGATAGCTGGGGGGCCAACCGGGACAGCTTGAGATGGCCTTCCGTTGTACCAAATCGGAATCGGTTTAAGTTGATGGTACTTGTTGCTAGTGTGGAGATTTCTGAATGACATGCAATACTCCCATTTTATTTTGTGAAATTTTGCCAATATTGGCTATTCATCTTTTTGAGCTTCGTCTGGTAAATGGGCAATTAGTCTGTTTAGAAACGCTGTAAAGGATAATTGAGAAATGATCATTTCCTTTAGTAACTTAGGACCAGTATATTACACACTATTATTTTCCTGATTGTGAACTGGTGGATTGTTTACCAAATAGGGTTGATCCTCGCCCGATTCAATAACCCTCCTGAAGGTTATCAACTGAGTGATGAACTTTTTTTCGCCCAGTCGAATACGCAAAAGCTAATCGTTTTAGAGCATCCAGATACCACCTTATTGAATCTCGCTTTGTTCCAGGCAACCAATGAAGCGCGTCGGTTAGCAGGGTTGCCCATTTTACGATATGACCCTTCGCTCTATCAGGCTGCCCGCAACCATGCCGAATCGATGATGCGCAATGACTACACCAGTCATGAAGATCTTTACAATCTGGAAACCATGACGTTGCTTAAGCGTGTCCAAAAACAAACCAATCGCTTTGGCTGGATGGCCGAGAATATTGGTTTGTACCAGACGATTGATACGCCTGAATGGTATGGTGTTCGATTTAACAGGCAAACCCGCCGATATGAATACTTGGCCAATGATACAAAAAAGGTGTACCAGCCTTACAGCTATGCGAGCTATGCCCGATATGCTGTACAGCAATGGTTAGAATCGCCCCATCACCGGGCAAACCTTTTAAATCCATCGTTTACGCATGTTGGTTGTGCGACATTCCTGTCGGGGCAACCTTATGAGCAGCGTAGAGCACCTTTTGGACGCTTAGTACAGAATTTCGGAGCGGAGCGGGGCCATGCCCAGGCTCTTCGATAGAATTATCAACAGCATATGGAATACCTGTATAGACGATTCTAAATAAGGAGATTAGTTAGGGGTATTTGGTTGAGCAGGTGGTTTCAGATAACTTAATTCCCTATACAGTTAAATCAGGGTTAAGGCTTTAAAGATATAATTTAAGTTACTCTCCTTCGTAAAGATTTACATCTATCAAACTTGTTTTTTCATTTAAAATGCCTACTTTGGTAACTGACGTACGGGTATCCACTCCCAATGATAGAGTGAAGACTGCTAATGCAGTGTTGTCATAAAAGTGGGTAATTCATAAAGTCCGGCTACCATGTGGCCGGTTTTTTTGTTAGTTCAATACCAGTTGATGCCTTTTGGCGTGCTGTGTGATTAATGGAACTAGCTCCTGCCAGAAATCAAACAAAAACCAGTGGAGATTAATGTAAGGTTCATCCAGTGTCTTAAATCTGGCCATCAATAATTGATTACTTTCAGACTTTGCTCTGTCCATGATTAGAAAGAGACTATAATAAATTGCCTGAAGTTCGGCCCTACTGAATTCGTGTCCGTATTGGCGAGGAATAACATCAGGAAAGATGCTATCGTTAGCCACTAAAGTTTTTATATATTGTTTTAATAGGGCTACACCAGGGTAAACAGCCATAAGTAATTCGTACGGTAGAAATTTCGATAAAAAATACCTTAGTATTTAGTGCCAAAAAATTTATGTTAGGCTATTTGTGAAGTATAGTATGGATAGTCAAAAATAGAAATATAGCAATCCCACGTCCGCTGTATCAAATCAAAATTAAACAGGATTTAGAATTAAGCTAAGAAATCTACCAGATTCTAAATTATTTTCTGCTCCAAAACGTACAGGGTAGTTGTGCAATTAAACGGATTTTTACGTAAGTGCTTGGTGAGCAGCCCCTGAAGTCGTTTTGTTTATCCGTTTAACAAGCCCTCATCTTTAAGAACCGGAAGGAATACAGTTTGTAATTTTTTTGTTAGAGGTGACCAGATTACATCAGTCGGCAGTTGTTCTTCTCTGATAATTGTCCAGCCTTTACCATTGTTCCGTTGGTAGTAGATACCATCAATTCGTAAAAAAAGATGCGTATTCGATTGAAAAAACAAATCCTGATTCGTTTCCATGGCTATTGATTATATGGGTTAGATTAAGCGTTGTATGTGCTGAAAGGTAATTAGAAAAATCATTCACATACACAATGAATTTACGTTCATTGTTAATTAATAGCCAACATGTTACGCCGTATAATTGATTTTATGATACCTGCAGTAAAATAGTAAGAGCAGTTACGACAACCGGGTAAGTAAGCATCGCTAGCTACTGTGCCAACACGCTGGCAGAACAGTAATCTGCAGCTTCCGAATCAATCGCTGAAATAGTAATATAGAGGATTAGAAAAGAAAAAAAGGCCGTTAACCGGCTGGTTTACAGGTTTTGCTATTGCAAAGAAGGATGCCTGAGGGCCATAAATCGTTTGAATAATGGAGATTTAGGATATACGACCCCAGTTACTTTCTGTTTGCTTAATACCATCCAGGTGATTGCGGATTGGGGCGTGTTGGGGTAGGAGGAGCTCAGGGTCCTCGGCGAGGATTGCTTGTGCTGAATCACGGGCCGCTGTCAGGATAGGGCCATCTTTGGCCAGATCGGCAATCATCAGGTCCATTACGCCACTTTGCTGTGTCCCCGTCAGATCGCCGGGGCCGCGCAGTTGCAGATCGACATCAGCAATCTCAAAGCCATTATTGGTACGAACCATCGTTTCGAGCCGGGTGCGCGTATCGCTGCTGAGTTTGTAGCCGGTCATCAAAATGCAGTACGATTGTTCGGCGCCCCGCCCGACACGGCCGCGTAGCTGGTGCAGTTGCGAGAGGCCAAACCGCTCAGCACTCTCAATGACCATCACGCTGGCGTTCGGTACGTTTACGCCTACTTCGATAACCGTTGTAGCAACCAGAATCTGGGTTTCATTTTTCAGAAACCGCTTCATCTCGTCGTCTTTCTCGTAGGGCAGCATTTTGCCGTGCAGAATCCCAATCTCATACTTGGGTCGGGGAAAAGCCCGCTGCATACTTTCGAACCCATCCATGAGGTCTTTGTAATCGAGCTTTTCCGATTCCTCAATCAACGGATATACGACGTACACCTGGCGGCCGAGTTCAATCTGCTGGCGGATAAAACCAAATACTTCCGACCGATGTTTATCGAACTTATGTACTGTTTTGATGGGCTTACGTCCTTTGGGTAACTCATCGATCACCGACACATCCAGATTTCCATAAAGTGTCATAGCTAGTGTTCGGGGAATGGGCGTGGCCGTCATGACCAGGATGTGCGGAGGCACTACCTCATTTTTCCGCCAGAGTTTGGCACGTTGTGCTACACCAAACCGATGCTGTTCATCAATGATACACAAGCCAAGGTTTTTGTATTGGACTGCATCTTCGAGCAAGGCATGCGTGCCAACCAGGATATGCATTTTACCCGACTGTAATTCGTCATGGAGTACTACCCGACGTTTCTTGTTGGTTGAACCTGTCAGGATACCGATATTGAGGCCCATCGACTCGGCAAATGGTTTCAGGCCATTGTAATGCTGATCGGCCAGGATTTCGGTAGGGGCCATGATACAGGCTTGCGCTCCGTTGCCGATAGCCAGCAGGCAGGAAATGAAGGCAACGATCGTTTTCCCACTACCTACATCGCCCTGCAACAGCCGGTTCATCTGTTTGCCCGTCAGAAAATCAGCGTAGATTTCTTTTATTACCCGTTGCTGGGCAAGCGTCAACTCAAAGGGGAGGAGTTCTTTGTAAAAATGCTTCATCAGCGAAGTGTCCCGGAAAATCTGCCCCGGAAACTCCTCTTTCTGAATCAGTTTGTTTTTGATCAGCCGAAGCTGGTTATAGAATAATTCTTCAAATTTTAACCGCCGTTGGGCTTGTTTGAGCCAGGCCTGATTTTGTGGCAAATGAATATTCCACATGGCATCTCGCTTACTAATCAGCCGAAATTGCTGAATCAGTGAATCGGGTAGCGTTTCACGAATATGTGGCCACGACTGCTCCAGCAGTATCCGCATCGCTTTCCCAATGGCTTTACTGTCGAGGTGGCGTTTGCGAAGCTTTTCTGTAAGGTTGTAAACTGGGAAAAAACCTGCCTCGTGCTCCGCAGCAGTGGCCGTATTTTCCAGTTCGGGGTGAATGATGCTAAATTGTCCGTTGAACGACTGGGGTTTACCATAGACAATATACTCGCCATCGCGTCGGAGAGTCTTTTCTAGGTAGGCGATGGCCTGAAACCAGACCAGCGTCATGGAGCCGGTTCCATCCTGAAACGTGGCGACCAGCCGCTTTTTAGGCCCTTCTCCTTCCTGATACCACTCCCGTATACGACCTCGTATCTGTGCTGAGGGCATCGAATCCATTAACTCGCTGATTGTATAAAAGCGACTTCGGTCGTCGTAACGAAAGGGGTAATACTGGATTAGGTCGCCATACGAAAACAGATTCAACTCTTTGTTGAGTAATTCAGTCCGTTGTGGGCCTAATCCTTTCAGATAAAGCAGAGGGGTATCAAAAAAAGCAACTCGTTCGGTCATAGCTGACCCCATTGTGGGCATGTACTGCACCAGTCTGGATTGATCAAAAATACAAAAAAGTCATAAGTTGTCATAAGTGGTCATTCCTAGTCATTGATTGTCATTTGTGGTTATTCATTGTTTCCAATAGGATTAACCTTGTTTAGAAAGCAACAAATGGCAATCAATTGCTCCTAGTTCTCCTCCACTTTTCCCAGCCCAAAAGCAATGCCTGCATAAATATCGAGTCCTCGTGGCTGAATGCCGTTTGAACTGTTACCCAGCAAGCCCAGTAAATTGTCGGTACCCAGCCAGCCGGGTCCTATTCGAACCGAGCCACCAGCAGTAAGGCCACCATTGAGGTAACCAATCGGAACCGATGCACTGACCCAACGTGAATCGTACCGAGGGGTCACAGCAATCAGGGTAGGCTGATGTGTCGCAGTTGCGGAGGTTGATCGAACGTCCTGCAAATAGGTCAGATTAAGGCCAAATCCACTGGGTAGCTGATAGTCCAGTTGTAGGTTCAGAGAAGTAGGCAGGCCAACTCTGAAGGTATTACTGTCGGGAGCACGGCCCGTGGTCAGCTTGTTCTGAATGACTTCTACAATCGAACCTGTGCCGCTGAGGTTGTTAAAATCTTTGGTACTGAAGCGCACAGGATTTGATCCCAGGTCAGTGTAGCTATACTCCTCACCTTTATAGGTTAGGCCACCAATATCCGTCAGCGCAATGCCAAGTTGTAAAGCTGGACTGTCGGCATCATACTGATCAACATACGTGAAGCCTAGATCAAGCCCAAAGCCTCGCCCAGGTGAAGAAGGACTAAACAGGACAGAGGGTGTCAGGCTACGGTTCTGTAGAAATGTAGTATAGGCAAGAGTGGCATCCAACTTGCTTACTTCCAGTAAGTTGGTGTTTGGTATGGCGGGGTCTTGTACAATTCTATAGCTCATGCCCCGATTGATAAGCCGTTGAGCATGGTAGCCCAGCAGGAGTTTGGCGGTTGTTCCGAATAGAATCTTTCGTCCGTCGCCTTCCAGAATGGGTAACGCATAGGTTACACCCAGTTCGGAATAGGTATTGGTGCTTGCCCCAAACTTGTTGTCAGTTATGGGTATGCTATACAAACCACCTGTATTCAGGCTGGCCCGAAATGCTGATAACAAGCCTTCCGATGCGCCAATTACTTGTCCAATGGCTCGAAAACGTGTTGTGAAGGCTAGAGCTGCACCGCGCTCCCCAACCTGCATCAGAAACGAAGGGCCACGTACTTCGCCCCAGATCGTACCATTTTTAGGTTTCCCATCTAATGTTTCTCGTGTGTAATCTGTTTCAAAACGTATGGAGCCATCGGCCGATTTATACTGAGCCGGGACATTACCAGTGATGAGCCGTAGTAAAGAGAAAGGGGCCTGGTAGCGCACATAGTTGTTATCCACATGGCCATTGCCCGTGAAAACATTCAGGTAAAACCGGGAAGGAGAGTCGGCTGCCAGTGCAGGATTGATGTAAAGTCGGTTGGTTCCGCCGAAACGGCTGGTTGAAATGCCTAGTAAATTTTGTGAAAAACTGGCACCAGAAATCTGTATGAGCAGTCCCAGTGAGAGTAAATACTTCATGTAGTGAATATGTAAATGCAATAGCGTTTGCAAAGGAAACGCAAAACCGCCATTAGGGTTACCTAATGACGGTTATATTTTTGACTTCTTAGTCAACGGTTAGCTAACGATAGTCACCAGCCATAGGTTATGAGCATGGGCTAAGGACTAAATAGGGGTTGAACTAGACACCTTCTGCCTCTACTGTTTTTACTTCGGGGACCAGCCGGGTCAGTAAGTTTTCAATGCCTGCTTTGAGTGTTAACGTCGACGATGGGCAACCGCTACAGGAACCTTGAAGCAATACTTTGACGACTCCGGTAGCTTCATCGAAGGTGTGGAAACTGATAGCTCCTCCATCCGACTCAACGGCGGGACGAATGTATTGATCCAGCACAGCCTTGATTTTCTGGACGGTTTCCGAATCCATATCCAGCTTTGTGGTGTTGGCATCCATCGTCCGCTGTGCAAAAACGGGCTTTTGCTCGCTGAAATAATCTTTCAGAAAGAGTTTTACTTCAAACAGCACGTCATCCCACTCGGTTTCGTCATCTTTAGTGACGGTTACGAAGTTGCCAGAGATGAATACCCGACGGACAAAGTCGAACCCAAATAACGCTACGGCCAATGGTGAAGCTTTTCCATCAACCAGAGCATCCCCCGGTGTTGCATAATCGAATGAAAGCCCACTGGGCACAAGGTCGAAACTGACCACGAACTTCATTGAGTTCGGATTGGGGCTGCCTTCCGTAAAAATAGATACGGGACGGCTAAGCGTAGAATTCATATGGTTTTCGGTTTACCGTACACGGTTAGTCAAAAATTTCTGGGTAGACTAGATAGATACGATGTCCACTTCTTTTTGTCTAACACCGTCCTCTTTTTTTTAGTTTTTGCCCATGAAAAAACCCGCACGACAACTGTCTTGCGGGTCTATACATTCAGAGCAGTAAAATACGCTTATGCTGTTACTTCTGCTACAGGAGCAATCTCAACGGCCGATGGACCCGCTGGAATGATATCGACATACGAACGGCTGTCGCGACCAGGGCGGAATTTAACTACGCCATCAACCAGGGCGAACAACGTGTAATCTTTACCCAGCCCAACATTTTTACCGGGGTGGTGTTTCGTGCCACGCTGACGCACGATGATATTGCCGGCAATAGCCGACTGACCGCCGAACAGTTTCACGCCCAGACGTTTGCTGATCGAATCGCGGCCGTTTTTGGAACTACCTACACCTTTCTTGTGTGCCATTTTTTTGAAGGAGTTAGGAGCGAGGAGCGAGGAGTGAGAATAAGGTTTGCGTCAGCAACTCCTCACTTCTCGCTCCTAACTCCTCACTACTGTTTTACAGAGTTATGTCTTCGATCAGGACTTTGGTCAGGTATTGACGGTGTCCGTTTTTCTTTTTGTATCCTTTCCGACGTTTTTTCTTGAAGACGATAACTTTCTCGCCTTTCAGATGCTCGACAATTTTAGCCGATACTGTCGCTCCGGCGACGGTTGGGGCACCGACGGAAATGCTCCCTTCGTTGTCAACAAGGAGAACTTTCACCTTGTCGGAGGCAAGTGCAGCGTCCACATCGCCCTCTAACCGGTGGGTATAGATAGAACGACCTTTCTGGATCTTGAATTGCTGCCCTGCGATCTCTACGATTGCGTACATGTGTTGTGTATGAAATTGGAAATGAGGGTGCAAAGGTAAGGTTTTTTTTACACAATCCAATAACCAGACTAATGTACGCGAATTTTTTGGCCTGCTCGAAGCCGTGAACCTGAAATATGGTTCTTACGCTTTAAGGCTGACACCGATAAGCCATACCGATCGGCAATGGAACTCAGGGTATCGCCGGAGCGTACTTTGTGCAGAACTGTTCGCTTGAAACGAGGCTTAGCGCGAGACTCCGACGAGCTTGAACGACCTCCCCGCAGGTAATCCCACACCGATCCGGTCAACAGAAAGTGGTCAGACAAAATCGTGTTTTCGGGAAAAGCATAGATGTTAAGCGGGCTAAATGGGTTGCCCTCATAGCGTGTTTCGAAGTGCAGGTGTGGGCCCGAACTACGGCCTGTACTACCTCCCAGACCAATCTGGTCACCTGCTTTGATGAGCTGCCCAGTTTCGACAGTCTGTTTGGAGAGGTGACCGTACAGGGTTTCAAGACCATTGTAATGCCGAATCAGCACATAACGTCCGTAACCATTACCATCCCAGCCAACAACCCGTACAATGCCATCGAAGGCAGCATAAACGGGATTACCGGTTTCGAGGTCAAGGTCAGTGCCGGTATGCCATCGCCCCCAGCGAAACCCGAAATTGGAGGTCATTTTTCCTTCGTTCAGCGGGGCTGACCAGTAGCGATTGGCAGGAGGATCGTACAGCTTAATATCAATCGTCTCATCGAATTCAAGCGGATCGATATTGTACGGATCAATGGTGCGGGAATCCCATACCGCGTAGTAATCGGCGATTTTAACCCATTCGTTGCCAACCAGTACAGAGTCAATCACTTCTACAACACTTGTCTCTCCCTGATCAATCTGACTTGTGTCTTCACTAACAACGGGGTTCAGTTCTTTTTTGGGCTCAAACTGGTTGTTGAAGCGCAGTTGAGTGGTTTCTTGCTCAAACGGGTCGTCCGCTTTTTGCGGCTGTTCGACGACGGGTGCGTTTGGGGTTGCCCCATTTTTGGGCGTAATACGCAGGTTATTTTTAAATCGCCCGCGCTCCTGGGCCTGTGCGGTCAGGGTTATGCACAGGCACCCAATGGCCAAAAGCCACTGTGTAGCGGTTCTTCTCATCTAGTTTCGATGAGTTTTCGGTTTACAGGTTACGGTTTGTAGTTGGCTCACCATGATACATACGTCAGCAACTGTAAACCGTAACCTGTAAACCGAAAACCTGGTTTTGTTAATGAATTAAATTTCTTCTGGCTGCATTTCGAGGGTGACCAGATAACGCTCTGCGTCGAGGGCTGCCATACAGCCTGTCCCAGCCGCTGTAACGGCCTGACGATAGATGTTATCTTGTGCGTCGCCACAGGCAAATACGCCGGGTATATTGGTTCGGGTGCTTCCCTTTTCGGTCAAAATGTAGCCATTATCGTCCAAATCGATAAACTCCCGGAAAATGTCGGTATTAGGTTTGTGACCGATGGCCACGAAAAAGCCCGTAACATTCAAAATAGATTCTTCACCTGTTGCGGCATTTTTAATCCGAACCCCCTCCACATCTTCATCGCCCAGGATTTCTTCAGTTACTGAATTGTAGAGAACTTCAATGTTGTGCGCCGTTTTCACCCGCTGTTGCATGAACTTGGACGCCCGCATTTCATCCCGTCGAACCAGCATATATACCTTGCGGCATAAATTGGCCAGATAGCTCGCTTCTTCGGCGGCTGTGTCGCCAGCTCCAACGATGGCTACGTCCTGTCCTCGGAAGAAGAATCCATCACAGACAGCACAGGCAGATACCCCCCGGCCATTGAGCCGCATTTCAGAGGGCAAGCCAAGCCATTTGGCAGTAGCACCCGTTGAAATAATAACCGAATCGGCTGTGATTTCATACTTATCATCAACGGTAATGCGGTGTGGGTTCCCTGGACTAGGCTGCTCCACAAATTCAACTTTGGTTACCATGCCGTAGCGGATGTCAGTGCCAAACCGGCGAGCCTGAGCTTCCAGATCCTGCATCATTTGGGGGCCTTGCACGCCATTGGGATATCCTGGGAAATTATCGACTTCGGTAGTGATGGTCAGTTGGCCGCCGGGTTGAGCGCCCTGAAACAGAACGGGTTGCAGATTTGCTCTGGATGCGTAAATAGCTGCCGTATAGCCGGCCGGACCAGAACCTATAATTAAGCACTTAACGTGTTCGGGTGTCATTGTAGTGGGAATGTGTTGTCTGGTAACTAAAAATACCCCCTCCCAAAAAGTGGGGGTATCTGGACAACATACACAAAATTGAAAAAAATCCCGCAGGAAAGCAAAGGAATGAAATGTATGATGTATGGCTCTCTCATCTGCCACATCATACTTCATACATCCTATATTCTACATTTTAAAGTACTTTCCATTCGATGCGTCGGTTGAGTCGGCGGTTTTCGTCGGTTGAGTTCGGAACAAGAGGTCGGGTTTTGCCGTAGCCGACGGCCCGAATTCGATTGGCTTCGATACCCGATTGTGTAAGGTAAGCTACAACGGCCTGGGCTCGCTTTTGGGACAGTGTCAGGTTGGCTGCTGGATCTCCTTTGTCGTCTGTATGGCCCGAAATCTCAACTTTTACCCCAGGATTAGCCTGTAAAAATGCCGCTAGCCGGGCCAGTTCTGTGCGCGATTTATCGGCCAGATCGTATCGGCCTGATTCAAAAAATAAGTTGTTCAGGGTTTCATTGGCAGTCGCTCCGGTTGTTACAGGTTCTAAGGGCACCGCCATCGATAAACCTTCGCCTTTCGTTTTTTGCGTGAAATCGAAGGACAGGCTTTTGAACAGATAGCCGGACTGACTAACATATAAGGCATACTCACCACCACTCGGCAGCACAGCTGTGTACTGACCTGTTTGGGCATCGGCCTGTACCCGCGAGACAACCTGATTGGTTTTTAAATCAATGAGTTCGACGGTAGCGGGCAGCGGCTTTTTCGTTTTGGCATCGGCGATCGTTCCTTTTAGATAGCTGACAGGCTTGATCCGCTCGCGAAGGGATTCGGGCAATTCAAAGGTATACAGCCTTGATTTCTGGGAAACGCCATCTTTTTGCTCTTCAAAGGAATAATAGGCGCGGGTGCCGTTGGCCGATACAAAAAGCGAAGCCTGGTCTTCCGAATTGTTGATCGGGTAACCCAGATTAGTGGGAGCAGTCCAGCCCGACGGGCCGTTATCCGCGACAAACAGGTCGTATCCACCCATGCCTACATGCCCCTCCGAGGCAAAAAACAGGCTTTGACCGTTGGGGTGAATAAACGGGGAGGCTTCATTGGATGCGGTGTTGACCGGCTCACCCAGATTGACCGGCTCTGTCCATTCGCCGTTGGTATCCCGATCACTACGCCAGATGTCGCGACGACCTTTTCCGCCCGGTCGATCCGAAACAAAATAAAGTTGTCGTCCATCGGCCGAAAGAGCGGGTTGAGATTCGTAATAGCGGGAATTGATAGTGGCCCCTAAATTTTCAGGGCTGGACCAATCGTCGCCGGTTTTGTGGCTCATGTATAGGTCACAACTGCCAAATCCCTTACGACCCTGGCAGGCGGTAAACACAAGGGTCCGCCCATCGGCCGACAGGCTGGCAGTTCCTTCATTTTCAGGCGTATTGATACTGCTTGCCAATGAGGTAGGCGGGGACCAGGTTTCACCGTTGAAGGTTGCTGTCATCAGATCTTCGTCGCCTTCGGGTTTAAGGGCTGTAAAGACCAGCGTCTGTTCATCGGCAGTCAGCACGGGGAAGTACTGCGAAGGGGTTGTTTGCAGTACCGAGGATAGGGGTTTAGGGTCGACAGCCTGCGGATGCTGCATGGCTTCCTGACCAAATCGGGCGGTTTCTAGTTGGCGGGCAATTCGCTTGGCCTGGGCCGACTGGGGGGCAAACAGCGTCTGGAATTTTTCGAGATAGGGGATTGCTTCGGTATAGCGCCCTAGCCGGAGTAACGTATTACTTAATGCCTGATAGGCTGATCCCGAAGCCGGGTTATCGGGTTGGAGCCGGACGGCATTTCGGTAAGCGGCCAGGGCAGGATCGTAGTGCCTGGTGAATTCATACAACTGACCGAGTTTCAGGTAGGCATCGGTAAAGTTCGGGTCTTCCTTTACTGCCTGTTCCATGAAGGGAATGGCATCGGCCGCTTTCCGCTCGCTGAACAATCGGATGGATTGGTCGTAAAACTCCTTCGCCTTTTTGGTTTGCGCGTGGAGCAGGGCACATGGAGCTAGGAGCAGGGCAATCAGAAGGGGGTATGGTATGACACGGTTTGGGAACCGATGGTGCCGTGCCCCATGCGTCCTGCCCCATGCCTTTAGGGAATATCCATGTATTTGTGCGTCTGCAACGAGATTTGCCATTGCGGATTATTTTTTACGTAATCAACGATAAGAGGCAGCATTTCATTGGAACGACTCCACTCTGTTTGCAAAAAGAGTTTACAATCGGGTCGTAAAAACGGTACGAACGACTCAGCAAAGGCGAAATCAGACGCGTTGTAAATGATTACTTTTAGCTCGTCGGCTTTTGCGAAAATCGCCGGATTGGGCTTTTTAAACTTTTTGGGTGAAAAACAAACCCAGTCCCACGAACCCGTAACGGCCTGACAAACCCCCGATGTTTCAATGTTGGTGCGAAAGCCTGCTGTCTGTAAGGTGGCTGTTAGTTCCGTAAGGTCGTGCATGAGCGGTTCGCCCCCGGTAATAACGGCCATCCGACCTGGGTACTGCAAAGCGCCTGCCAGAATTGTATCGACCGACAGTTTTGGGTGGGCGTTGGCATCCCACGATTCTTTGACGTCGCACCAGTGGCAGCCGACATCGCACCCACCGAGCCGAATAAAATAAGCGGCCCGACCCGTATGCGCTCCTTCCCCCTGGAGGGTGTAGAATGCTTCCATGACGGGGAGTATCGTAGCGGTGTTGTTGTCAGGAGTTATTGGTTGTTTCTGTTCTACTAGCATGGTACAAAGATACGAAGGTTCGGTTGAATGGTTATTTTTGTCCCTATGCTTCAAGCCGTAACAAAGTTCATGAATCGGCCAATTGCCGAAGATTTCAGCTTTAAGACCCAGATCTGGCAGTCGATTCAGACGGGTATTTACGTGTTTCTATTTGTTTATTTTTTTGGCGGCTCATCATTTGGTGGATCGAATCGGGTAGGGGTACTCGCCTTATTTGGGGCCGGTTGTACGGTGTCAACCCTGTTTGCAAACTGGCTTGTGCCAACCCTGCTTAGTCGAGTCTACGACGAAGAACGCTGGGTCGTATGGAAATACATTCTCCACACCTTTTTCGTTTTGTTCTGTATCAGCCTGGGTAATCAACTCCTGCTTGTGCTTACTCAAAACGACTATCCGTCGTTTTGGCAGATGTATTTGATTGTGACGTTGATTGGTTTTTTTCCAATTATCAGTAGCGTGTTTGTATCGGAGCGACGTCGGCTTAAACGGAATCTGGCACAGGCGCAGGAGCTTAATCGTCAACTGACCCAGCGAGCCGGGCCGCTACTGACAGACTACGTACCCTCCCAACAGACCAGTGCAAAAATGGCTCCCGCAGTTGATGCGAAGCCAATCTTATTGAGTTCTGAAAATGGCAAAGAGCGACTGGCCCTTCAGCCTGAGCAGTTGTTGTATGTTGAATCGGTCGGTAATTATGTTGATGTATATTGGCTTAACCGGAATGAATGTCAGAAAACGGTTCTGCGAAGTACGCTCAAAGAGGTGGCCGATGCACTTAGTGTTTATCCGCAGTTTTTTCGTTGTCATCGGGCGTTCCTGGTGAACTTGAAGATGGTTAATCAAACCGAAGGGAATGCTCGTGGCTATCAGTTGACCCTAAATGGGGTTTCACCAAAAATTCCAGTGTCTCGCACATACCTGGATGCATTTGACGCCCGGATGAACGTAATTATATAGGGTTCCTGATTGTCCCTGTTCATCCCAACTATCCCTAACGCTACCCATTTATCCCTCTACAGAAACGGCCATCCCTGACTATTGCAAGGGTATTGCTGGTGATTCAGTTTTGTGTCTGTCAATCGAAACAAAACTGAATCGCTATGCTAAACACACTGAAAATTACCCGCTCACACGTTGCCGAGGTTAACTGGAAATCGGTAAGTGTTTTTTATCTGCTGGCCTGCGCATTGTCGTATGGGTTGCATTTTTTGCCTAATTTAAACAAAGGCATCCTGCCTGTTCACAATATATTTACTTATGGCATGGGCCCGTTGCTGGCAGCCGTTGCCTGTCGGTTTCTGTTTCCTCAGACACTACGTACAATTTCTATTTTCGGCTCAGCACCGCTAAAAACCATTTTATTCGTACTAACGCCCATCCTGCTTTCTGTTGTGATTGGTGTTCCCAATAAGGCGGGTCAGAATAGCCATGTGTTCGGTCTGCTTCTGGGTATTTCGGGTGTGCTTTACGGATTTGGGGAAGAGATGGGCTGGCGTGGCTATTTGCAGGACGCCCTTCGCCCGTTACCTACACTTTACCGAGCCATTCTGATTGGTGTTATGCACGCAGGCTGGCATTTGACCTTCATGCCCGATTTGTCGGGAATAAGTGGTGGTCAAACGAATGGACTGATGGTTGTCGGGGTGCTGATTCTGATGGCCTGGGGGCTGGGCGCGTTGGTCGATACCACCAAGGCAGTTTTGGTCGTTGCCTGTGCCCACGAACTGATGAACATCGCCGTTCATCCGGTGGCGCTCGCAGTTACGGTATTGGTCTGGATTGGGCTGGTGCGAAACTGGTCGAAACAACTCCCGCGATTTAAAAATTTTCTTTTTACCTTTGTGCCATGATTTCAAAACGGGACACTCATTCGCCTTTCCGACATCGTCGGCACCATCATGGCTGCTAATCAGGCACCCCAATTCGTCGTTGTATCCCCGTTTTCCTGTATGTTTGCCCCCTGATTTTCCGGCCGCACGCTCTATGAAAAAGAAGCTTGCGGGATATTGCCTCAAAACAAACGTATTACGGGAGGTATGGGCCAGCTCATACATCCTATCTCATACATCCTACATCGATTAATGTCTTCTGTATTACGAATTGCCTTACAAAAATCGGGTCGGCTGAGCGAAGATTCGTATCAGCTTTTTAAAGAGTGTGGTATCCGTTTCGACTATGGTACCGGCAAACTCAAATCGGTTTCATCCAACTTCCCGGCCGAGTTCCTTTTTTTACGTGATGACGATATTCCCGGCTACGTCGAAGATGGCGTCGCTGATCTGGGAATCGTGGGCGAGAACGTAGCGGTCGAAATGGGCCGTCAGGTGCAAACGATCCATAAGCTTGGGTTTTCCAAATGCCGTTTGTCCATTGCTGTGCCGCGCGCTACCGACTGGACGGGTATTCAATGCCTGGAAGGAAAGAATATTGCAACCTCGTATCCGAATCTTCTGGGGAGTTATCTGACCGAACAGGGCGTTCGGGCCGAAATTCACGAGATCAGCGGATCGGTCGAAATTGCGCCCAGTATCGGGTTGGCCGAAGCTGTCTGCGATATTGTTAGTTCAGGAAGCACACTGCTCAGCAATGGCCTCAAAGAAGTGGAAACCATCTTTCGTTCGGAAGCTATTCTGATTGCTCCAAATGAACTGAGTAAGGAAAAACAGGAACTTGTCGATAAACTGCTCTTCCGCATCAAAGCGGTGCAGGTAGCTAAGAATAACAAGTACATTGTCCTGAATGCACCGAACGATTCACTGGATCAGATTACAGCCCTGCTTCCTGGGATGAAAAGCCCCACGGTAACCCCATTGGCTACCGAAGGCTGGAGTTCGGTACACTCGGTGCTGAATGAAAATGAATTCTGGGAAAATATCGAAGCCATCCGGGCCGCTGGTGCCGAAGGCATACTCGTGATTCCGATAGAGAAAATGATTTATTAACATTAAGTAGATGGGAGTGAGGAGCGAGGAGTGAGAATAGCTGACGCATTAGTAAGTTTCCTGCGTCAGCTATTCTCACTCCTCGCTCCTCACTCCTCGCTCCTAAAAAATGAATATCATTCCGTTTCCCGCCCGTACTGAATGGCCTGCCTTGCTGGCCCGTCCGGTGCAATCGACGCAGCAGATTGAAGCGGCTGTAGCACCGATTCTGGCTCAGGTGAAGGCTGAAGGCGATGCTGCTTTGCTGGCGCTGGCTCAAAAGTTTGACAAGATTGAACTGACGACGGCGCAACTGCGTGTCGATAGTGCTGAACTGGAAGATGCCGAAGTCCAGTTGAGCGACGAACTGAAAACGGCAATCCGGCAGGCGTACCAAAATATTCGGCTGTTTCATGAAAAGCAGAAACAGCCCGTCGAGAAGATCGAAACGATGCCCGGAGTTACATGCTGGCGTAAGAGTGTAGGCATTGAAAAAGTTGGACTGTATATTCCGGGAGGAACGGCTCCTCTGTTCAGCACGGTGCTGATGCTGGGGATACCGGCCCAACTGGCTGGTTGCCGGGAAGTTGTGCTGTGTACGCCGAGCAACCATCCGGCTATCTATTTTGCGGCTAAACTGGTGGGCGTTACGAAAGTATTTCGGATTGGTGGCGCTCAGGCTATTGCGGCTATGGCCTACGGAACCGAGTCAATTCCTCAGATATATAAGATTTTCGGGCCAGGTAATCAGTATGTTACAGCCGCTAAAATGCTGGTGGCTAAAGAAGGAATGGCGATCGATATGCCGGCCGGACCGAGCGAAGTGGCCGTGTATGCCGATGATTCGGCGGTACCGTCGTTTGTAGCGGCTGATCTGCTCTCACAGGCCGAACATGGTGCCGATAGCCAGGTGCTGCTGGTGTCGACCAGTAAAAAACTTCTGACGAGTGTCAATCTGACCTTATCAACCCAGCTTGGTCGATTACCCCGGCAGGAAATGGCGGCTAAAGCGCTGGAAAATAGCAAGATGATTCTGGTCGAAAATCAGGCAGATGCCATTGACCTACTGAATCAATATGCTGCCGAACACCTCATTCTGAGTGTTGAGAATGCAGAAGAAGTGGCCGACCAGATTGTGAACGCAGGCTCGATTTTTCTTGGGAACTATACCCCCGAATCGGCGGGCGATTATGCATCAGGAACCAACCATACCCTACCGACCAATGGGTTTGCGCGGGCGTACAGTGGCGTATCGCTGGATAGTTTTGTGAAGAAAATTACAGTACAGTACATAACGCCTGCCGGATTGCAGCGGGTTGGCCCCGTTGTGGAAGCGATGGCCGAGGCCGAATCACTGGAGGCTCATAAACGGGCGGTGAGCCTGCGACTGGCTAGTCTGGAAGAAACGAATCTGGTTTGATTTCGTTATTTTGCTAAGAAACAGGGTAGATTATGGAACAGATACTAATAGAAGTCGAAACCGTACAAGACAAAGAGTTACTTCCTTTTCGGACATCGATGGGCTACAGCTTATTGCCTTGTCCGACATTCTAAACCCATGAAACACCTCGCTGATCTTCTGCTCCTGGGCGATCCGCGCCTGTATGAAACCTGTGAGCCGGTGCTGGAATCGGAGCTGCCTCTGGTAGCGGATTGGGTAGCCGATCTGCACCATGTAATGGAAGAAATCAGGGCGAAGTACCAGTTTGGACGGGGGATTGCCGCTCCGCAACTGGGCATTATGAAACGACTGATCTATCTGAATGTCGACCAACCTCAGGTGATCATCAATCCTGAATTGATCGGCCTCAGCGACGATATGGGGGAGCTTTGGGACGATTGCATGAGTTTCCCAAACTTACTGGTACGGGTTCGCCGACATCGAAACCTAACGATGCTGTACCGCGATGAACAGTGGCAATCGCATACATGGGAGGTACGTGATTGGGCCCTGTCTGAACTGATACAGCATGAATACGACCATTTGAATGGGGTATTGTGTACGATGCGGGCCATTGATGAGCAGGCATTTCGCTGGCGACCAACCCCCAATCCTTAATTCGACTAATTTTTTATGTTTAATCTGAATAACCTTCTTCGCCCACACATCCTCTCGTTGACGCCTTATTCATCGGCTCGCGACGAGTATACGGGTACAATCGGCGTGTTTCTGGATGCCAATGAGAACCCAATTGGCTCGACGACCAATGCTGGTGATTATAACCGCTATCCTGACCCCCACCAATGGGCAATTAAGCAGCGATTAGCGCCAATCAAAGGTGTTCGGGTGAACCAGATTTTTCTGGGGAACGGTTCCGACGAGCCCATCGATTTGCTGGTACGAGCCACCTGTGTACCCGGCAAGGATAACATACTGATTATGCCGCCTACCTATGGGATGTACGAGGTGTCGGCAGCTGTGAATGATGTCGCTTTGATCAAAGTGCCGCTTACGCCCGATTATCAGATTGATACAGAGGCTGTACTGGCAGCTATTACCGAGAATACGAAGTTGATCTGGCTGTGCTCGCCCAACAATCCGTCGGGTAATCTGCTACAGGCTGATGCTATCCATCAAATTCTGGAAGCCGCCGACCATTCGCTGGTGATTGTCGATGAGGCTTATATCGATTTCGCCAATACACCTTCCTGGACGACTCAACTGAATACCTATCCGAATCTGTTGGTATTGCAAACCTTCTCGAAAGCCTGGGGACTAGCGGCTTTGCGGCTGGGTATGTGCTTTGCGTCGGAAGAGTTGATTCAGATCCTGAACAAGATTAAACCTCCGTACAATATTTCGGCACCAACGCAGGCACTGGCACTGGAAGCGCTCTTACAGGTATCAAGAAAGGACGAAATGGTCGCTCAAATTTTGACCGATAGGCAGGCTTTGGCCGAAAAACTACGTTCTTTGCCCTCTGTACGGGTCGTTCATCCATCCGATGCAAACTTCCTGCTTGTTCAGTTTGACAATGCGAAACAGGTGTTCGACTATCTGATCGAACAACAGGTTATTGTTCGTGATCGGTCGAAGGTGAAGCTCTGCGATGGGTGCCTGCGCATTTCGGTCGGTACACAGGAGGAAAATGAACGACTGCTTGACGTACTTTGGCAAATGAATGCTACCCCTGTTCTATCGGAACTTCCAACCATAACCAGATAAGGCGCCACCAAACCCGAATTGGCGTCGAAGACCTGATTGTTTAATGCATACACTGGTTACGCGGATGGGTTTCGGTAGTCTAAGAGTGATTAATGCATGCTCTATGAGAAAATCGTTGCTGATAACAAGTTTGGCCCTGATAGGGTTTCTAATGCAGGCCAATAGGGTCTGTGCACAGTATAACAACTGGTCGCTGGGGTTCCGAATTGGAGAGCCTTCCGGGATAAACGTCCGTAAATATTTTGGAAACAATCACGCCTTCGACCTGAATATCGGGACGTATGGTGGTATTTACGGAACGAACCGAAGCTATCGTTCGGGCGATTATAAGACCGTCGGGCTGTCGATTCAGGGGCACTACTTATGGCATAAGGCCCTTACCAAAAGTGAGAGCATCCGGGTGTACTATGGTTTCGGTGGTCAGATAAATAACCGTCGGTATTATCCAGACTATCTGGCTGGCCAATCCGTTAATTATGTGAAAGGCAATATTTCGCTGGGCGGATCGGGTATTGGGGGCATCGAGTTTTTTCCACCCAGCAAACCCTATTCGTTCTTTCTGGAAACCGGCGCTTACGTCGAACTCCTACAGGCTCCCTTCTTCCTGAGTTTAAATACAGGGTTGGGATTGAGGTATAATTTTTAAAGTAGTGAGGAGCGAGTAGTGAGGAGTGAGAAGGCTGGCGCAACAGAAAAAAATGCGCCAGCCTTCTCACTCCTCACTACTCGCTCCTCACTACTAATCTCTATGTTCAAAGTCTACAGTTCTTCGGCGGGGTCAGGTAAGACGTACACGCTTACCAAAGAATACCTGAAACTGGCGCTTCGGCCCGATGCGAAGGACGACTATTTCCGGCATATTCTGGCGGTAACATTTACCAATGCGGCTGCCAATGAAATGAAGAACCGGATTCTCGAACGCCTTTCCGATATGGCTGGGGAGAAAGAACTCCCTCTGCTCGATGAACTGGTCGTTGAACTTTACGGCACAGCCAGCGATTCAGATGGGTTCGAGATTGCCAAAGCTGCGCTTCGCCGAAAGGCGGCTTCCGTTTTCCGAACCATTCTTCATCGCTACGCAGACTTTAGCGTTACTACGATCGATTCGTTTACCCAGCGTATCGTCATGGCGTTTACCGACGAGTTGGGTTTGCCCTATTCGTTTGAGGTCGAACTGGAAACCGACGAAGTCCTCGAGCTGGCTATCGATAACCTGATCGAAAAGGCTGGAACCGAGGAGATGGAGGAAATTACCACCATACTGAGTGAGTACTACACGCATGTAGCGGCCGAAGGAAAAAGCTGGAACCAACTACCGGAGGTGCTGAAGGAGTTTGGTCGCAACTTAACCTCCGACCAGTTTTACGAATCCGTCAATGCCGCCCAGGAATTGTCGCCTGCTGCCTTGCGAATCATCCGGGAACAGCTGATCCACCACAATCAGCAGATTGAGGCCGACATTGTTGGCTGTGGTCAGCGTGCCTGGGAACTGATCACCGGTGCTGGTTTGTCAGAAGCCGATTTTACGTATGGTTTGAGTGGGGTAGCGGGTTTTATTAAAGCCGTGGCCGAGGGAAATGCTCAGAAAGAACCGGGTACGCGGGTGTACAATGCCATTCAAAAGGGTGAGTGGTACGGTAAAAAAACGCCGTTGCCTGTTCAGGGCATGATCGACGCTATGGCCGATGAACTGACCGACTGCCTGATTCAAATCAACACCATTCGGGAAAAAAACGGTCGGGAGGTTACCCTGTTCGAGTGCCTGTTGCCTCATTTACAGAAGTTGGCCCTGTTAAAGCAGATGCGGGTTGAGTTCGATGAGCTGCTGCGAAAGGATGGCCGGGTACATATCTCCGAGTTTAACAAGAAAATCCTGTCTATTGTAGCCTCGGAGCCGGTTCCGTTTCTGTATGAACGGCTGGGAGTTCGGTACAACCATATATTGATCGACGAGTTTCAGGATACATCCCGACTACAGTTTGCCAACCTGTTGCCCCTGATTGAAAATGCGCTTGGTGGCGATCACTTTAACCTGGCTGTAGGCGATGGGAAACAGGCGATTTATCGCTTCAGAGGGGGCGATATGGACCAGATTGTGGCATTGCATCGTCGGGATCTGACCACATTGAAAGAAGCCCATAATCCCGAATCCTGGACCGCTGAACGGATCGAAATGCTCGACGGGCATCTGCAACCCGAAGTGCTCAATACCAATTGGCGAAGTGCCGAACCAATTGTCCGGTTCAACAATGACTTCTTTGAGTTTACGGCTCGTCGGTTCGAGCATCAGCATCCTAAAGTAGCCGACATATTTGATCCAGAGCGACAGTTCCATCAGACACCTTCACCCAGAGCCAGGCAGGCTGGCCATGTGCAGCTCGACTTTGTGGTGAAAGAGGAAGACGCCGATAAAGATCTGACGACGCTGATGCTCGAAAAAACCATCGAGCACCTGGACCGATCACTGGCCGATGGGTATCGGTATGGTGATATTGCCATTTTGTGTCGTAAAAAATCGCAGGCAAAAGCATTAGCCAATGAATTGAACGCCCGACAGATTCCGCTGGTTTCGGCCGATTCCTTATCGCTGGAGTTTTCGGACCCGGTTAAGTGGCTGGTGACCTTCATGCAGGTGTTACAGCGCCCCGATCAGCGAATGCTTCGTTACGAAATGCTGTATCTGTTTCACCGGGTTGTGCAGGGAATTTTTCCAGACGATGCCCTTACCGAGAAACTGCGGGCTGTTGCCGAAGGCCCTATACTGGCGATGTACGATTACCTTTCCGAACAGGGTTATGCGCTGGATGTGTACGCCTTAGGCCAGTTGAATCCGTATGAACTGGCGGAGCGCCTGACGGCTCAGTTTGGGCTGTTCAATCAGGCGGAGCATAACCCGTTTCTCTTCCGGTTCCTGGACGAAGTGTTAACGTTCAATCAGAAACGGAGCGGTCATCTGAGCGATTTCCTGCTCTACTGGGAAAGTGTACGGCAGAAAATTTCCGTAGAGGGCAATACCCGCAATGCGGTAAGTATCCAGACGATTCACAAATCGAAAGGGCTGGAGTTTCCGGTGGTTATTATTCCCTTTGCCAATTGGCGGGTAGAGCCCATCAACGATAGCACCATCTGGCTCAATCTGAAGCAGATTCAGGCGGATGTACTGACACATTCGACCGATAAGGGGCCGTCTACCCGACTCCTGACAGCACCCGTCAACGCAACCGGTAAACTACGGGGAACTCCTGAATCCGTTGCAGCCCAGTACGAAGAGGAAATAACGCGCACGTTTCTGGAAAACATGAACCTGCTCTATGTTGCCTTTACTCGCCCTACCGACCGCCTGTATGTGATCAGCGAAGCCAGAGACTTTGGCAAAGGACCTCAGAATACCGTTGGACACTGGCTACATGGATTTCTGCGCGATAGTGAGGTGGCCCGTAACTGTGGTTGTGCCTGGCAGGATGGCTTGTATTCGTATCCGGTTAGTTTATGCGCCGACGCTTGGTCGCATAAGAACGTGGAAGAACCCCTGGACGAAATCGTACTGAACGATATTGTGAGTGGACACCGGGG
>Ga0209933_1000456_pt1 | contig 75564 bp, 72 predicted proteins | sample ThiBiot_300_biof_FD_183944 | JGI IMG/M metagenome (GOLD analysis project Ga0209933, IMG submission 183944) | Wastewater bioreactor microbial communities from Cape Town, South Africa - Thiocy_cont_300_biof (SPAdes) | ecosystem: Engineered > Bioremediation > Thiocyanate > Unclassified | place... | reverse complement strand
GCAAGTACGATATGGCGCGGGCCAATGGCGCCGTGGGGTTCCTGATCGCCGGCCCGTTGCCGGGCCATGTCGTGGCCGGATCCTCGGGGCGCGAATCGGGCGGCGGCATTCCCGCCCTCGGCATCGCGCCGGAGACGGCGGCCAAGCTCGCCCGCAGCGCGGCGGGTTTTCCCAAGGTCACGATGACCATCGAGACCGACGAGGCGCCGGCCGAGACCGAGACGCTGGTCTACGACTATCCCGGCCAGACCGACGAATGGGTCGTGCTGTCGGCTCATGTCGACGGTCACGACCTTGCCGAGAGCGCGATGGACAACGGCACCGGCCTGGCCTCGGTGCTGGCCGTCACGCGCCTGCTGGCACCGCACGTGGCGTCGTGGCGTCGCGGGCTGCGCGTGATGTTCTTCAGCGTCGAGGAGTGGGCGCTGACCGGCTCCGCGCAGTACGTCCAGAATCTCGGAGAGGCCGAACGGGCAAAGGTCGCGCTCAACGTCAATCTCGACTCGGTGGCGGGCAGCCCCCATCTCGCGGCGCTCACCAGCGGCTTCGGCGGTGTCGAGCGCTTCCTGCTGAGCGTGGCCGAAGCCAACGGCCAGAACCTGCGCACGGTGCGGCCGCTGATGACCAACTCCGACCACGCCAACTTTGCGGCCGGCGGCATCCCCGCGATCCGCCTCGTCGCGGGCTTCGACGATCCGTTGGCGCATTTGCGCGTCGTGCTGACCCCGGCCGACACGCGCGACAAGGTCGCCCAGAGCGAGCTGCGCCAGGCCACTCAGCTTACGGCGGCGCTGGTCGCCGCCGCGTGCAACGCCGATCCGGCGGAAGCCGCCAAGTGGCGCGTCAAGCCGTAGCCCAGACTACATCTGGTTCTTGAAGCGCTCGATCAGCCATTGCGCGGCCGGCCCGGGCGGCGCGTCGGTGCGATATAGGATCTTCAGCGGATAGGTGTCCTCCGACCATTCCGGCAGAGCCAGCCGGATCAATCGGCCGGCGTCGAGATCGCCCTGGACCATCGGCGCCGGCATGTTGCCCCAGCCGACGCCTGCCAGCAGCAGCGCATGCTTGGCGCCGAGGTCGGCCAGCCGCCAGGTCTTCATGCTGAACACCCCGAAATCCTGACCTTCGGTGAGCTTCGACCGGTCCGTCAGAACGAGCTGGATGTGATTGCGGGCCGCCCCCGGCGTGAGAGTTCGCAGGCGCGCCAGCGGATGGAACGGTGCCGCCACCGGGACGAGCCGCACGCCGCCTATGGCGATATGTTCGAGGCCGGCAACATCGACATGGAGAGGGCCGCTGATCCCCACCGTCGCTTCGCGGTCGCGCACGAGCTGGGTGACGGCCCCCAGCGTCTCGACATGAAGGCGGAGGGGCACCGTGGGGAAAGTCGTCTGGAAGGCCTGCAGGGCATCGACCAGGCGACTGGTCGGCAGCATGACATCGACGGCGAGGGAGATCTCGGCTTCCAGCCCTTCGAGAAGGCCCTTCACCTTGGCTCGCAGCATGTCGACGCCGTGAGCCACCACGCGGGCCTCCGCGACGACAGCGCGGCCAGCCTGCGTCAGCTCGGGCTTGCGTGTCGCCACCCGGTCGAACAGCGGCAGGCCGAGCTGAGCCTCGAGATTGTCGATGGCGTAGGTGATCGCCGAGGTCGCGCGGTTCAGCCGCCGGGCTGCCGCGGCAAAGCTCCCGGCATCGACCACCGTCAGCAGGACCTGCAATTGGCTGAGAGAAGGGCTTCCAGGTTCTGACATTTCAAATGTACTGAAAAGATCGTTAAGTATTATACTGATTTTCAGGAATGCCGGTAGGCCCTACTTACGTCCTCGTCATGAGGAGGACGTTACCCATGAAGAATTCAAGCCGGGCCGTCGTATCGGTCCATGAGGCCTTTCGAACTCTCGAGGGCGACGGGTTCGAAGTCCGCCGCGCCATTCCGTCGAATGCCTACGAGGCGATCGGCCCGTTCATTTTTCTCGACCAGTTCGGCCCGATCGATGTTCGGCCGGGCGAGGCCAAAGGTGCGTCGGCGCATCCGCATGCCGGCATCGAGACCCTGACCCTGCTGCTGGAAGGCAGTCAGCGCCACAAGGACAGCCTCGGCAATACCAGCGCCATGCGCCCCGGCGAGGTGCAGTGGATGCGTGCCGGTCGTGGCGTTATCCACGATGAGGGGCCGGACGAAGCGATGCGTCGCGACGGCGGCCACGTCCATGGCGTGCAGCTCTGGATCAACATGCCCAAGGGCGAGAAGCATGCCGCGCCGTCCTACCGGCACGTCCAGGCGTCGGAGATCCCGACCTTGCAGACCCGCGACGGCCGTGTCCGCACGCGCCTCGTCGCCGGCACGCTCGGCGACCTGGTCGGACCGATCGCGACGACCGGACGGCCTTTTGTGATTCACACGTCGCTGAAAGCCAGCGCCGAGACAGTGCTCGAAGCCGGGACGCCCGCCGAACTCGCCGTCTACGTCATGGTCGGCGCCGTGAAGATCGGCAACGGCGGCGGCCACAGCATCGAAGCTGGCCAGCTGGCGCGCCTGTCGGCCGGAGACCTCGTCGCGATCGCGGCGAGCGAAGACAGCGAAGTGCTGCTGATCGGCGGCGATCCGCTCGATGCACCGATCCTGCGCCACGGACCGTTCGTCATGAACTCGATCGACGAGCTCGAGCGTGCCGTCCGCGACTACCACGCTGGCCGCATGGGCCGCATCGAAGCCTGAGTTTCCTCAACCCCAACCCTCAACAGTGAAAGACGAGTGGAGAGTGTGATGACCAAGGTTCTTGTTCTCTATTATTCGAGCTACGGCCATATCGAAACGATGGCCAAGGCGGTTGCCGAGGGCGCGCGCGAGGCAGGCGCCCAGGTCGACATCAAGCGCGTGCCCGAAACGGTGCCGGAAGCGGTTGCCAAGGGCGCTCACTTCAAGCTCGATCAGGAAGCGCCCGTCGCCAAGATCGAAGACCTTGTAAACTACGACGCGGTGGTCATCGGTACCGGCACGCGCTTCGGCCGGATGTCCTCGCAGATGGCGAGCTTCCTCGACCAGGCCGGCGGGCTTTGGGCCAAGGGCGCCCTGCACGGCAAGGTCGGCGGCGCTTTCACCTCGACGGCGACCCAGCATGGCGGCCAGGAGACGACGCTCTTCGGCATCATCACCAACCTGCTGCATTTCGGCATGGTGGTCGTCGGATTGGATTACGGCCATGCCGGCCAGATGACCCTCGACGAGATCACCGGCGGCAGCCCCTATGGCGCCACCACCATTACCGGCGGCGCCGGCCAGCGGCAGCCCTCGGAAAACGAACTGGTAGGGGCACGCTATCAGGGCCGAAAGATCGCGGAGACCGCGAAGAAGCTCGCGGCCTGAGGTCCACGCATCGGACAGGAACGACGGGAGCGGTCGGCGGCAACGCCGGCCGCTCTTGTCGCTGTTACCAGGACGGTGAGGCCTCGAAGCTCGTGGGGGCCGTCGTCACGCGTTCGGCAGGGCGCGCGCTGGCGTCGAACAGATATCGAGTGCCAATGGCCGATTGGCTGACGCGGTCGCCGTAGGCATTGGCCAGGGCATGCAGCGCCCGCCAGCCGGTGCAATGGCCGGTGATGAAGTAGGCGACGTCGAAGGGGCCCAGGCTCTCGACCGTCTGCGGGATCAGCCGCTCCATCACGCCGCCGAGATGCAGGCCGCCCATCACCGCGTGGATGGGAATGTCGGGAAACAGCCGGCGAACGTCGGTGCAGACATTGACGATACCGGCATGTGAGCAGGCGCTGAACACGATCAGGCCCAGATCCTGCACGTTCACCACGAGCATGCGCTCGTCCATCAGGTAGGGATCGGGCCGCCACTCCTCCGAATTGTCGCGGCGGCAGAGATGATCCTCGCGTCCGGTCTCGAACGAAGTCACGCGCGGAATCTCGCCGCTGTAGTAGAAATGCCCGTCCAGCAGCAGCCGCGCGTCGCCGTCGTTCACGACCCGGGCACCCCAGGCTTCGAGCTGGGCCGGTGTGGGCACGCGGGCGGCCGGGAAGATAGTGCCGTTCTGCAGCAGCACGCCGCGCTCGTTGAACATGCCGGGGTTGACGTTGACCGTCACATTGCCCTGGCCGCGGCGGGCGACGATGGCGCCGACCGCCGCTTCGAGCGCACCCATGTGATCCCAATGGCCGTGCGTGATGGCGACCTCCTCGACCGTGCCGAGATCGAGCGCGAGGTTGCGGCAGTTCCTCAGGAACGCCGCACCCTCGGTCCCGGTGTCGAACAGCAACACGTGCTCTTTCGATCCGTGGCGCGTCGTGAGCCTGAGCCCGTAGCCGAGATTGGCCACCAGCAGGGTGGTGCCGGAAATCTCCTGCGCGCCTGCCTGCATGATATTGGCGAGCTCCGACACAGCGAAAGGCGGCTTGCTGGCGTAGGTGTCGCTGACATTGTCGGTGATGACGTCGACAGTGAGTTGATCGACGGCGACGAGCGAGGGAGCCATGCGGCACTGCTCCTAGGATTTGAGGAATCTCAGCAGCAGCCGGTTGACCTCGTCCGGCTGCTCCTGTTGTACCCAATGGCCGGCGCCTTCGACCAGATGGATTTGTTTCATATTGGTACAGGCGCTTTGTTGCATCTTCGTGAGAGCGCCCGGCGACTGGTAGTTGCCCCAGTCGCTCTTGCCCGAGATGAAAGTCGAAGGCTGGTCGATGGTGCGGCCGGTGAAGATCTCGAGTTCCGGGGTTACACGGCCGCTGGTGCGCGCGCGATACCAGTTCAGCCCGCCTTGGAAGCCGGTGCGCTGATATTCGCTGCTGTAAACGCGGAGGTCCGAGTCGGGCAGCCACGTGTTGGCCGCGATTTCGGCGGCGCTCGGCATTTCCTTGGCGACTGTCTCGGCCATGCCTTCGGCCAGATCCATGATGTAATAGGTCGGCATCTTGGCCAGCTCTTCGGCCGTCCAGCCTTTCAGCTCATGCGGCTTGTTCGCTTTCCAGTCGGCGCTCTTGTAGTGGTAATAGGCGCGCAGGAAATCATGCAGGCCTTGCTGGGCATGCCACTGGTTCTCGTTGGCTTCGCGTGTCGATTGATACCACTGGTAATGCTTGCGCGGCCGCGGCAGCGCCGCCATCGCCGCGTGGATGTCCGGCGCCGCAGGTGCCGGCGGCTTGCCGGCAGTGTCGAAGGGCACAGCGGCAGGGCCGCCGAAGGGCGCACTCATCAGCACCATGCGCTTGAAGATGTCCGGCCGGGCGAGGGCTGCATAGGAGGCGACCGACGCGCCGAAATCGTGGCCGACGGCAGCCTCGGCGGTGCGATGGCCCAGCGCATGGAGCACGCCGATCGCGTCGCGCAGCAGGTTGACGAAGCGAAAGCCGATCTGGTCGGCGTCGTAGTCGGCATTCCATCCCGTCGTGCGGCCGTAGCCGCGCAGGTCCGGCGCGATCGCGTGATAGCCCGCGGCGCCCAGCGCCGGCAGCACCTTGCGCCAGCTATAGGCAAGCTCGGGAAAGCCGTGGAACAGGATCACGGCCGGTCGATTGGGGGAGTTCGGACCGGGCTGCTCGAAGCCCGCCTCGAGCACGTGGATATCGAGGCCGTTGATGCCGGGCAGGATGCGACCGCGCACGCCGGCGGGCAGGACGGAAGAGGGAAGCGGTTCCATGAGTTTCAAGTCCGAGGGTTGAATGAACAGGAGCGCGAGCCTACTTTGCGGGAGTCGAAAAAGGCAGGCCGGTGTGGTTTAGCCCGGCGCCGTCGTCCGCTCTGCGGGCATCGGTCCTGACGGGAGCGTCGCTCCCTTGCCCCACGACCTCGCGCCCGCGCACTTCCGCGCCGGTGAACGGTAGGACGTGGACCATGCAGCAGCAGATTTCCGTGATCACTCTGGGCGTCGCCGATCTGGCGCGCTCCAAGCGTTTCTACCTCGAAGGCTTCGGCTGGAAGCCGGTCTTCGAAAATCCCGAGATCGTCTTTTACCAGATGAACGGCCTGGTGTTGGGCACCTGGCTTGCGGCCGCCTTGGAGTCCGACGTCCTGCGGGAGAGCCGATCCCCCGGAGCCTTCAGTCTGGCGCACAATGTTGCGTCGCAAGAAGGTGTCCAGCCTTTGATCGATCGACTGGCGCAATTCGGCGGCCGCGTGCTGCGGTCGGCCGACGCGCCGCCGCACGGCGGTTTCCGCGGCTACGTCGCCGATCCCGACGACCACGCCTGGGAAATCGCCTGGAATCCCGCCTGGCCCATCGCCGAGGACGGCCGCGTCACTTTCGCGATCTGAATAATATTCAACTGAATAGTTGAATGATCCGGTCGGGGGGCGCTATATTCAACTATATGGTTGAAGATGAAGCTCCCGCCCTGGACCGCGTGTTCCGTGCGCTCGCCGATCCGACCCGTCGTGCCATGTTGCGCCGGCTGGCCGATGGCGAGCGCAGCGTGGGCGAACTCGCCGAGCCGTTCGACATGTCCTTCGCTGCCGCCGCCAAGCACGTGAAGGTACTGGAGGAGGCGGGGCTGCTTCATCGCAGCATCGAAGGGCGCACGCATCGCTGTCGCCTCGAAGCAGGCCCGCTGGCCGAGGCCGATCGCTGGCTCGCCTATTACCAGCGCTTCTGGATGGGGCGTCTCGACGACCTCGAAACAGCGCTGCTGCGCCACATCCACCGGAACAAGAGGAGACGCAAATGACTGCTGCCTCGGACAAACACGGCGACAAATACGGCCAGATCGTCGGTCCCACCGAAGTGCGCTTCCAGCGTTTGCTGCCCGGGCCGGTCGAGATGGTCTGGGCGTTCCTCACCGATTCGAGGAAGCGCGGCGAATGGCTAGCCTCGGGGCCGATGGACCTGAAGCCCGGCGGCAAGGCGCGGCTTTCCTTCAAGCATGCCGATCTCTCGCCCAACAAGGCGCCGGCGCCGGAGAAGTACAGGAACCTCGATGCCAAGGGCCACGAAAGCGACCACGAGATCATCCAGGTCGAGCCGCCGCGGCTGCTGGCCATGACCTGGCCGAGGAATTCAGAGGTGACCTTCGAACTGACGCCACAGGGCGACCACGTGCTGTTGACCGTCACCCATCGTCGTTTGGCGAGTCGCGACGACATGATCGACGTATCGGGCGGCTGGCACAGCCATCTCGACATCCTGGTCGAGCGCGCCAACGGCCGCGTCCCGCCGGCCTTCTGGACAGTGTTCGGCGACCTCGAAGAGGAATACGACAGGCGCTATCCCAAGGGCTGACGCATCTGCATTCGTTGTGCATTGTTGCGTTCTCGCCGATATACTCAGCACCGGGGTGAGTAGTTGGCGGAGTAGCGTCGGGTGGCAATGGGCGACACGAGACTGTTCGATACGATCGGCACCCTTTATGACTGCGTGACCGAGTCCGACCTTTGGTCGGACGCGCTGGGCCGAATCTCCGAGCTGACCGACAGCGTGATTGCCATGCTGGCCGTCATGGACATGTCGAAGAAGACGACGCGCTTCTCTGCCGTCCACGGCGACCCGGTGGTGCTCGAGCCGCTGATCACCACCTACGCCGCCCACGTACCGTTCTTCCCGATCCTGCCCAAGTTCGAGATCGACGTGCCGCTCGACTTCGATGAGATGTGCGCTCTCTACGGCCCGGACGGCCATGAGGTCTGGCACGCCAGCCGCACCTATACCGAATGGATGCGGCCCAACCGGTTCCGTACCGGCTTCAATCTCGCGGTGATGAAGCGCGACGACTGTGTCGGCGCGCTCACCACCATCACCCGCGATGATGCGCCCTCGACGCCGGCCGGCCAGGCGTCGCTGTCGCAGCTTGCCCCCCATATCCGGCGCGCCGTGACGATCACCGACCTGTTCGAGGCCGAGCGACGCAAGGCTGCGCTCTTCCAGGAGGTGATCGACAATCTGGTGCATCCGGTGCTGATCGTGGCCAGCGACATGCGTCTGCTCTATGCCAACCCGGCCGCCGAGACGCTGCTGCGCGACGAGGCCCTGGTCCGCCAGAGCGAGGGGCGGCTCGCCATGGCCTATCCTCCGGCCCAGTCATCGGTCGTCCATGCCGTGGCTCTCGGGCATCGCGACGAAGTGCTGCTGGGGGCGGTCGGCATCGGCGTACCTCTGGTCAGGACGGAACGGCCCTCGATCGTCCATGTGTTGCCATTGGCGCGGCGGCCCGCCGCGCGGCTGGCGCCAAAGGCGGCCGCGGCGATCTTCATTGCCGCTCCGGGGACCAACCCGATACCGGCCATCGAGGCGATCGCGGCCTTGTTCGGCCTGACGGCCGCCGAGAAACGAATCGCGGCGCTCGCAGCCGACGGTCTCACGCGCAGCGAGATCGCCGAAGCAAGCGGCGTGTCCGACCACACCGTCAAGAGCCAGCTCCGCGTCGTCTACGACAAGACCGGCACGCGCGACCAGCGGCAGCTCCAGCTTCTGATGCGCGACCTCACACCGCCACTCGGGACCGCACGGCCGGACAAGAGCTGATCGCGGTTTCTCGCCGGTTTCACCCTCGTTTTCACCCCATGGGGTGATGCCGACTCCCCGACCTTCACGATATTGCCGCGCGCTGCAATGTCGTCGGGGAGAGTGCGCGTGTCGGTCAGTCGCTGGAAGCTCCATTTGTCGGTGTCGGCTCTTGCGATCCTGGCCACGACGGCATCGGTATCGGCACAGAGCATCTGGACCGGTGCAATCGACGACAACTGGTTCAACGCCGGGAACTGGGCGCCGGCAGTGCTCCCCACCGGACCCACCTGGGTCAACTCCATTACCCCGGGACCCGTCATCGACGGCGGGCCGGCAGTGTCCCTGACGGGCCTTACGGTCATTGCCCGGGATATTGGCACGACGGGCGGCCTGGTTGTTCGCAACGGCGGGTCCCTTGCCACGGAGTCCGCCAGGATCGCGTTCTCACCTGGTTCGATCGGGACGGTGATGGTCGATGCGGGAGGCTGGAACGTCGACACCAGCCTCGTTGTCGCCAGCGCCGCCAGCGGCACGTTGACGATCGTCCATGGCGGCACGGTCACGACCGGCACCTATCTCACGATCGCCGACCAGGAGATCGCCTCGGGTCTCGTGACCGTCGACGGTCCGGGATCGGCCCTGACCGTGGGGCAGGCGCTCGAGATCGGATGGACCGGCAAAGGCACGCTCGACATCCGTAACGGCGGCGTCGTGATGAGTGGAGAGGGACGTATCGCCACGAATGAAGGTTCATCCGGCATCGTGACGATCGATGGTGCCGGCTCGCGCTGGACCAGCAGTGGAGTCGTCAAGATCGGCACTTTCGGCAATGGCATCGTGACGGTCCGCAATGGCGGAGCGATCTCTGCGGCTGGCGGTATCACCATTGCGACGGACGCTCAGGCCACAAGCGCTCTCAATATCGGCGCGGCCGCCGGCGATGCTGCGGCGGCGCCCGGCACGGTGCAGGCCGCGACCATCCAATTCGGCGCAGGGGATGGCAGGCTCGTATTCAACCACACCAGCGCGGGCTACTCTTTTGCGCCGGCTATGTCTGGCGACGGCAGGATCGACCAGATTGCCGGCACGACCATCCTGACCGGAGATTCTGCCGCGTTCACGGGGGCGACCAGGGTGAGTGGCGGCCAGCTCATCGTGAACGGTTCGCTCGCCGGGTCGACTGTGACTGTCTTTGGTGGTGTGCTCGGCGGTACGGGCACTTTGGGCAATTTCGGGATTCATCCCGCCGGCACGGTGGCGCCCGGCTTTGCGTCGATCGGTACGCTGACTGCCGCCAATTTTGGCCAAGCTCCGGGGTCGATCTATCAGGTCGAGCTCGCCTCCAACGGGACGGGCGACCGCATCAACGTCACCGGCGTCGCCGAGCTCGTCAACGGCTCGGTGCTGCAGGCCGTCAAGGCGGATGGCGGCCCCTACGTGCTCGGCACACGCTATACGGTGCTGACGGCGAATGGCGGCATTCTCGGGACCTACACGCTTACGGGCGACACGCAGATCACGACCTTCCTGGGTTTCGTGGCGGCCTACGATCCCAACAACGTCTACCTCGACGTGCTGCAGGTCCGGCCGTTCACGGCGGCCGCACAGACTGCCAATCAGCTCAACACGGCCGCAGGGTTGGGGACCTTGCCGGCGGCAGGCCCTCTGACGTCCGCGATCCTCAATCTGCCCAACGATGCCGCGGCACAGCAGGCCTTCGATCAGCTGTCCGGCGAGGTCCATGCCTCGGCCAGGAGCGTGCTCCTGTCCGACAGCCAGTTCGTGCGCGATGCCGCATTCGGCCGGCTGCGCATCACGTCCGGCAGTCCCGGCACGGCGGTGGCCGAGGCAGCCTGCGAGGCGGCGACCTCGTGTGCGGTTCTGGACGAGGTGACCTTCTGGACGCGCGGCTTCGGGTCGTGGGGGCGCTGGAACAGTGACGGCAATGCCGCAACGGTCTGGCGCGACACAGGCGGCGTCTTCGTGGGTGCGGACATGCCTGTGATGGAGGTCGGCCGAGCGGGCTTGCTCATGGGCTATAGCCGCACCAGCTTCCAGGTCGCCGACCGCAACTCCACCGGCTCCAGCGACAACTTCCATCTCGGTGTCTATGGCGGGGCGCAGTGGGGCGATCTCGCCCTGCGCGGAGGCTTTGCCTACACGTGGCACACCCTGTCCACGGTGCGGTCCATTGCGTTCCAGGGTTTCGCCGATACGGCCAAGGGCAACTACACGGCGGGCACCACGCAGGTCTTTGGCGAACTGGGCTACGGTCTGCGCTTTGGCGGTGCGGCCTTGGAGCCGTTCGGCAACGTGGCCTATGTGAGTCTGCGGACCAACGGGTTCAACGAGACCGGCGGAGCAGCGGCGCTCACGAGCTGGGGCGCCGTCAACGACGCGACCTTCACCACCCTGGGACTGCGCGCCTCGACCGACTTCACCGTGGGTGGCGTCATGGCGACGGCGAAGGGGAGCGCCGGCTGGCGGCATGCCTTTGGCGACACGACGCCGGGCGCGACCTTCGCCTTTGCCGGTGGCGGGGCGTTCACCGTGTTGGGCGTACCGATCGCGCAGGATTCGGCCGTGATCGAGGCCGGTGTCGATGTCCGCCTCGCGCCAAACGCCAGCCTTGGCCTGTCCTACGGCGGACAGTTCGGCTCCGGCGCCCTCGACCAGTCCGTCCGCGGTAGCGTCAGCATCAAGTTCTAGATCTCAGAGACGCGCTGCTTCGTTGAGCATCATGGGTTGGCAATCTGGTGCTCGTAGCGCGGTTCGTCGCTGAAGATTACCTGGCTGCGGGCGTAGGTCTCGCGTTCGAGACAGAAGCGAAAGTCGGTCATCGTCGGTTCCAGCCCGTAGTCGCGGCAGGCGTCGCGCGAATCCGCGGTCATGCGGGCCAAGGCGAAGGCAAGCTCGGGCCTGTTCCACTCCAGGGCACGCGTCGTTTGTGACAGGCAGTATTCGTAGCCGGCGGATGCCCGTTCGATTCCCTGCCCCTGGCAAATACGTTCCGCCTGGCTCTGTGCCGAGGCAGGGGGGACGGACGGGATGGTGGCAACGGCGATAGCGACCAGCAGCGTGCTACCGAGCGCGAGGCCGGCCCAATGGTGGCTGCGAGTCATGGACTCCTCCCACGCTGATGGAATGGACTTGGTATTGGAGAAACGTGCCGGCAAGGGCGGGGTTGCACTTGTCCACTTTCCGCCGCAATTGCGGCGTGGTTCTTACCGCGCATGATCGTTTCTCGTCTGGGGATCCTCCGCCGTTGGCTGCGCTCGCGGATCCGTCGCTATCGCGTGCAGCTCGCCCTGACCCTGCGTATGACCCTGGCGGCGATCCTGGGCCTGATCCTGGCGCAGCTTCTCGACTTACCGCTGCCGCTCTGGACGGTGTTGACCGCCCTGATTGTGACCCAGATGAGCGTCGGCCGGTCGCTCAAGACCTCCATCGACTACATGTTGAGCACGATCGGCGGCACCATCTATGGAGGCGCGCTCGCCATCCTGATTCCGCACAAGAGCGAATGGTCGCTGCTGCTGGTCCTGTTCCTGGCAGTGGCACCGCTGTCCTTGCTGGCGGCGCTGAAACGCAATCTCAACGCCGTTCCCGTGTCGTCGATCATCATCGTGCTGATGCCGGCGATCGCCCACGCCGGCGGTCCGCTCGAGGCTGCGATCTTCCGGGTTTTGGAAGTGACCCTGGGTGTCATGGTCGGGCTGCTGGTTTCCTTTCTCGTGCTGCCGGCCGGAGGACATCGGCTCGGCCGGCAGGAGGCCGCCCGCGTCATGGATCTTCTGGCCGAGGTGCTGGCGCGTCTGCTGCCCGGCAAGGTGGCCGATGTCGAGGCAGAGGCGCTGGCGCGGCTCTACGAGCGGATCGCGCTGGCCCTGACCGACCTCGCCACCTGTGCGGCCGAAGGCGAGCAGGAGCGAAAGGCGCGGCTGTCCGCGGAGCCCGATATCCGACCCTTGCGCGAGACCTTGGCGCGATTGCGCCAGGATGTGGTCACGGTCCGGCGGGTCGTGCGCGGCGATCCTTGGCCCGAACCATTGCATTCACGGCTGGGGCCGAAGCTGGTCGAGGTCGGGCGCGCCGGTGGCGAATATCTGCGGGCAGGTTCCATCGAACTGGTTGCCCGCCGGCCGCCGCCGTCGTCCGCGCGGCTGGAGGCGGCGTTCGTCGCCGCGGCGAAGGAGATCGCGGCCTTGCGCAGCGAAGGGCTGACCCGCAGCCTGCCCGACGACATGGTCGGGCGTTTCTTCGCCCTCTCCTTTTCGCTCGACCAGATGCGGCGCAACCTGCGCGAACTGGACGGTCAGCTCGAGCGGTCGGCCGGCGATCACTAGCCGGGAGGCCTCGGCAGGGGCAATTGCAGGCTAGTTCACCATTCCCAGGAACTGCCTGAGCTCGACGGTCTTCGGGGAGGTGAACAGTTCTTCCGACGGGCCGGATTCATGGACCCGGCCTTGATGCATGAAGATCAGGCGGTTGCTCACGCGGCGGGCGAAGGCCATCTCGTGGGTGACCATGAGAAGGGTCATTCCGTCTACCGCCAGACTCTCGACGACGCGCAGCACCTCGCCGACCAGCTCGGGATCGAGGGCGCTGGTGATTTCGTCGCAAAGCAATATCGCGGGTTCCATCGCCAGTGCGCGGGCGATCGCCACGCGCTGCTGCTGGCCGCCGGAGAGCTGGTGGGGCATGGCGTCGAATTTGTCGGCCAGTCCCACGCGCGTCAGCAGGGCATGCGCCTGCTCGGCGGCCAGCTCCGGGCCCTTCTTCTTCACCAGCCGGGGCGCCAGCATGATGTTGCGACCCGCCGTCAGGTGGGGGAACAGGTTGAAGCTCTGGAAGATCATTCCCACGTGCTGGCGCAGATTGCGCAAGGCCGTGGGGTCGCTTTCGACTGTCTGGTCGCCGTCGACGACGATCCGTCCCGACTGGAAGCTCTCCAGGCCGTTGATGCATCGCAGCAAGGTACTCTTGCCGGAACCGCTCTTGCCGACGATCGCGATCACCTCGCCCTTCTGGACCGCGAGGTCGATCCCCTTGAGGACCTCGTGATCGCCGAAGGACTTGCGCAATGCGGTGATTTCAATGGCGGGCGGCATGCAGCTTCCTCTCGAGGATTCTGGCGCAGACGCTGAGCGGAAAGCACATCGCGAAATAGAACAGGGCGACGAAGCCGTAGACCAGGAACGGCTGATAGGTCGCATTGGTGATCATCGTGCCGGCCTTGGTCAGCTCGATGAACCCGATTACCGAGGCGAGGGCGGTGCCCTTGATGACCTGGACCAGGAAGCCGACGGTGGGAGGCGTCGCAACCTCGATGGCCTGGGGCAGGATGACGTAACGCAGCTGTTCGGAGAAGCTCAGCGCCAGGCTCTGCGCCGCCTCCCACTGGCCGCGCGGTACGGCAGCGATGCAGCCGCGCCAGATTTCGGTGAGGAACGCGCTGGTATAGAGGGTGAGGGCCAGAGCGGCGGCCAGCCATGCCGATGTGTCGATGCCGAACATTGCGAGGCCGAAATAGGCCAGGAACAGCTGCATCAACAACGGTGTGCCCTGGAAGAGCTGGACATATCCGCCGATCAGGGCCGCGCCGGAGCGGCCGCCGACCAGGCGCCCGATCAGCAGGGCGAAGCCCACTGTGCCGCCCCCCAGGAAGGCGACGATCGACAAGGCGATCGTCCACTGGGCCGCATCGAGCAGGTTGCGGACGATGTCCCAGACGGTGAAGTCGATCACGCGGACCTGCCGAACAGAAAGCGCGGGCCCAGCCAGTTGAGCAGACGACGCAGCGCGATCGAGAGCGCGAGATAGATCGCCGTCGCGACGACGAACGATTCGAACGCCCTGAAATTGCGGCTCTGGATCAGATTGGCCTCGAAGCTGAGTTCCTCGGTGGAAATCTGCCCGCACACGGCCGAGCCCAACATGACGATGACGATCTGACTGACCAACGCCGGCCATACCTTGGCAAAAGCGGGCGGCAGCACGACATGCAGGAACGTCTGCAGGCGGGTGAGAGCGAGGCTCGATGCGGCTTCGAGTTGGCCGCGCGGCGTGGCTTCGATGCCGGCGCGGATGATCTCGGTCGCGTAGGCGCCGAGATTGATCACCATGGCCAGGATCGACGATGCTTCGGGAGAGAGCTTGATGCCGGCGGCGGGCAGTCCGAAGAACAGGAAGAAGAGCTGCACGATGAAGGGCGTGTTGCGGATCAGCTCGACATAGGTCGCGACGATGGCCTTGCCCCAGGGCGGGCCGTCGGCCCGGACCCAGGCGAAAGCTGCCCCCGCTGCCACGCCAACGGGCGCAGACGCGACCGTCAGGATGACGGTCCACATCACGCCGTGAAGCAGCAGGGGCCACTGCCCGAGGATCGCGACGAAGTCGAACATCGCGCGCTACCGTGCCCGGTGCCTCACTCGGGCAGGTCACCCGTCGAGCGGCCCAGCCATTTCTGCGAGAGCTTCTCGAGCTCGCCGCTCTTCTTTGCGTCCGCGAGGATCTCGTTGATCCTGGCCCGCAGCGCGTCTTCGCCTTTTGCGAGGCCAATGAAGTTCGGGCTGTCCTTCAGGAGGAACTTGTACTCGGTACCCAGTTGCGGGTTCCTCGACATCACGGTGGATGCCACCTGGGCGCTCGTCGCCAGGAGCTGCGTCTGGCCGGCCAAGAACGCCGAGATCGTCGCATTGTTGTCTTCGAAGCGACGGACTTCTGCCGCCGCGGGCGCGATCTTGGTGAGCTCGGTGTCGTCGACCGACCCGCGGGTCACGGCGATGGATTTCCCGGCGAGGTCGGCGGGCGCCTTGATCGCGATGGATTTGGGGCCGAAGACGCCGATGAAGAACGGCGAGTAGGCGATCGAGAAGTCGACCACCTTCTCACGCTCGGGGTTCTTGCCCAGCGTGGAGATCACCAGATCCGCCTTCTTGGTTTGCAGATAGGGGATCCGGTTGGCCGTCGTCACGGGCAGCAACTCGGCCTGAGCCCCGAGCTTGGCTGCGATGTAATTGGCCATGTCGACATCGAGCCCGCGGGGCTTGAGGTCGGGACCGACGAAGCCATAGGGCGCGAAGTCGGTCGGAACGCCGATCCTGATCTTCTTCGTCTTGAGGATGTTCTCCAGGGCGGCCTGCGCCCAACTCGTGCCGACCGCCAGCTGGCCTGCGATCGCTCCCATGCCGAGCAAAAGCCCACGTCTCAAAAGCCCACGTCTGCGGATATTCATGATGCCCCTCCTGATCGCGACCGAAGTCTCTGCCGCTTTTGGTCGGTCTGTCCGAGCGGTCTTGTATGCAAGTTGCGTGCCTCGACCGGCATGGGCTTCAAGGCCCGGCGCAAACGATCGACGGCATCGCTGTCTTCGGCAGGGATGTGCAGCTTGTCCTGCCAGGTCGACAGATGGCCCGAGACGAGCCGTTCGGCCGCCGCGATGTTTCCGGCCGCCAGAGCCTCCACGACCTCGGTATGCTCCTCGTGCGATCGCGTCGCGTCTTCGAGGGTCTGGTAGCGCCGCGCGGCCAGCGTCGTCCGGGCGGTGAGATCGCGCAGTATCTCGGCCAGCGTTCCGTTGCCGAGGCACTCCGCGAGGCAGACATGGAAGTCACCGAGCAGGAAGCTGCGCAAGGCGATATCGTCGGATTTTATGGCGTTTTTCTGCTGATCGATGTGGGCGCGAAGGCGCTTCACCGCGGCCTTGTCGACCGATCTGGTACTGCGGATCAGGCCGGTCTCGATGACCAGGCGGGCTTCGAACGCCTCGCGGGTGTCGTCCCTCGACGGCTCGGCGACGAACCAGCCCCGGCGCGCGCTCACCGTGACGATGCCTCGGGCGGCGAGGTTGGTCAGCGCCTCGCGCACGATCGTGCGGCTGCAGTCGAACAGGTCGGCCAGCTGCTGCTCGCCGAGGCGGCTGCCCGGCTCTATCTGCCTCGCCAGCACGGCTTGTACGATCCGGGTGGAGATTTCGGCTGACCTGGTCATCTGTCTTGCGATCGACCGTCGTCTATTTGTATACAAGATTGGTATACGAATTGCCCAGGACAGGTCAACACATGCTTCAGGGTGAGCAGAGCGCTAAGACCACGGGGGCGCCCGATCTCTGGCGTCTGAGTGCTGCCGAAATCGTCAAAGGCTACGCCGACGGCTCCCACACCCCGTCCGATGTCCTGGAGGCCTGCCTGGTCCGCACCGGCCGATGCCAGCCCGACCTCAACATGATGGTACTGGTGGACGCGGATGCTGCGCGGGCGGCGGCGCGGGAAAGCCAGCAGCGCTGGAAGGAAGGCAGGCCGCTCGGGCCGCTCGACGGCGTGCCGATCAGTATCAAGGACAACATGAATGTCGCCGGCCTGCCCACGACATGGGGAAGCCGAATGCTTCGGGGTTTCGTCGCCGCGGAGGACGAGCTGCCGGTGAAGCGATTGCGCGCGGCCGGCGCCATCCTCTTCGGCAAGACGAACCTTCCGGAGTTCGCCATGCAGGGCTACACCGACAATCAGGTGATCGGGACCACGCGCAATCCCTGGAAGCGGTCCCTGACACCGGGCGGCTCGTCAGGCGGGGCAGCCGCGGCGATTGCCGCCGGGTGCGGTCCGCTCGCCCTGGCGACCGACGGAGGAGGGTCCATCCGCCGGCCGGCGTCGCATTGCGGCGTCATTGGCTTCAAGCCCTCGATGGGCACGGTGCGGCGCGGTCTCGGCCTGCCGGAAATCTTCCTCGACTTCGAGGTCGCCGGTCCGATCGGGCGCAGTGTCGGCGATGTCAGGGCGTTGACCCAGGTCTTGGCGGGACACGATCTCGGCGCGCCGGCCTTCCGCTCCCGGCGCATCTGCTTCGTGCCGACGTTCGGCGATCATCCCGTCGATCCGGCGATCGCGACGCAGGTCGCGGAAGCGGCGAAGACCTTCGAAGAACTGGGCTATACAGTCGAGAAGGCCGCCCGGTTCGATCTCGCCGAGGAGATCAACGAGTTGTGGCCCTCACTGTCGGCGATCGGCCTGGCCTGGCTGTTCGGCAAGCAGGCCGAGTGGCCGCGCCTCGGCTTGCCGCCGGGAAGCGGGCCGGACGTCGGGCAATGCGGTCCCGCCGCACAGAAGACGCTGCAGGAAGCGCGGACCGTCGGCGCGACGAAGCTGTTCGATGTCCTGGTGGCGATACAGACCCTGGAACGCAGGCTGCACGACATCTTTGCCGAGTATGACGCCATCCTCACGCCGGCCACCGCCGCCCTACCGTGGCCGGCTGCGGACTCCCATCCGCAGGAGATCGACGGCCGGAAGGTCGGTCCGAGGGGCCACGCGATCTTCACGGCTTTCGCCAATGCTGCCGGTCTTCCTGCCATCGCCATGCCGTCGGGCTGGGTCGGCGATCTGCCGACAGGGTTTCAGTTGGTGGGCCCGCGAGGCGCCGACGCGACAGTGCTCGCGCTGGCGCAATCGTATGAGGAAGCGCGGGGGCGGAGGGCCGATTTCCCCGCGACGGGGAACCAGTAGCCGCAAAAGAAAGCCGCCATTCCGAAAGGCCTCGGAACGGCGGCGTTGTCTTTGTGGGGTCCGAATGCGGTCCCCAGTGCTCTATCGCCCGCTCAGTAGCTCTTGGGCAGGCCGAGCACGCGTTCGGCGACGTAGCAGAGGATGAGCTGTTCGCTCACCGGCGCAATGCGCGCGATCATGACTTCGCGCAGGAAGCGTTCGACATGGAACTCCTTGGCGTAACCGTAGCCGCCATGGGTCAGGATCGCCCGTTCGCAAGCATCGTAGGCCGCGCGGGCGCCGAGATACTTGGCCGAGTTTGCCTCGGCGCCGCAATCCTTGCCGTTGTCGTAGAGCCAGGCCGCCTTGAAGGCCATCAGATTGGCGGCTTCGAGGGCCATCCAGCTCTCGGCCAGCGGATGCTGGATCGCCTGATTCTTGCCGATCGGCCGGCCGAACACCACGCGCTCCTTGGCGTACTGCGTGGCGCGCGCGAGAGCGGCCTTGCCGATGCCGATCGCCTCCGCGCCGATCAGCACGCGCTCGGGATTGAGCCCGTGCAGGAGGTAATGGAAGCCCTTGCCTTCCTCGCCGATGCGATCCTCCAGCGGCACCTTCAGCCCGTCGATGAAGACCTGGTTGGTGTCGATCGCCTTGCGGCCCATCTTGTCGATCTCGGTGATCTCGACCTTGGAGCGATCGAGGTCGGTGTAGAAGAGCGACAGCCCGTCCGTCGCCTTCTTGCACTTCTCCTTGGGCGTGGTGCGTGCGATCAGCAGCATCTTGTCGGCGACCGAGGCGGTCGTCGTGAAGGTCTTCTTGCCGTGCACGACGTAGCCGTTGCCGTCGCGTTCGGCCTTGGTGTCGAGGGCCGTGGTGTTGAGCCCGGCATCGGGCTCGGTGACCGCGAAGCAGCCCTTGACCTTGCCTGCGATGATGTCGGGCAGGATGCGCTTCTTCTGTTCTTCCGTCCCGAACACGACAATCGGGTTCGGCCCGAAGATGTTGAGGTGGATCGCCGACGCGCCCTGCAGCGCCGCGCCCGACTCCGCCACCGTCTGCATGACCAGTGCCGCTTCGGTGATACCGAGGCCCGCGCCGCCGTACTCCTCCGGCATGGCGATGCCCAGCCAGCCGGCATCCGCCATCGCCTTGTAGAAGTCGTTGGGGAAGCCGCCGTCCTTGTCCTTCTTCAGCCAGTACTTGTCGTCGAACTGGGCGCAGAGCTTGGCGACGCTGTCCTTGATCGCAAGTTGATCTTCAGTGAACGAAAATTCCATAGGTCACCTGTTGAGCCCGAGCCATTGCATCATGAGAGGGTTGAACTGTTCCGGCCGCTCGACGTTCGGCAGATGGCGCGCCTTGGCGATGTCTTCGTAGCGTGCTCCGGGGACCTTCGAGGCGATCAGCCGGTTGCGATCGGGCGGCGTCGCCGGATCGTCGTCGCCGCAGACCACAAGCGTCGGAGTCTTGATGGTGGCGAGCCGGTCGAGATAGTCGAAATTCTGGATGGCCGCGGCGCAGCCCAGATAGCCCGCACTCGAGGTGCCGCAGATCGTCGACCGGATCTCCTTCCAGCGCTGCGGATTGGCGCCTTTGAATTCGGCGGTGAACCAGCGGTCCATGTTGCCGTCGGCCAGCGCCGCCGTGCCACCCTTGCGCACCGTCGCCTTGCGCTGATCCCATTGGCCGTCCGAATCGTCGGGCGAGGAGGGATGCGTGTCGCAGAGCATCAGCGACGTCAATCGGTCGGGATAGGCCAGGGCAAAACCCTGGCCGATCATGCCGCCGATCGACAGGCCGATATAGTGAACCTTGGGGATCTCCAGGATATCGAGGGCGCCCTTCACGTCAGCGGCCAAGGCATCCATCGTGTAGTCGCCTTGGACCGGCTCGCTGCCGCCGTGACCGCGCATGTCGAGCCGCAGCACGCGGTAACCGGCCGCCAGCAGCGGCACGAGCTGCTCGTTCCACATGCCGCCATCGGCCGACAGCGAATGGGTGAAGCAGACCACCGGCGCGTTCTGCGGGCCGGCGAGGTCGAAGTAGATCTTACGTCCGTCGAGATTGAGCAGCATGGTGGCTCCAAGGATAGCGGCTGCGCCGTCACATCGCCGAGATGCCGCCGTCGATGATGACTTCCGAGCCGGTCATGAAGCTCGATTCGTCCGAGGCGAGGAAGACCAGGGCCCAGCCCACTTCCTCGGGCCGGCCGAGGCGGCCGATCGGGACCTGGCGGCCGAGTTTCTGCTGCATCATGTCCTGGCCGAAGCGGTCGCGGTAACGGTCGAGGATCGGCGTATCGATGAAGGTCGGATGCACCGAGTTGCAGCGGATGTTGTAGCCCGACTTGGCGCAATGCAGCGCCACCGACTTGCTGAGCAGTCGCACGCCGGCCTTGGCCGAGTTGTAGGCGGCCATGTTGGCGCCGGCGATGATGCCGGAGATCGAGGAGATGTTGATCACCGAGCCGCCCAGTCGGGCGGTATGCTTCTTGATCTCGGCGACGCCGTGCTTGCAGCCCAGGAAGACGCCGTCGAGGTCGATGGCATGCACCTTGCGCCATTCCTCGAGCGTGATGTCCTCGACCGTCTTGCCGAGGCCGATGCCGGCCGAGTTGACCAGCACGTGCAGGGCGCCGAACTTGTCGACCGTTTCCTGGATCGCGGCTTTCCAGTTGTCTTCGCTGGTGACGTCGAGCTTCACGAAATGGCCCGACGAGCCCAGCTTGTCGGCCAGCGCCTTGCCGCGATCCTGAGCGATGTCGGCCACCACCACCTTGGCGCCTTCCTGCACCATCAACGCCGCGGCGTTGGCGCCGAGTCCCGAGGCGCCGCCTGTGATCAGGGCGACCTTGCCAGCCAGACGATCCGTCATTTCTTTTTTCCTCCCGCAACTGCTTCCCGATGGGCGATGTAGCTCGTGGCAGCCACGATGATGGCGGCGCCGACGAAGGTCCATATGTCGGAGGTCTTGCCCCAGACCGTCACATCCATCAAGGCGGCCCAGACGATGCCGAGGAAGGTGATGGGTTGCAGGGCGGAAATGTCGAGCAGGCGGTAGGCCCAGGTGATGAAGAAGTAGCCCATCGTCCCGAAGAAGCCGGCCGCCAGGAACAGCAGGAGCTGGGTCAGGGTCGGCGTCTGCCAGAACCAGAGGCCGAACGGCGCGAAGCAGACCGTGGCGATCATGGTCTGCCAGAAGACGACCAGCGCCGGCCGGTCGCGGCCCGAGACCGCCTTGGCGACCAGGTTGGAGCCGGCGATCAAGGGCACCGCGCCCAGCATCAGCCAGACCCCGGGATTTGCCTCGACCAGGCCCGGCCGCACGATCACCAGCATGCCGAGGAAGCCGATGGCGACGGCGATCCATCGTCGCGCGCGGACTTTTTCGTGCAGGAAGAGCACGGCGCCGATGGTGACGAAGATGGGGCCGGTGAAACCCAGCGCCGCGATGGTGGCGAGCGGCAGCCAGACGACGGCCTCGTACCACAGCGCGTATCCCGAGGTATGGAACAGGCCGCGAAAGCAGTGCAGCTTGAAATCGCGCGTCACCAGCCCCGCGATGCCGCCGTGCCACAGCATGATGGGCGCGATCACCACGACTCCGGCCAGCCAGCGGCCCCAGGAGACGAGGAGCGGCGGCATTTCGCCCGCCAGCTCCTTCACCGACGTGTTGAGCAAGGTGAAGAAGAGGCCGGACACCACGGCGACGACGAAGCCACGGATCGTGCGCGACGGAATGAGGTGCGACAGCGAATCGGGGGCGTCGACGGCGGGAGCGGACATCGGGCATCCGGCTTGCCCGCGCAGCGAACGCGGGTCAACCCGTGTGTTTTGCAGGTCAGTCCAGCGTCACGCGGTAACGACTCACGGCCAGGATCGACACCAGCAGCAGCATGGCGAGGAGTGCCGCGAGCTCGGTCGCGATATCGTCGAAGCCCGCGCCCTTCAGCATGACGCCGCGCACCACCCGCATGAAATGCGTCGCGGGCAGCGCCTCGCCCAGCCACTGCGCCCAGGTCGGCATCCCGCGGAAGGGAAACATGAAGCCCGACAGCAGGATCGAGGGCAGCATCATGAAGAACGACGCTTGCATGGCCTGCAGCTGGTTCTGCGTCAGGGTCGAGATGGTGAAGCCGATGGCGAGGTTCACGGTGATGAACAGTGCCGTGCCGACCGACAGGAGGGCGACACTGCCCTCGATCGCCACGTCGAACAGCAGGCGTGAGACGACCAGGATGACGGCGACCTGCACCGAGCCGATGGCGATGTAGGGCACGATCTTGCCGACCATGACCTCGACCGGCCGGACGGGCATCGCCAGCAGGTTCTCCATGGTGCCGCGCTCGCGCTCGCGGGTGACGGCGAGTGCCGTCATCATGACCATGGTCATGGTCAGGATCACCGCCAGCAACCCGGGTACTACGTTGAGGCGTGACTTGCCTTCGGGGTTGTAGCGCCGCTGCACGACCAGCTCGACGGCGTCCGCCTGATGGCGCAGCCCCGCCAGCGGGCCGACGAAATCGCGGCCGAGTGCCTGGTTGATGGCAGGCCCCGCGGCGGCCAGCGGATTGGCCGCCGCCATCGGGTCGGTGGCGTCGGCATCGATCAGGATCTGGGCGCGCTCGCCGCGGATCAGCCGGCGCGTGAAGTCGGAGGGAATCGTGACGACGAACTGCACCTCGCCCTGCTGCAGCAGCCGGTTGGCTTCCTCCTCCGACGCCGGCTGATGGGTGAAGCGCATGTAGCCGGTGTTGGCCAGCGCCGACAGCACGGTGCGTGTGATCTGGCTCTGGTCGGCGGCGATCACCGCGGTGGGCAGCCGATGGGGATCGGCGTCGATGGCATAGCCGAACAGCAGGAGCTGCACGATCGGCACGCCGAACATCATGGCGAAGGTCAGCCGGTCGCGCCGGAGCTGCAGCACTTCCTTGACGATGATGGCGCCCAGCCGCGCGAGGAAGCCGCTCGCCATGGTCAGGCACCAGGCGCGTTGTCGTGCGCCTGCCCCATGAGATGGATGAAGATATCCTCCAAGGTCGGCTCGGCCTCCTGCCAGACGATGTTCGGATCGGTCCGGAAGGGGGCAATGGCCTGCTCGAGCGCCCCGCGATCGGGGCCGCAGACATGCAGTGCGGCGCCGAAAGCCGCAGCGGCGCTGACGCCCGGTGCATCCCGCAGCCGGGCGGCCAGCCGGTCGGCGCCGGGACCGGTCGCGATGAAGGCGAACAAGCCGGAGCTGCGAACGATCTTGGCGGCCGTGCCGCGGGCCATCAGCTCGCCATAGGCGATGTAGGCGATCTCGTGACAGCGCTCGGCCTCGTCCATGTAATGGGTCGAGACCAGGACGGTGATGCCGTCCGCGGCATAGGCGTGGATCTCGTCCCAGAAGGCGCGGCGCGCCTTGGGATCGACGCCGGCGGTCGGTTCGTCGAGCAACAGCAGCTCGGGCTCGTGCAGTACGCAAGCAGCCAGCGCCAGCCGCTGTTTCCAGCCGCCGGAGAGAGCGCCGGCCAGCTGTCGTTGCCGCGTCGCCAGGCCTAGCCGTTCGAGGGACTGGTCGACGCGTGCCTTCAGCCGGTCGAGCTCGTAGACCCGTCCGACGAATTCGAGATTCTCGCGGATGGTCAGGTCCTCGTAGAGCCCGAAGCGCTGTGTCATGTAGCCGGTCCGGCGCTTGATTGCCTCGCGGTCGCGCACGAGGTCGTAGCCGAGGCAGGTGCCGCCACCACCGTCCGGTGTCAGCAGGCCGCAGATCATGCGCAAGGTCGTGGTCTTGCCCGAGCCGTTGGGGCCGAGGAAGCCGCAGATGCAGCCCTGCTCGACGGCCAGGCTGAAGCGATCGACGACCGTGCGGGGGCCGTAGCGTTTCACCAGGTCATGGACGTCGATCGCGCGCGTCATGGCGATCTTCCGGGGGGCGATCTTCCGGGGGGCGATCTTCCGGAGGGCGATGTTCCGGAGGGCGGCGCTCCGAACGGCGCGACCGCGATCGGCAGCCCCGGTGGCAAGGGCGTGGCGCGCGAGGTCGGGCGGGCCTCGACCAGAAAGACGAGCTTGGTCCGCGCGCTCTGGGAATAGATCACGGGCGGCGTGTACTCGGCGCGCGGCGAGACATAGATGATCGTGGCCTTGAGACCGGCCGGGCAGGAATCGCAGGTGAAGCCGACCTCGCGCCCCATACGGGCCTGCGCCACGTCTTCCTGCGGCACGAAGAAACGCAGCTTGACGCGGAAGTCGGGCAGCAGCGACACGACCGGCGACCCGGCGGGCACCCACTCACCGACATTGAAGAAGGTGTTCTCGACCAGCGCGTCCTCGGGCGCGACGGGCATGAGATCCTCGAGCTTCTTTCTCGCCTGGTCGAGATTGGCCTGGTTCTGGCCGATCAGGGCCTTGGCGGCTTCGATCTCGTCGGGCCGGGCGGCGAGATCGCCGACCTTCTCCTGGGCGGCCAGCGAGGCCGCGCGCGAGCGGAGCTGACGCACCTGCGAGTCGGCCTGGTCGTAGGCCTGCCGCGTCGTGTAGCCCCGATCGATCAGCTGGGCCTGGCGCTTCAGTTCGACTTCGGCCAGGGCGAGCGAGGCTTCGGCCTCGCGGCGCTGGCCGCGGATCACATCCTGCTCTTCCTGGCGCTTGCCGGTCAGGATGTTTTCGTAGCGTGCCTTGGCCTCGGCGAGGGATGCTTCGGCGTGGGCCACGTCGGCCCGTGCCATCACGGGATCGATCACGAACAGCCGCTCGCCTTTCTTCACACGGTTGCCGCGATCGACCGGCCGCTCCAGGAGCCGACCGGCGATCGGGGGCGCGATCAGGCTGGTCTCGCCTTCGATGTAGCCGAGATAGCCGGACGTCTCGGGACCGAGACCGACCAGCGCGAGGACACGATCGCCCCAGATCCCGTAGGAGACGAGCGACGCTGCGACCAGGGCGGCAACGACAAGGAGCGGCGCACGCTTCATGACGGCGCTTCCTGGCCGGACTGCAAGCCATGCAGGATCAGGTCGGCATGATGCCGGGCGAGCGCACGCACATCGAGCTTCTCCGCGCCGATCGGTTCGAACACGGTGCGCCACAGACCGCCCAGCAGCATGGCGCCCATGATCGACCGTACCGTCATTGCCGGATCGACCTTGCGGAATTCGCCTTGCTCGATGCCGCGGGCGATCAGCCCCTCGAGCAGCGGCAGGCCGCGGCCGATGACTTCCTTCAGATAGAAGCGCCCGATCTCGGGGAAGGCGCGCGACTCCGCAATCACCAGCTTGGCGATCGAGGGCATGGGCGTGTCTTCGATACGCCCCGCCATGAACTCCAGGATGTGCGGCAGGAGGCCCGCGACCGGGCCGCGATGCTGGGCCAGCATCGTCTCGACGGTCGTCAGGTTTGCGGCGATGGCCTGGCGGATCACACCCTGGAACAGCGAAACCTTGTCGTCGAAGTAGAGGTAGATCGCCGCCTTGCTGAGGCCGGCGCGCTTGGCGACATCGTCCAGTCGCGTGCCGGCAAAGCCCGTCTCGACGAACTGGGCGAGGGCTGCGTCGAGGATTTCCTGCGGCCGTTCGGCTGGCGCACGGCGCTGCTTGGTCGGCTTCATGCAAATAACTTACCAGTCAGTTAGTTATAGATCAAGGATGCCACCTCGCCGGCCGGAGGCCTAGACTGGCTGCCCAGGAGGGGATTCCCATGGATACAATGCTCGACACGTCGTCGCGTGCCCGCCGGACGCTCGATTCGAAACCGGCCACGCCGGTCCTGTTCGCTCACTTCGTGCTGCGGTCGTCGAACATCCAACCGATGATCGACTGGTACTCGACCCTGCTGAACATGCACATCGTCCAACGTACCGAGTACATCTGCTTCCTGACCTATGACCAGGAACACCATCGCCTCGGCATCGTGAACCTGGCGGGTCTCACGACGCCGGATGCCAAGACGGCCGGCCTGGCCCATGTCGCCTACACCATGGCCGATATCGGTGCGCTGCTGTCGACCTACCGTCGTGTCAGGGCACTCGGCATCGAGCCGTCGCGCTGCATCCATCACGGCCCGACCGTGTCGATCTATTATCGCGATCCCGACGGCAATGGGGTGGAGCTTCAGGTCGACCGCTTCGCGACCAAGGCCGAGACGGCCGCCTATTTCCAGACCGCCGAGTTCAAGAAGAACCCGATCGGCGTTGCCTTCGATCCCGAGGCGCTCGTTCGCGCCTACGAAGAAGGGGCGCCCGAGGCCGACCTGCTGACCATGCCTGATGGCCCACCCGCGGCCCCGCAGTCGCCGCCGTCAACGCCCCGCAGCTAGAGACATCGTCTCTAGAACAGCCAGATCAGGGCTGCGCCGCCCATCGCCGCGAACAGAACCGCCGTGGCGATGACCAGGCGGTTGGCGGGGTGGTAGGCGCCGCTTTCGATCATGCGTCCGACATGGAGGTAGTGACCGATCGCGCCGCAGAGCAGGACGATGCCGAGAACGACCAGGCCGATGCCGAGCTTCTCGACATGGCGGTTGGCGAGCTGGCGCACCTCCGGCACGACCTGGTGGATCTCCACCAGGAACAGGCTGAAGCGGTTGATGGCGATGCCTAGGGTCATCACGGCGATCGATGTCCGGATCCAGGCGAGGAAGGTGCGTTCGTTGGCGAGATGATCGCTGACGTGTCGGTTGGTCGTCGTGCTGTCCAAGACATTCCCCCGGTCAAAGAAAAAGGCGCGATCCCGAAGGATCGCGCCCCGTTCTTCGTCGTCAAGCGATCGGTCAGTTGTACTTCGCGATCTCGAGACGGCCGACCTGGTCGCGATGGACTTCGTCCGGACCGTCGGCCAGGCGCAGGGTGCGCTGATGGGCGTACATGCTGGCCAGCTTGAAGACCTGGCTGACGCCGCCGGCGCCGTGCAGCTGCAGGCAGCGGTCGACCACCTTGGAGGTGATGTTGGGCACCGCCACCTTGATCATGGCGATCTGCTGGCGGGCTTCCTTGTTGCCGAACTTGTCCATCGCCCAGGCGGCCTTGAGGACCAGCAGGCGGGCCATGTCGATCTCCATGCGCATGTCGGCGACATGGGCCTTGGTGACGCCCATCTCGGAGATGCGCTGACCGAAGGCGACGCGGCTCTTGGCGCGCTTGATCGCCATTTCGAGCGCCCGCTCGGCGACGCCGATGGCGCGCATGCAGTGATGGATGCGGCCCGGGCCGAGGCGGCCCTGGGCGATCTCGAAGCCGCGGCCTTCACCCAGCAGGATGGCCGACTTCGGCACGCGCACGTTGTCGTAGATCACTTCGGCATGGCCGTGCGGCGCGTCGTCGTAGCCGAAGACGTGCAGCATCTTGACGATCTTGATGCCCTTGGCGTCGCGCGGCACCACGATCATCGACTGCTGGCGGTAGGCCGGCGCGTTGGGATCGCTCTTGCCCATCAGGATGATGACCTTGCAGCGCGGATCGCCCATGCCCGACGACCACCACTTGCGGCCGTTGATCACATAGTCGTTGCCGTCGGCCTCGATGCGGCACTCGACGTTGCGCGCATCGGACGACGCCACTGCCGGCTCGGTCATGGCGAAGCAGGAGCGGATCTCGCCGTTCAGCAGCGGCTTCAGCCACTGCTCCTTGTGCTCCTTGGAGCCGTAGCGGGCGAACACTTCCATGTTGCCGGTGTCGGGCGCCGAGCAGTTGGTCGATTCCGAGGCGATCGAGGAGCGGCCCAGCACCTCGCAGATCGGGGCATATTCGAGGTTGGACAGGCCCATCGTGCCGTGGGTATCGCCCGAATCGCGATCGGCGGGCAGGAACATGTTCCACAGGCCGCGCTTCTTCGCCTCGGCCTTGCATTCCTCGATGATCGGCGGGAGCTGCCAGCGATCCTTGGCCTTCTCCATCTGCTCCTCATAGACGGGCTCGGCCGGGTAGATGACCTCGTCCATGAACTTGTGGAGCTTCTCCAGAAGCGCCTTAGTGCGATCCGAATATTCGAAATCCATCGCTCTTTCTCCCTTTGTGCTGCGGCGCACTCTGGCCGAAAATGCCCCCGATGTGAACGACCATTCAGGCCGCCTGGACACCCACGACGCCGCATGTGTTGTGGGTTCTGCGCGGTCGATTTCGAATTGCGGACGCGGTCGCCCTCATCGCGAGTGCAGGGCCGTCGGACGGACGAATATCTATGCTGGAGGAGCAACACCCGTGAATCCTGCCGGAATGAACGAGGGCTTCGTCCTGGTCGCCAAGCGCGACTGTCCGACTTGTGAACTGGTGCAGCCGGTGGTGCGCGAGCTGGTCGCCGGAACCCGGCCCATCGCCGTCTATAGTCAGGACGATCCGACTTTTCCCGAGGGCGTGGCCGGGGTACGCGACGACCGCGCGCTGGAGGTGTCGTTCCGTCTCGCGATCGAGACGGTGCCGACCTTGATTCGCCTCGAAGGCGGCCGCGAGGTCGAACGCGTGGTCGGCTGGCAGCGCGACGAATGGCGGGCGCTGACCGGCCTCAATTCGTTGGGCGAGGGGCTTCCCGACTGGCGACCGGGCTGCGGCTCCAAGTCGGTCGAGCCCGGCATCCTCGATGAGCTCGAGATCAAGTACGGCCAGGTCCCCTTCCAGGCACGGCGTATCGAGATCGGCGAGCACGAAGACGAGTTCGAGGCGATGTATTCACGCGGCTGGTCCGACGGTCTGCCGACCGTGCCGCCGACCCGGTTGCGCGTGCACCGCATGTTGAAGGGCACCGCGCGCGATCCCGGAGACGTGTTGGGCCTGCTGCCGCCCGACCTGCAGCCGCTCACCGTCGAGAAGCTGGCGATCAATGCCGTGATGGCGGGCTGCGCGCCGGAATACATGCCGGTGGTGATCGCCGCCGTCGAAGCGGCGCTCTCCGAGCCCTTCAACATGCACGGCGTGCTGGCGACCACCATGTTCTGCGGCCCGATCGCCATCGTGAATGGACCGATCGCGCGCGCCATCGGCATGAACAGCCGTGGCAATGCGCTGGGCCAGGGCAATCGGGCCAACGCCACCATCGGCCGTGCCCTGCAGCTCTGCGTGCGCAATGTCGGCGGCGGCCGCCCGCAGGGCGTCGACCGTTCGACCTTGGGTACGCCCGGCAAATACACCTTCTGCTTCGCCGAGGATGAGGCAGGTTCCTGCTGGGAACCGCTGTCGGTCGAGCGCGGCTTCGCCCAGGGCAGCAACACCCTGACCCTGTTCGCGGGCGATGGCGTGCACGGCATCGTCGACCAGCAGTCGCGCACGCCGGAGTCGCTGGCGCGGACCTTTGCGCTCAGCCTGCGCGGCGTGAACCACTGGAAGCTGGCGCAAGGGGCCGACGCCATCCTGGTCGTCAGTCCCGAGCATGAGCGAACCTTCAAGGCCGCCGGCTGGGACAAGGCGCGGCTGCGCCAGGAGCTGGAGACGCTGCTGCTGCTGCCGGCCGAGGAGGTCGTGCGCGGCGCCGGCGGCATCGCCGAAGGCGTGCCGGCGGCAGCGCTGGGCGATCGCAAGACCGTGCCGAAGTTCCGCAAGGGTGGGCTGCTGATCGTACGGGCCGGCGGCGATGCCGGCATGTTCTCCGCCGTCATTGCCGGCTGGGGCGCGTCCGGGCCGATCGGCAGCACGCCTGTCACCGTCGCCATCAAGGAGTAAGGAGGAAAGATCCATGGAACTGCTCGACCCGACCTCGGAAATCTCGCCGGTGCGCCGCGCCCGCAAGGTGCCGCCCGACAAGATCGCCGGCCTGACCGTGGGGCTGCTCGATATCTCCAAGCCGCGCGGCAACATCTTCCTCGACCGCATCGAGCAGCGGTTGGCGGACAAGGGCGTGACGGTGAAGCGCTACAAGAAGCCGACCTTCACCCGGCCTGCCCCCAACGACCTTTCGCAGAAGATCGCGACCGAGGTCGACCTGGTGATCGAAGGCCTGGCGGATTGAGGGTCCTGCACATCGTGCAGTCTGCACGACATCAAGACTCTCGACGATAAAGGCATCCCGGGCGGCTACATCGCCTCCTCGGTGTTCGTGGAAGCAAGCGAAGCGCAGGCCCAATCGCTCGGTTTCGAGCCCGGCGTGGTCTACGTCCCGCACCCGATCCAGGACCGTACCGACGACGAAATGCGGGCGCTGGCCGACCAGGCGTTCGACCAGGTATTGGCGCTGATCGAGAGCAAATAGCGTTTCGCGTCTGTCGCGTATCCGATTGCCGCGACTCCTCTTGCCGACCGTGCCTCGGCATCCCTAAATCGTCGGTAACGACGATTTAGGGAGAAGCGCTTTGGACAGCGTAATGCAGGCACCGTTCAAGCCTATCGAATTTCTCAGCCGTGACGTGTCGGCGGACCGGCGAGCCGACGGCACGATCGTGCTGCAGTCGAACCACAAGCTGAAACCTTACGAGAAGCACGTGCCGGCACTGCTTGCACGCTGGGCAGCCGAGGCGCCGGACCGGGTGTGGCTGGCGCAACGCCGTGGCGCGGATCGGCAATGGCTGAAGGTCACCTATGCCGAGGCCAAGCGGCAGGTCGATGCGGTGACCCAGGCGCTGCTCGATCGCGGCTTCGGGCCGGACAAGCCGGTCATGATCCTGTCGTCCAACTCGATCGAGTTCGCGCTGCTCACCATGGCCGCCATGCAGGCCCGCGCGCCGATCGCGCCGGTGTCGCCGGCCTACTCGGTGATGAGCCAGGACCACGCCAAGCTGCGCTACGTCTTCGACCTGATCAAGCCGGGGATGGTCTTCGTGCAGAACGGCGAGATCTACGCTCGCGCGCTGGCGGCCCTCGACCTAGAAGGCGTGCTGCTGGTCCATGTCGACAAGGCACCGCCCGAGCGGCAATCGCTGCCCTGGAGCGAGCTGATTGCTACGCCGCCGACCGCTGCCGTGGCGGCATCGGTCGAGCGGATCGAGCCCAAGACCACGGGCAAGTTCCTGTTCACCTCGGGCAGCACCGGCATGCCCAAGGCCGTGATCAACACTCAGGAGATGATGTGCGCCAACCTGGCGATGGGCCAGATGTCGCGCAGCCGCAAGCCCGACGATCCATCTCCGGTGGTGCTCGACTGGCTGCCGTGGAACCACACGATGGGCGGCAACGCGACCTTCCAGGGCAACCTGGCCGAAGGCGGCACGACCTATATCGACGACGGCAAGCCCCTACCGGGCCTGTTCGAGGAAACCCTGCGCAACCTGCGCGAGGTGTCGCCGACCAACTTCGCCAACGTGCCGGCGGGCTATGCGATGCTCGCCACGGCGCTGGAGAAGGACGACGCGCTGGCCCAGCGCTTCTTCAAGAACCTGAACTCGCTGGCCTATGGCGGCGCCACCCTGCCGGACGATCTCTACCATCGCATGGAGGCGCTGGCGGTGAAGCACACCGGCTACCGCATTCCCTTCGTCACCGGCTGGGGCGCGACCGAGACGTCGCCGACGGCGACGACGGTGCATTGGGCCTCGGAGCGCGTCGGCCTGGTCGGCCTGCCGTTCCCTGGCGTGCAGCTCAAGATGGTGCCGACCGGCGAGGAGGGCCGCTATGAGCTGCGCCTCAAGAGCGTGATCGTGACGCCGGGCTACCACAAACGGCCTGATCTCACGGCCCAGATGCTGGACGAGGAGGGCTTCTACAAGATCGGCGATGCCGGCCGTTTCGTCGACGCCAGCGATCCGAGCCTTGGCCTGATCTTCGACGGCCGCGTCGTCGAGGATTTCAAGCTGATGAGCGGCACCTTCGTTCTGGTCGGCACCTTGCGCACGGCGGCGATCGCGGCGGCCACGCCGGTCCTGCAGGATGCGGTGATCTGCGGCCAGGATCACGACTATGTCGGTCTGCTGGGCTTCCCCAACGTGGCGGCCTGCCGCCAGATCGCCGGCGATCAGGAGGCCCGTCTCACGGTGCCGGAACTGCTGGCGCATCCGGCCGTGGTCGGCACCCTGAAGAGCGGGCTCGCGAAGATGAATGCCGAGGGCGGCGGCTCGTCGATGCAAGTGAAGCGAGCCGTGCTGATGGCCGAGCCGCCGTCGGTCGACGGCAACGAGATGACCGACAAGGGCTACATCAACCAGCGCGCCACCCTGGAGCGGCGCAAGGCGCTGGTCGACACACTCTATGCCGGCGGCGACGGCGTGATCATGATCTGACGGCCAACGCCGGCCGACTATTCGTCGGCCCGAGACTCGCGAATCCGCCGCGTTCCCTGGAACACCGGCTTCAGCGGATCCATTACGAAACGGATCCGCGGCAGGTCGGTGTCGACCGTGCAGCAGGTGCCGATGATCGGCTCGGCGAGCGTCATGCCGGGCGCATGCCAGGCGGCGGCGTCGAAAGCCGAGACCCGCGGCGTGCCGCGCTCGGCCTTGTAGAACGTGTATTTGGGGTCGACCTGGATCAGCAGCGGCTGGGTCTGCCCGTCGAGCGGCGCGTTCGCCGCCGTCACCCAGTTGATGTACTGCACGTCGCTGCCGGCGACCGGCTGCGGATCGGCCAGCGCACAGTCCAGGATGATCTTGCCGTTCTTGGTGACGGTGCCCATGACCCGATCGTGGCGCCGCAGGAACTTCACCTCGCCGGCCTCGACCGGAAAGCCCCAGCGCGTGCGCAGCTCCTGGGCCGCCGCGGCGCTGCTGGCAACCGCGCCCAGCAGGAAGCCGCGCGGATGGGCGCCGGCACGACTGCCCAGCCGCAGCACCGCGAGATTGAACGGGCCGACCGGACTCTCCGGATACTTGGTGACCGCGAGGATCACATAGGACGGCAGGGCCGGATGCATTGCCTTGGGCAGCAAACCTTCGGTCGTCGTTCGCGGCACTTCGATCAGGAGCTGCATCGTCTCGGCCTTGGGCAGCGCCCAGGCTTCGGTGTCGAGATGGGGCAGGGTCGGCAGCCTGGCCGGCGCCTGGGTGAGATCGAGCGATCCATAGAGGGGCATGGCTACTCTCCCGCCGCGACGGCCGCGTGGCCCGGCTTCTTGACGAAGTGCGGCATCACTTCCTTGGCGAAGAGGCGCAGGCTCGCCATCACCTGCTCCTGCGGCACGACTTCGTTGGCGTTCAGAATGAAGTTGATGCAGTCGACGCCGAGCGACTCCCACTTCTTCACGGCGCGGATGATGCGGGCGGGATCGCCATAGGCCATGCCTTCAGTCTGCTGGTCGCCGGCATCGGGGCCGGTCGCGGCGCGGCGCAACGCCGGCAGCAGGCCGAGCGACTGGTAGGACGGCGACGAATAGACCTCACGGGTCGAGATCAGCTGGGTGGCGAGATAGTTGAAGGTATTGCCGAGCTTCTTGCCCATCTCGACGCCGATCTTCTCGTCTTCGTGGCAGAACAGGAAATTGGTCGTGGCGACCTGCTCATTCACGAAGGCGCCGACCGGCTCGCAACTCTGGATGCGCCGGCGATACTCCTTGATCTTCTTCTCCTGCTCTTCAAAGCCCGCGAAGGAGAGTCCGAGGCTGCCGAGGCCGCGGTCGGCGGCATCGATCTCGGTACCGGGGCTGGTGATGGCAACCCACATCGGCGGGTGCGGCTTCTGGTAGGGCTTGGGCAGGATGGTGCGTTCCGGCATCGACCAGAACTCGCCCTGATAGGAAAAGGTCTCCTGCGTCCACATCTTGGGCAGGCAGCGTACGAACTCGTCCCAGCTCTTCTTGGTCGTGTCCGGATTGGCGCCGAAGCCGCCAAGCTCGGTCCAGGTCGCGGACCGTCCCGTGCCGACATGCAGGCGGCCGCCCGACAGGATGTCGAGCGTGGCGGTGCGTTCGGCGATCTTGATGGGATGATTGAACTCCGGCACGCAGACCACGATGCCGTGCCCGACCTGGATCCGCTTGGTCACCATGGCGCAGGCGGTCAGAAACAGCTCCGGCGCGGAGCAGTGTGAATACTCTTCCAGGAAATGGTGCTCGACGGCCCAGACATGATCGAAGCCCAACTCGTCGGCAAGCTTCACCTGCTCGAGGCAGTTGTTGTAGACGGTGCGCTCTTTCTCGGGCGTCCAGGGACGCGGAATCGAAATCTCGTAGAACAGGCCGAACTTCATAGGTCCTCCCGATGCGCTCACTCGACGGGTCTGCTTGCGCTTTTGCGAAACGCTAGGCTTGCCGTGCGGCGCGCGCAACACCACCATGGCATCGGAGGGCGAAACGGAATGACACGACTGGCAGGCAAAGTTGCGATCGTAACCGGCGGAGCGAGCGGCATGGGCCGCGCCACCGTGATGCGCTTCCTCGGTGAAGGCGCCAAGGTGATCGTCGCCGATCTCAACGAAGCCAACGGACAGGAAACGCTGGCCGTCGCCAAGGCGCAGGGCCATGGCGATGAAGTCGCTTTCGTGCGCTGCGACGTCGCGAAGGAAGCTGACGTCGCGGCGACGGTGGCTGAAGCCGAGAAGCGTTTCGGCCGGCTCGACATCGCCTATCTCAATGCCGGTGTCGGCGGCGCCTTCGGGCCGATCGCCGAGACCAGCGTCGAGGATTGGGACTACACCTTCGCCGTGCTCGTGCGATCGGTGTTCCTCGGCATGAAGCACGCCTCGCTGTCGATGAAGAAGCACGGCGACGGCGGCGTGATCCTGGTGACCGCCTCGATCGCCGGCATGGTGGGCGGTGGCGGCAGCCATGCCTATTCGGCCTCCAAGGCGGCCTGCATCAGCCTGATCGACAATGTCGCGACCGAGCTCGGACCCGACCGCATTCGCGTCGTCGGCATCGCGCCCGGGGTCATCTCGACGCCGCTGGTCCATCGCGGCCGGCCCGAGAAGTTCGAGACGCAGTTCGGCCGGCAACCCTGGCCCGACCGTGGCGAGCCCGAACATATTGCCGACGTCGCGGCCTTCCTTTGTTCGGACGACGCGCGTTTCATCACCGGCGAGACGATCAGGGTCGATGGCGGCCTGCTGGGGCAGGGTATCGCCCTGTGGGGTGGTGCCAAGGAATCGATCTTCATGAAGACCGCCGGCGTCAATCGCGGCACGACCGGCGAGGCCATGGTCGTGCGCAATCTTCAGACTGGAGACACCCGGAAATGAGCGAAGCGCAACGTCTGCACGGACACCTGATCGGCCAGCAGGGCTCGCGCCGCTCGCTGAACACGCCCGCCCTGGTGCTCGACCTCGAGATGCTCGACCGCAACATCGCCGAGATGGCGTCCTTTGCGAAAGCGCACAATGTGAAGCTCAGGCCGCATTCCAAGACGCACAAGTCGGCCGACATCGCCCGCCGCCAGATGGAGGCCGGTGCGCTCGGTGTGTGCTGCGCCAAGCTGGGTGAGGCCGAAGCGCTGGGCGAAGCCGGCGTCCAGAGCCTGCACATCACCTCGCCGGTGGTAACGCCGCAGGCGATCGAGCGCCTGATCAAGCTGAATGGCGAGGTGTCGGATCTCATGGTGGTGGTCGACCACCCGGCCAATGTCGAGGCGCTGGCGACCGCCGCCGCCAAGGCGGGCAAGCCGCTCGCGGTGATCGTCGACATCGACCCCGGCATTCATCGTACCGGCGTCGCCACGCCCGAAGGTGTCGTCGAGCTGGTGCAGCAGGTGGTGAAGCACAAGTCGCTGAAATATGCCGGCGTGCAGTTCTACTGTGGCCGCCATCAGCACATCGTCGACTTCAAGGAACGCAAGGCGTCCATCGAGGAGCGCACGGAGTACCTGAAAGGCATCCTGGCCATGCTCGAGGCGGCGAAGCTCAGGCCCGCCATCGTCACCGGCTCAGGCACCGGCACGCACTTTATCGACGCCAAGCTCGGCGTCTTCACGGAGCTGCAGGTCGGCTCCTACGTCTTCATGGACCACGACTACAACGTCTGCGACCTGCGCGGCCTCGACAAGCCGACCTTCGAGCAGGCGCTGCAGATCGACGCTCGCGTGGTCAGCGCCAACAAAGCAGGCATGGCGACGGTCGATGCCGGGCTGAAGGCCATGGCGACTGAGAAGGGCCCGCCGGTGATCCTGAAGGGCGCCGTCGAAGGGTCGACCACGCGCTTCTCGGGCGACGAGCACCTCGCCGTGATCGCACCTGAAGGCAAGGCAGCACCGGCGTTGGCCGAGCAGGTGATCCTGACGCCGCCGCACTGCGATCCGACGGTGAACCTCTACGAGAGCTATCACGTGGTTAAGGGCGACACCCTGGTCGACATCTGGCCGGTGACCGGGCGCGGCAGGTCGCGCTAGGCCCTCGCTCCCTGGGGCTGGCCGACCAGTAGCCCGCCATTCCACGTTCGCGCGAGCAGCAGTAGCGCCACCATGCCGGCGGCGCTGACGATGGTCATGCCGAGGAAGGCGCGCTGGCCATACTCCGCATAGAGCAGGCCCGAGAACTGGAAGACCAGTGCCTGGGTGGCGCCGGTGCCGAGCGCATAATAGAGGCTCTGGCCGATGGCGGCGCCATGGGCAGGCAAGGCGCGCTGCAGGAAGGCCATGGCGCCGAGATGGCAGGCGGCGAAGGTGCAGGAATGCAGCGCCTGCAACAGGATCAGTGCCCACAGCTCGGTGGTGAAGGCCATGCCGGTCCAGCGCACCAGGCCGGCGCTCAGCCCGAGCCCGATCAGGCCGCAGACGCCCAGCCGCTGCAGCAGCCAGCCGCCGAACAGCATCAGGACGATCTCGACCGCCACGCTCTCGGCCCAGAGGAGACTGATGGTGACGTCGTCGATGCCGGCGCCGCGCCAGGTCAAGGTGCCGAAACTGTAGAGCACCGAGTGGCTGGCCTGACAAAGACCACAGGCGATCAGGAAAAGAAGGAACGCCCGCTGGCGCAGCAACTCGCCGATGCGAATGGGAGCATGGCCGCGGGCCGCTGCAGCTGCCTTCGGCTCGGCCGCCGGCAGCAGCAACGCGAAGGGCGCCAGGAAAATGATGCTGGCAAGGCCGACAAAGAGCACCCAGGGCGGACCGTAACGGTCGACGGCGATGCCGCACATGAAGGTGCCGGCGATGAACGCAACCGAGCTCCACATGCGCACACGTGCATAGTCGAGACCGTGCTTGCGGGTCTCGGTCACCAGCACGCCATCGTAAAGCGGCATGGGCGGTGACCACAGGAAACCCCAGACCATGGTGACGACGAAAATCGCCAGGAACGTGGTGGAGAGCTCGTAGGCGCCGATCATGACGACGGCCGCGAGACCCAGGGTCACCATCACGCCGCGCGGACCGCCCAGTTTGTGGGCGATCCAGCCGACGGAGAGCGTGGCGACGATGGCCACGATCTGGCGCGACATGAAGAGCGTGCCGATCTCGGTGTCGGTGACACCGCGGTCGCGCAGCCAGACCGGCCAGTAGCTCATGAAGGCGCCGGCCGCAAAGAAGTAGGCGCCGCCATAGGCCGCGAGCCGGAGGCCCGTCAGCCATTTGGACATCAGATGGCGAACTCGCGCCGGATCGTGTCGCTGTGCTGGCCAAGCGTCGGCACATCGCCCAGCCGCTCGGGTTCGCCGCTGTAGGAGGCCGCCAGCGCCGGAATGGTGACATCGCCGCCGCTCGACCCGAAGACCGTGCGGCGAAGCTGCGGATGTTTTGACAGATCACTGATTGTGCTGACGCGCGCCCAGGCGATCTGCGCGGCGTCGAGGCGGGCGGCCAGATTAGCGAAGCTCTGTGCGCCGAAGCTCTCCTGCACGATCGCGTTGGTGGCGTCGCGCCGCGCATTGCGGGCCTTGTTGGTGGCGTAGTCGGGATCCTTCTCGAGGCCCGGCCGGTCGAGCACGCCGTGGCACAGGCGCTCGAACTCGCGGTCGTTCTGGATCGAGATCAGCACTGGTACGTCGTCGGCCGTCTGGTAGACGCCGTAGGGCGCGATGAAGGGATGGGTGAGCCCGAGCCGCGGCCATTCGTAGGCGGAATAGTCCATGGCGAGCAGCGGCACCGCCATCCACTCGGCCATCGACGAAAAGAGCGAGACCGAAATGGCGCGACCCTCGCCGGTCTTCTGCCGCGCCAGCAGCGCTTCCAGCACGGCGGCATGGGCATACATGCCGGTGCCGATATCGGTTGCCGAAATGCCGACGCGGCCCGGCGCGTGCTCGGTGCCGGTGATCGAGGCGAGCCCACTCTCGGCCTGGACGAGCAGGTCGTAGGCGCGGCGGTCCTTGTAGGGGCCGTGGTCGCCGTAGCCCGAGACGTCGACGGTGATCAGCTTATTGTGCTGAGTCCGCATTGCGGCAGAGCCGAAGCCTGCGCGCTCGGCCGCCCCCGGCGCCAGGTTCTGGATCAGCACATCGGCCTTGCCGATGATTCGGTGCAGCAGGGCGAGGTCGGCCTTCTGCTTGAAGTCGAGGGTGAGGGACTGCTTGCCGCGGTTCAGCCAGACGAAGTAGCTCGACAGTCCGTGCACATAGCCATCGTAGGCGCGGGCGAAGTCGCCTTCGGGCCGCTCGATCTTGATGACTCGTGCGCCAGCATCCGCCAGGCGAGCCGAGCAATAGGGGGCAGCGACTGCCTGCTCCACACTCACCACCAGCAGACCGTCCAGCGCTCCAGGCATTGCTCACCTTCTCGTTGTTCAGGGCCGGCAACATGCCTCAGCCGGCTCGGGTATGCCATAGTGACGCTTTCGAGAAACATGGAACGAGGAAGAGGAAATGCCGGGACCGTTGCAAGGCGTAAGGGTGATCGATCTGACGGCCGTTTTGCTGGGGCCGTTCGCCACGCAGCACCTGGCCGATATGGGCGCCGACGTGATCAAGGTCGAGCCGCCGGAAGGTGACCTGCTGCGCGCCTCGGGCGGCAGCCTCGGCCGCGACAAGGGCATGGGCCCGATCTACATGGCGGCCAACCGCAACAAGCGGTCGATCTGCCTCGATCTCAAGAAGCCCGCCGCCGTCGCCGTCCTCAAGGAAATGATCAAGACGGCCGATCTCTTCATTCACAACAGCCGGCCGCAGGCGATCGAACGGCTGGGCCTGGGCTACGAGGAGCTGAAGAAGATCAACCCCTCGATCGTCTACGCCTATTCGCTGGGCTATGCGCGCAAGGGGCCCTACGGCCACAAGCCGGCCTTCGACGACCTGGTGCAGGGCGTGAGCGGCGCGGCCTCCTTGCAGAGCCGGGTCGACGGCCAGCCGCCGCGCTTCATGCCGAGCCTGATCGCCGACAAGACGACCGGCCTTCATCTCTGCATCGCCGTTCTCGGCGCGCTCTATCACCGCAAGGCGACGGGCGAGGGCCAGATGATCGAGGTGCCGATGCTGGAGACGCTTGCCTCGTTCTGGCTGACCGAGCATCTGTTCGGTGCCACCTGGAAGCCCGAGCGCGCTGCCATGGGCTACGACCGCATCATCAACAAGTTCCGTCATCCGTTCCCGACCAAGAACGGCTACATCTGCGCGTTGCCCTACACCGACCAGCACTGGATCGCCTTCTTCAAGCTCGCCGACCGGCCCGACCTCTGCGAGGAGAAGAAATTCGTCGACCGTATGGAACGCGCCAAGCACTTCAGCGAGCTCTACCAGGTGCTCGATTCACTGCTGAAGCACCGCACCACCGAGGACTGGCTGGAGATGTTCGACAAAGCCGACATCCCCGCCATGCCGGTGCGCACCCTGGAGGAGCTGATGGACGATCCGCACCTCAAGGCCACCGGCTTCTTCACCGAACGCGAGCATCCGACCGAAGGACCGATCACGACCTTCGCGAGTCCGCTCGACTTCGAGAAGACCAAGGTCGAGTTCCGCCGCCATGCGCCGCGGGTCGGCGGCGACGGCATCGAAGTGCTGCGCGAGGCGGGCCTTGACGAGGGCGCCATCGAAAAGCTCAGGGCCGAGAAGGCTCTGATCGTTCCGTAGACTGGCATGACCGAGGTTGCGTCCGTCGCGTCGAGTGCCTTTCCGGCGCGGCCAGGCAACCTCGTTCGCTTCCTGATCGACGGCGAGGCGATCTTCCGGCGCATAGGTGAAGCCGTTGCGTCGGCCCGCCACGGCGTCTGGCTGACCGTCGCCTTCTACGCGGACGATTTCCGCTTTCCCGACGGTCTTGCGCTGTTCGACGTGCTCGACGCTGCCGTCGCGCGTGGCCTCGACGTGCGCGTCCTCTTCTGGCGGCCCAACCCGGAGAGCAGCGGCTATGGTCGGACATTTGCCGGTACGCCGTCCGATCGGGATTTGTTGCGGGCACGAGGCTCGCGCTTCAAGGTCCGGTGGGATCGGGCAAAAGGAGCCTTCTGTCAGCACCAGAAGAGCTGGATGATCGATGCCGGACATCCCTCGGAGACGGCCTTCGTCGGGGGAGCGAACCTGACGGCCAAGGCGCTGCTGCGGCACGACGTCTATGCCGAGATCACGGGGCCGTCGGCGACGGACATCCGCCACAACTTCGTCCAACGATGGAACGACGCCAGCGAGCGGACAGCGCCGGATGGCAATTGGGCTTGCGATCCTCTCGATGAGTTGCCGATCCTGCAAGCAATGCCGATATCGCAGGGATCGAGCACGGTGCAGGTTCAGCGTACACTCGGTCCTGATAAGTCGATCCTCGATCAATACAAGCAGGCGATCGATGCGGCTTCCCGCACGATCTATCTCGAGAATCAGGCGATCCCGATACCGGAAGTTGCAGCCCATCTCGAGGGAGCGCTGCAGCGGGGTGTCGAGGTGATCCTGGTCGTGCCGGCAATTCCGGAGGCCCCTGTCTACGAGGCCCGTCGAGACCCGGCGCGACGTGGATTGTTTAATGCGCTGGAGCGGCTGGCGGCGTATCCGAACTTCCTGCTTGCTGGAATGGCGGAGAGCTCGAACGCGGATCGTCGGTTCACCTATGTCCATGCCAAGGTGATGATCGTAGACGATACCTGGGCGACCGTGGGCTCGTGCAATCTCCACACGTTTTCGCTGACGGGGAACGCCGAAATGAACGCCTCGATCTGGGATGCTGGCGCCGCCACGGCGTTGCGCTGTGCACTTTTCAGGCGGCAGCTAAACGTAGAAACGGCGTCGCTGCCGGGCCGGGAAGCATTCGCCTTTTTCAGGAGCGTCGCGCGCGACAACCGGCGCAAGATCGAGACGGTGTCAGGTGGCCTCGAAGGAGCGGCGATCATGCTCCTTCCGACCGCCTATGCACGGGAGCCCGACGCTCTGCCCTGACCTGTTTGTTTACGATATGTCGGCCGGCTGATAGCGTCCGCGGCAATGATTGCCGGCTTGATCAAGAAACTGATGGCTTTGACGCCCTATCGGGTCTCTCGCCATCGCGAGAACCGGTTCGACGCCACGCACAGTTGCCTCTGGCATTTTCGAGAGCTCGGCTACCAGCCGCGTTTGGTCATAGATGGCGGAGCCCATCTCGGGACTTTCGCCGACGCAGCGCAGCGCGCCTTTCCCGCGGCGGAGATTCACCTCGTCGAGCCGCAACCGGCCGCCCGTGCGCCGCTCGAAGCCATGGCCCGACAACGTGGCTGGACCTTCCACGCCTGCGCGCTCGACGATCGGGCCGGCAGCCTGCGGCTCGCTTGCGAGGCGACGCCGAACACAGGTGCCCATGTCACGTTTGCAGAAGAAGACGCGACGGACGTGCCGGCCTCGACGGTCGATACGCTGTTCGGCGCGCACCTTCGCGCCGATTCCCGTGCCCTGCTGAAGCTCGACCTGCAGGGACACGAGCTGCGGGCGTTGCGCGGCGCTGTGGCCTCCCTGCCGTCGATCGAGCTTGTCCTCGTCGAAGTGTCGTTCTTTCGCCAGTACCTCGAGCCCAGCATTCCCGAGCTGGTCAATTTCTTCGACGAGCAGGGATTTGATCTTTTCGACGTGGTCGGATTGTCGGGCCGCACCCGGGACGGCCGCCTGCGGCAGGGCGATTTCGTCTTTGTCAGGCGCGGCACGGTTTTGTCAGCCGATACGGCCTGGGCGTGATAATCTGGACAGTCTGAAACCGCTGCCGATACGCTTCGGCGATGGGAGGACTCGACATGCGGAGAGGCAAGCTTGTCCTTGGTCGGCGGTCACTGGTCGCGGGCTCGGCGGTGGCCTCATTGGCCGCGATGTCGCCGGCGATCGTGTGGGCCCAGGAAACGCCCGGCGTCACCGAAACCGAGATCCGCATCGGCAGCACGACGTCGCTCAGCGGCCCGGTCTCGGCGCTCGGCACACAGGCAAGATGCCAGGAGGCCTTCTTCAAGCGGATCAACGACAAGGGCGGCATCGCCGGCCGCAAGATCAACTATATCTACTACGACGACGGCTTCAGCCCACCCAAGACCGTGGAGCAGGTCCGTCGCCTGATCGAACAGGACAAGGTGGCTTTTCTGTTCAACATGCTGGGGACGGCACCCAACTCCGCCGTCGCCAAATACATCAACCAGAAGAAGGTGCCGCACCTTTTCCTGTCGGTGAACGGCGACAAGTGGGGCGATTACAAGAACACGCCCTGGACAATGGGCTTTGCGCCCAGCGCCCGCATCGAATCGCAAATCTACACGAAGTACGTGCTGCAGCAGAAAGCCGACGCGCGCTTTGCCATCCTTTATCAGAACGACGATCTTGGTAAGGACTATCTCGGCGGTGTGCGCGACGTCCTGAAGGACGAGTTCGACAAGCGCGCGACCGCTGTCTCCTACGAAGTCACCGATCCGACCGTCGATTCCCAGATCATCAACCTGCGGTCGACCAACGCCGACGCCGTTATCCTGGGCGGTACGGCGAAGTTCGTGGCACAGGCCATCCGCTCGATTTCCGATCTCGGCTGGAAGGCAATGGTCTTCCTCGCCAGCGGCGCCACGTCGGTGGCCGGCGTGATCGAACCGGTCGGTCGCGAGAGGGCGATCGGGGTGATGTCGTCGGCCTACGTCAAGGATCCCAACGATCCCGCTTGGGCGAACGATCCGGCCATTGCCGACTACGCCGCCTTCATGCGGGACTACTTTCCCGCCGGCAATGCGAAGGACACCTACAACAGCTACGCCTACACGGTGGCGCAGGTCCTGATGCGCGTGCTGGAGCAGTGCCAGGGCAGTTTCACGCGCGAAAACATCATGCGTCAGGCGACCAGCCTGAAGAACGTCGAGATACCCATGCTCCTGCCGGGCGTCGTGGTGAACACCAGCCCGACCAACTACCATCCGCTGCGGCAGGTCCAGCTCATGAAATGGGACGGCCAGACCTGGAGCCGCTTCGGCAAGATCATCGAGGGGGCAGAGGTCTAGGTTTCGTGCGTTGACGTGGGCAAAAATCACGTAAAGGCGTTCCGCGTCGCGGCGACTCCAGCCGCCATCCGATTGCGTTTTGCTTGTCCGGCCAGGACTCGCCGCTAAACTCCGGCCCAACCAAATTCCTGCCCCGGGAGGGCCCGATGGACCTCGCTTTCACGCCTGAGGAACAGAAATTCGCTGATGAAGTTCGCGCTTTCGTGCGGGCCAACCTGCCGGCCGACGTGCGCGACAAGGTGAAGAACGGCAAACACCTGATCCGCGACGATTACATGCGCTGGCAGCAGGCGCTCGGGAAGAAGGGCTGGCTGGTCTACACATGGCCGAAGAAGCATGGCGGTCCGGGCTTCACGCCGGCGGAGCGTTACATCTTCGAGAATATCTGCGCCGAGGAGTATGCCCCGGGCATCATCCCGTTCGGCACCAAGATGGTCGGGCCGGTGATCTATACCTTCGGCACCGACGAGCAGAAGGCGAAGTACCTGCCGTCGATCCGCGAAAGCACCGTGTGGTGGTGTCAGGGCTACTCCGAGCCGGGCTCCGGCTCCGACCTCGCGTCGCTGCGGACCAAGGCCGAGAAGCAGGGCGACCATTACATCGTGAACGGTTCCAAGACCTGGAACACGATGGGCCATTGGGCCGATTGGATCTTCTGCCTGGTCCGCACCGATTCCAAGGCCAAGCCGCAGGAGGGCATTTCCTTCCTGCTGATCGACATGAAGACGCCCGGCATCACCGTGAAGCCGATCATCATGGCCGACGGCGGCCACGAGGTGAACGAGGTCTTCTTCGACAACGTGAAGGTTCCGGTCGCGAACCTCGTCGGCAAGGAGAACGAGGGCTGGACCTGCGCCAAGTTCCTGCTGGCCAATGAGCGTCTCGGGATTGCCGCCGTGCCGCAATCCAAGCGTGGCGTCGCGGCCTTGAAGGACATCGCGCGCGCCGAACAGGAAAACGGCAAGCCGCTGATCGAGAACCAGAGCTTTGCCGAGAAGATCGCCGACCTCGAGATCCAGGTGACGGCGCTGGAGTTCACGGAGCTGCGTGTGCTGTCGCAGATGGCGCATGGCGGCCAGCCCGGACCCGAGGTCTCCGGCCTCAAGATCCGCGGCTCGGAGATCCAGCAGCGCATCACCGAGCTCACCATGGAGGCCGTTGGCGAGTATTCGGCGCCGTACCTGCCCGGCCTGCTGTGGCAGGGCACCAACGAGGCGCCGGTTGGGCCGGACTACGCCCACCTCGCCGCGCCGCGCTATTTCAATACGCGCAAGACGACGATTTACGGCGGCAGCAACGAGATCCAGAAGGGGATCATCAGCAAGATGGTGCTCGGGCTGTAAGGGAGTTGAAGAGATGGATCTGGCACTGAAACCCGAGCACAAGGCCTTCGCCGACGAAGTCCGCGCCTTCGCCCGCGAGAACCTGTCGCCCGCGACGCGCGAGAAGACCTTCTCGGGCAAGCACTACGACCGCGACGACCACATGGTGTGGCAGCAGGCGCTCGGGAAAAAGGGCTGGCTCGCTTACACTTGGCCGAAGAAGTATGGCGGCCCGGGCTGGGACGTCACGCAGCGCTTCCTGTTCGAGAACGTGCTGGCCGAGGAGGGCGCGCCGCGCATCCTGCCGTTCGGACCCAAGATGGTCGGCCCGGTCATCTATACGTTCGGCACAGACGCGCAGAAGGAGCGCTTCCTGCCGGGCATCCGCAGTTCCGAAGTGTCGTGGTGCCAGGGCTACTCCGAGCCCGGTGCCGGCTCCGACCTGGCGAACCTGCGGACCCGCGCCGTCCGCGAGGGCGACCACTACATCGTGAACGGCCAGAAGACCTGGACGTCGTTCGCCCATTGGGGCGACTGGATCTTCTGCCTGGTCCGCACCAAGCCCGACGCCAAGCCGCAGGAAAGCATCTCCTTCCTGCTGATCGACATGAAGACGCCGGGCGTCACGGTGCGGCCGATCATCATGACGGACGGCGCCCATCACGTGAACGACGTCTTCCTCGACAATGTGAAGGTTCCTGTCGAGAACCTGATCGGTAAGGAGAACGAGGGCTGGACGTGCGCCAAGTTCCTGCTGGCCAACGAGCGGCTGGGCATCGCCGAGGTACCGTCCTCCAAGCGCGGCGTCTCGGTGTTGCGCCAGATCGCGCGGGCTGAGCCGCTGAACGGCGGCACCCTGGCCGACGATCCGGCCTTCACGGCGCAGATCGCCGACGTCGACCTGCAGGTTCAGGCCCTGGAGATGAGCGAGCTGCGCGTGCTGTCGACCATGGCCCAGGGCGGTGCCCCCGGACCCGAGGTTTCGACCCTGAAAGTCCGCGGTTCGGAAATCCAGCAGCGCATCGCCGAGCTCACGATGGAGGCGGTGGGCGAGTATGCCCAGCCCTACCAGCCCGGCATGCTGTTCCAGGACACCAACGAAACGCCGATCGGCCCCGACCATGCCCCGCCGGCGGCGCCGCGCTATTTCAACATGCGCAAGACCAGTATCTACGGCGGCAGCACCGAAATTCAGAAGAATATCGTGTCGAAGATGGTGCTCGGGCTATAAGTCCAGCCAAGAATTCCGGAGGAGAAGCAATGGATCTGTCCCTTTCCGACGAACAGAAGCAGTTGCAGGAAGCCGCAGAGCGTTTCGTTCGCGACAAATACACGTTCGAGAACCGCCGCAAGATTGCCGCCAGCGAGCGTGGCTGGCTGCCTGAGAACTGGGCGCAGTTCGCCGAACTGGGCTGGCTCGGCATGGCGTTCTCGGAAGAGGATGGCGGCTACGGCGGCGGTCCGATCGAGACCATGATCGTCATGGAGCAGTTCGGTAAGGGCCTGGTGCTCGAGCCCTTCCTGCCGACGGTCGTGCTGGGCGGCGGCATGATCGCCAGCGCCGGCTCGAAGGCCCAGAAGGAGGCGCTGCTGGCGCCGATGATCGAGGGCAAGAAGCAGTTCGCCTTCGCCTGGCTGGAGCGCCAATCGCGCTACAACCTGGCCGACGTGTCGCTCAAGGCGACCAAGGAAGGGGCCGGCTGGTCGCTCTCGGGCCACAAGGGCGTCGTCTACAACGCGCCGTCGGCCGACCACATCATCGTGCTGGCGCGGACGGCGGGATCGGCGCGCGAGCCGAAGGGCCTGACGCTCTTCATCGTCGACGCCAAGGCCAAGGGCATCAGCCGTCGCGACTATCCCACGCAGGATGCGCTGCGCGCCTCGGAGCTCACCTTCGACAAGGTCTCGGTCGGTGCGGACGCTGTGCTGGGCAAGGTCGATGACGCGTTCCCCGTGGTCGAAGGGGCGGTCGATCGTGCCATCGTCGCACTCTGCGCCGAGGCTACCGGCTGCATGGACGCGATCAACGCCGCCACCTTGGAGTACATCAAGACCCGCAAGCAGTTCGGCGTGCCGATCGGCAAGTTCCAGGTGCTGCAGCACCGCATGGTCGACTGCTTCACCAACGCCCAGGAAGCACGCTCGATGACGCTCATGGCGTCGCTCAAGATCGACGACAAGGATCCCACGGTCCGCGCCAAGGCCGCCTCCGGCGCCAAGGTGCAGATCGGCAAGTCGGGCAAGTTCTGCGGCCAGAGCGCGGTGCAGATGCACGGCGGCATGGGCGTCACCGACGAGCTCTCCGTCAGCCACTACTTCAAGCGGCTGACCATGATCGACCTGATGTTCGGCAACCAGCAGCACCACCTCACGCGCTACAGCAACCTCGCCATGGCGGCGTGAGGTTCTCGCTTTAGGCATCGCTGACAGGTTGAGCGCAGCCCTCTCTTTCATTCTCCTCTCCCCCGCCTCGGGGGAGAGGTTGGGTGAGGGGGTGCGAAAGATGCCTAAGTCGCAGAGTTCTGCGGTAACAGCCGCCCCCTCACCTAACCTCTCCCCCAAATGGGGGAGAGGAATATGAATGTGACGGACAGCGCATCGAAGTGATGTGAGCGCCATCGTCAACATCATCGTGCCGGTCTTCGGCATCGTGCTGGTCGGCTGGGTGATCGGCCGCAGCAAGCTCCTCAGTCCCGAGGGGTTGCGCGGTTTCACGGCCATCACCTTCTATGCGCTGTTCCCGGCGCTGCTCTTCCGTTCGATGGCCCGGGTGCGGATCGAGACTCTGGAGCCCGCCATCCTGGCCGCCTTCTTCGGCGGCGTGATGCTGCTTTATGGCGCGATGCTGCTGCTCGGCCGGCTGCAGGGGCTGAGCCTCGGTGACCGGGCGATGTTCGCCCTCTCGGGCACTTTCTCCAACGGTGTCGGCATCGGCATTCCCTTCATCACCTACGCCTTCGGCGAGAAGGGGCTGGTGCCGCTGCTGATGATCATCAGCGTGCACTCGGTGATCCTGCTGACCTTCACCTGTTTCCTCATGGAGATGGATGGAGGCCGCGGCGGGCAGTCACGCGGCCGGCTGGCAGCCCGCCTGGGCGGTGCGGCCTTGTCGATGCTGAAGCATCCGGTGGTTCCGGTGATCTTCGCCGGCCTGGCATGGGGCGAGATCACGACCCATACCGCTCTTGCGACGCCGGCAGTCATCGATCGTATCCTGGAAGCGCTGGCCGCAGCGGCACCACCCTGCGGCCTGATCATGGTCGGCGCGTCGCTCGCCCATGTCGGTCTCAAGGGGCATTGGCAGCCGGCTGCCCTGGCCTCGGCCTTCAAGCTCGCGGCACTTCCGGTGCTGGTCTGGCTGATCGGGCGCTACGTCTTTCCGCTCGATCCGCTCTGGCTGATGGTGGCGACGCTGAACGCCGCCCTGCCGGCCGGCGCCAACGTCTACCTGATCGCCCAGATGTACAATATCGGCGTTGGCCGGGCGACCAACGCCGTGGTGATTTCCACGGCGGCCAGCGTCTTCACCCTGTCCGTCGCGTTGCTGCTGCTCGGCGTGCAGGCAGGCTGAAGCGGTGCCGCGCCGGCCGGATCACCGCTTCAGGGTGAGGGTCATTTCCGCGACGCCCGTCGCGAGGTTGTAGCCCGCGTCCTTCGTGACGCCCGCCGCCACCATGCCGATCTCGGCATTGGGGCCGCCATAGATCCAGTTGCCGCCGGCCTGCTTGCCGTCCGCCACCACGGTGCTCTGTTCGCCGACATAGGTACCGGCGATCTGGTCGACCTTGCGGTCGGAGCCCAGTGAATAGACCCGCCAGATCGTGTGGACGGCCTTGGTGTAGCCGATGTCGATGCCGACCTTGTTGATCGTGCCGGAATACTCGGCCGAGGAGCCGCCATCGCGGCCGAGGAAGACGCATTCCATGCTCTTGCTCGATCCCAGGACATAGCCCGTGCCGCCGGCGACGTTGCAGCTCAAGGCACCGATATAGATGCGCGAGTTGGTGTTGGTGGTGTTGAGCTGCTGCGCGCTCTGCTGCTGCATGCAGGCGCCGGTGGTGAGAGCGAGAGTTGCCGCCAGGGCGGCCGTCGAAAGTCTGATCATGTAGTCTCCTTACGCGCGAGACTATGGCACGAAACGTCGATGCGATGCTGCTCGCATCGGCGTCAGCAGCTGGGGATATGCAACCGAGCGGACTCGCTTGGAAATCAGAACTTGTAGGACAGCCCCAGCAGGCCGAAGGGCTGGGTTGGCGTCTCGATGATCGGGCTGGCCGCGGCATTGCCCAGCAACTGCGAGACTCCCAGGGTGGCATTCACGGTCCAGGAGTTCGACAGGGCGTAGACGCCGGACAGGCTGCCGGAAATGCTGCGCATGCCGGCGCCCGGTTGATAGACCGGGTAGTTGGTGTTGCTGGCTTGCAGCGGGTCGACGCCGAACCATTTCTGCATGTTGTTGCTGTCCGCCCAGGTCGCCCCGACCAGGCCGATCACGGTGAACTGGTGCGTGAAACGGTGACGGTAGGTCGCCTCCATGGTGACGGTCGTGCCGTTCTGGTTGCCGAAGGCGCGATCACCCTGCAGAGAAAGACCGACGCCGTTGAGGAAGTTGGCACGCAGGAACAGGCTGGCGCGAACCGCAGGATTGATATCGCCCATGCCGTTCAGCCGCGACGACCAGTTCTGCCAGCGGCCGACCGAGTAGCCGACGGCACCGCCGAACGACAGCGGTCCGCCGCGCCACATGACGATGCCGAGGCCGTCTCGGCCGTTGAGATAGATCGTGTCGAGCAACGGCAGGCCGGCGCGGTAGGAGATGTCGGGCAGCGGGGCCGGCGTGATCACGAAGGATTTGGCCCCGGGATAGACCGGCGCGACGAGCGCGCCGGCACCCAGCCGTGCCGACCAGCGGCCCGAGGCGAGGGTCGATCGTGAGGGAGCGGTCAATTCCATACTGGTCGCCTGGCCGTGTGCGCGTCCGGTGATCAGCAGATTGATCGCCAGCAGAATGGTCAGATAGATGGCCAGAGCCGCCATGAGCTGGCCGATCGTCCGCGGCCAGCGCGTAGCCGGGCGACTGTCGTTCGTCATCATGTCCTGAATCCTCTGAGCAATGACTCTCCGGGGCGGGCCCGGTGCTCAGACTGACTAGTCGCGCTACATTGCGATAAGCTGGTGCGGCTGCGTTCGCGGCGGCAATCTTTTCGATGGCCACGTCAGGTTGCGGCAATGCAGCCGTGAGAGCATCGCGACGGGGCGAAGAGCAAAGGTCGATGCGCATCCTTTTGGTGGAAGACGAGATCGAGATGGCGGCCGCGCTGCGTGGCGCGCTGGCGCGGCGCGGCTTTGTCGTCGACAGGGTTCGCACGCTCGAAGAAGCGCGCATCGCGCTGAAAGAGGCCGGCGTGCGCACCGTGCTGCTCGACCGCCGCCTGCCGGATGGAGACGGCCTCAGCCTGCTTCCCTTGCTGCGTTCGATGACCGATCCGCCGTTCGTCATCATGTTGACGGCGCTCGGTCAGACGATGGAGAGGGTCGAAGGGCTCGACGCCGGGGCCGACGACTATCTCGTGAAGCCGTTCGAGCTCGACGAGCTGCTGGCCCGACTGCGTGCCGTTGCGCGCCGTCGCGCCGGCGCTGCCGTTGAACCACTGACTCTGGGCGCGCTGAGCTTCGATACGGTCCATCGCGAAGCGCTGGTCGACGGGCAACCCCTGCAATTGCCGCGCCGGGAGATCGCGCTCCTCGACGTGCTGCTGCGGCGCGCCGGCCGCGTCGTGTTGCGCGAGACGATCGAGGCGGCGCTGTTCGGCTTCGACGACACGCCGGCGTCGAACACACTCGATTCGCATGTCTCGCGGTTGCGGCGGCGCCTGTCTGAAGCCCGGGCCGGTGTCGCCATCCATGCGCTGCGCGGTGTCGGCTACATGGCCAAGGCAGAGTAGATGCGCTGGTGGCCCAAACGCCGTCGTGCTCCCTCGCTGGCGCGCCGGATGATCCTGGGACTCGTGGCTTTCCAGGCCGTCGTCGGTCTGGCGGAGATTTTCGCCGAGCCGATCGCCACCGGCCGGCTGTCGTTGCGCCAGTGGCTGGCTGCCGAGCAGGCCGCACAGCTGGTGGCCGCCTCGCTCGGCCGCAATGCCGCCGGCGAATTGACCTACGTGCCGACGCCGGACCTGCAGTCCTATATCGCGGCAGCGCCCGAGTTCTGGTTCTACATCACCGACGGTACCGAGCTTCTCCGCGGTGGCAGCACGACGCAGCCGATCTTCGAGCGCGGGCCGGACGGCCAGCGCAAGGATCCGCGGCAGGGCACGATGTTCCAGCTCGAAACGCAGGTCGGCAAGGTCAACCTCATGCTGGGCGGCGAGCATGGCGAGCTGCTGGAAGGCGCCTGGATCTGGCTGGGCGACCGGCTGCGCCGCTGGCTGATCACCCTGGTGATCGTCGCAGTCTGCGTGACCGTCGTCACCGTCGGCCTCGTGCAACTTCTGCTGCGCCCGGTACGCGCCGCTGCGCGGGCCGCGTCGGCGCTGCAGCCCGGGCAGCATTCACCGGCTTTGCCGGAGGCGGGCGTTCCCGTCGAGATCCTGCCGCTGGTCAGTGCCACCAATGCCGCCTTCGATCGGTTGGAGCGCGAGCACAGCCGGCAGCGTCGCTTCATCGCCAACGCCGCGCACGAACTGCGCACGCCGATCGCCATCCTGGGCATCCGGCTCGACGAGCTGCCCGAAGGGCAAACCAAGCAACGGCTGCGCCAGGACGTCCGGCGCCTGACGATGCTCGCCAACCAGCTGCTCGACATCGAGCGACTGCATCATGCCGGTGGGCCGCAGCCCGACCGCAGGGTCGAGATGGTGGCGCTCGCGCGTGAGGTCGTGGCCGAGATTGGCCCTCTTGCCATTGACAGCGGTGGTACACTCTCTTTTCGCAGCGCTCTGCGGCGGCTCGACATCGTCGGTGACGAGCAGGCGCTGCGTGGCGTCCTGCTCAATCTGATCGGCAATGCGCTCACCCATGGCGGCCGCGGCGTGAGTGTCGAGGTGCGTATCGATCTCGATGGCACCATCGTCGTTGCCGATAGCGGGGTAGGGGTCACGGTCGAGGCCCGCGAACGGGTCTTCGAGGCTTTTCAGCGCGCCAGCGAAGGGTCGGCCGGGGCAGGCCTCGGCCTCTACATCGTGCGAGAGGTGTTGAAGGCCCACCATGCGCTGATCGAGTTGCGCGACGGCCGGCCCGGCGCGATCTTTCGCATCCGTTTCGACGACGCCGCGCGCCGCGTGAACTAGCGCTTCTGAGCGGAGCTCCAGCTCCGCTCATGTTCATGAGGCCCGCAGTGCGAAGAAAAGCACTGCCGTCAGCGCAAAGCCGACGCGAGCAACGTGACGCCGGCGACGGCCATGACGATGTCGAGCAGGCGCTGGAAGACAGTGGAGCTCAGCCGTTCGACGATGGCGCGGGCGGCGTAGGTCCCGACCATCACCGAAGAGCCCGAAATCAGCCCCTTGATCACGATGTCGAGCGGCAGGGCGCCGAAATGCTGGAAGGTGGCGGCCTTGCTGATGTAGATCGCCAGCGACCCGGCGGCCTCTGTCGCGATGAAGGCGCCCTTCACCAGGCCATGGGCGGCAAAAGCCGGGACGCTGAGCGGGCCGGTCGACACGACGATGCCGGTGAGAAAGCCGATGACGGCACCGGCCACGACCAGGCCGCCATATCCCAGGCTGATCTTGCGGGCCGCCAGCCAGTGGCGTCCCGGGATCATGGCCAGGAAGAAGACGCCGAGCGCCAGGTCGACGGCCCGCTCGGGCAGCACCAGCAGGGTGCGGGCCCCCAGCGCCGCCGCGGGAATGCCGCCTACAGCATAGGCGGCACAGCCGCGCCAATCGATGTCGCGCCACCAGGCGGTGATCTTCGCGAAGTTCGACATCAACGCCACGACCGTCATGATCGGCACCGCTTCGCGCGGTCCGAAGGCGAAGACCAGGACCGGCAGCAGGATGACCGTGGCACCCGTGCCGACGATGCCGCTGACCACACCCGCGACCAATCCGACGGCGAGAACGAGCGCATAGGTCAGCATGCCGGGAGCATGCTCCCGGCGAAGGTCAGTATCCGATGTTCGGCCTCAGCCATTTTTGCGCCTGCTCGATCGTGACACCGCGGCGTTTTGCATAGTCCTCGACCTGATCGGCGCCAATACGAGCGACACCGAAATACTGCGCCTCGGGATGGGCGAAGTAATAGCCCGAGACCGCCGAGATCGGAATCATGGCGAAGCTCTCGGTCAGGGTCATGCCGGCGTTCTGGCCGGCATTCAGCAGGCGGAAGAGCTCGGGCTTCTGGCTGTGGTCGGGGCAGGCGGGGTAGCCCGGCGCTGGCCGGATGCCGCGATACTTCTCGCGCACCAGGTCATCGTTGCTGAGGGCTTCGTCGGGCGCATACCCCCAAAGGGTCTTGCGCACCCGCTCGTGCAGACGCTCCGCAAAGGCTTCTGCGAGGCGATCGGCCAGTGCCTTCAACAGGATATCCGAGTAGTCGTCATGGTCGGCACGGAAGCGGGCGAGGTGCTCCTCGATCCCGTGGCCTGCCGTCACGGCAAAGCCGCCGATCCAATCGGCTTCCGGCGAGATGAAGTCGGCCAGGCACATGTTGGCGCGGCCCGACCGCTTCTCGATCTGCTGGCGCAGGAAATAGAGGCGCGACAGTTCCTTGGTCCGGCTCTCGTCGGTGTAGAGCACGACATCGTCGCCGTCCCTGCGGCACGGCCAGAACGTGACGACGCCCTTGGCGGTCAGCCACTTCTCGCGCACGATATGGTCCAGCATCTTGCGGGCATCGGCGTAGAGCTTCTTGGCGCTCTCGCCCACCACCTTGTCTTCGAGGATCGACGGATAGGTGCCGGCCAGCTCCCAGGCGCGGAAGAACGGCGTCCAGTCGATGCGCTCGATCAGCTCATGCAATGGGTACTCGGCGAAGACGCGCGTGCCGGTCACGGCAGGCTTGGGCGGCGTATAGGCCGACCAGTCAATCTGGTAGCTGTTGGCGCGCGCCGCCTCGACCGGCACGACCTTGTCTTTCTGCTTGTCGCCGCGTTCCACGCGAATCGCTTCGTACTCGGCGGCGACCTTCTGGGCGAACTCGCTTGCCTGGGTGCCCGACTCGGAGACCAGCGCCTGGCAGACGCCGACAGCGCGCGAGGCATCGAGCACATGCACCGTCGTGCCCTCGTAGCGCGGCGCGATACGCAGTGCCGTATGGACCTTCGACGTGGTCGCGCCGCCGATCAGGAGCGGCACCTTGAAACCCTGGCGGGTCATTTCTTCCGCCACTGTCACCATCTCGTCGAGCGAGGGCGTGATCAGGCCCGAGAGCCCGATCATGTCGGCCTTGTTGTCGTTGGCCGACTTCAGGATGTCCTGGAACGGCACCATGACCCCGAGGTCGATGACCTCGAAGTTGTTGCACTGGAGGACCACGCCCACGATGTTCTTGCCGATGTCGTGAACGTCGCCCTTGACCGTCGCCATGACGATCTTGCCCTTGGAGCGGGCGCCCGCAGACTTCTCCGCCTCGATATAGGGCAGGAGATGGGCCACGGCCTTCTTCATGACGCGCGCGCTCTTCACCACCTGGGGCAGGAACATCTTGCCCGCACCGAAGAGATCGCCGACGACATTCATGCCGGCCATCAGCGGGCCTTCGATCACCTCGATCGGCCGCGCGATCTGCAGACGCGCCTCTTCGGTGTCGGCGACCACGAACTGGTCCATGCCCTTGACCAGCGCATGCTCCAGCCGCTTCTCGACCGGCCAGCTGCGCCACTCCGCGTCCTGCGTCTCGGCGACTTCGCCGGTGCCCTTGTACTTGGGCGCCAGTTCGAGAAGCCGCTCGGTTGCATTGGGATTGCGGTTGAGGATCACGTCCTCACAGGCGTCGCGCAGTTCCTGCGGGATCTGGTCGTAGACCTCGAGCTGGCCGGCATTGACGATGCCCATGTCCATGCCCGCCTGAATGGCATAGTAGAGGAACACCGAATGCATCGCCTTGCGGACCGGCTCGTTGCCGCGGAAGGCGAAGGAGAGGTTGGAGACGCCCCCCGAAATCTTGGCGGCCGGGCAGCGCTTCTTGATCTCGCGGGTGGCCTCGATGAAATCGACGCCGTAGTTGTTGTGCTCCTCGATGCCGGTGGCGACCGCGAAGATGTTGGGATCGAAGATGATGTCTTCCGCCGGGAAGCCGACCTGGTTCACGAGAATGTCGTAGGCGCGGGCGCAGATCTCGACCTTGCGTTCCTTGGTGTCGGCCTGGCCTTTCTCGTCGAAGGCCATGACGACGACCGCGGCACCGTAGCGGCGCACCTTGCGGGCGTGGGCAATGAAGGGCTCGATGCCTTCCTTCATGGAGATCGAGTTCACGATCGGCTTGCCGGCGACGCATTTCAGGCCGGCTTCGATCACGCTCCACTTGGAGCTGTCGATCATGATCGGCACGCGGGCGATGTCGGGCTCCGACGCGATCAGCTTCAGGTAGGTGTCCATCGCCTTCTCGGCGTCGAGCAGGCCCTCGTCCATGTTGACGTCGATGACCTGCGCGCCGCTTTCGACCTGCTGGCGCGCGACTTCGATGGCGGCGTTGTAGTCGCCTTCCAGGATCAGCTTCTTGAACCTGGCCGATCCGGTGACGTTGGTGCGCTCGCCGATATTGATGAAGGTCGCGCGCGGCCCAGCCGGGGCCTCGATATCGTTATCCTGGGACATCAAAAGAAACTCGCTGCTTCCATTCCAGAGAGGCGAAGTGCTGGCGGCAGGACCTGCCAGGTGCGCGGCTTCACGCCTTTGACCGCGTCGGCGATCGCCTTGATGTGGCCGGGCGTCGTGCCGCAGCAGCCGCCGACCACGTTCAACCAGCCGTTCTCGGCCCAGCCGCGGACCAGCTTACCGGTCATCTCGGGCGGTTCGTCATAGGCGCCAAGCTCGTTGGGCAGGCCGGCGTTGGGGTAGACGCAGAGCATGCTGTCGACCTGCGGGTTCAACGCCTGTACGTAGGGATGCAGCTCGGTGGCGCCGAAGCTGCAATTCAGCCCCATGGTGATTGGCCGGGCATGACGGACCGAGTGCCAGAAGGCCTCGACCGTCTGACCCGAGAGGTTGCGGCCCGCGAGGTCGGTCAGGGTCATGGAAACCATGACCGGCAGCACCTCGCCGCGCGCTTCGCCCGCTTCGTCGGCCGCCACGAGGGCTGCCTTGGCGTTCAGCGTGTCGAACACGGTCTCGACCAGGATGAAATCGACGCCGCCGTCGAGCAGACCGTCGATCTGTTCGCGGTACATGTCCTTCACTTCGTCGAACGTCACGGCGCGATAGCCGGGATCGTTGACGTTGGGCGAGACGGAAAGCGTCTTGTTGGTCGGGCCGAGGGCGCCCGCGACGAAGCGCGGCTTGGCCGGATCGCGCGCCGTCGCGGCGTCGGCGCAGGCGCGCGTCAGCCTGGCAGCGGCGAGATTGATCTCACGCGCCATGCCGCTGATGCCGTAGTCCGAGAGGCTGATCGAGTTGGCATTGAAGGTGTTGGTCGCGACGATATCGGCGCCGGCGTCGAGATAGGCGTTGCAGATCTCCGAGATGACGTCCGGGCGCGTCAGGTTCAGAAGATCGTTGTTGCCTTTCTGGTCGTGGTTGCCGAGCGTGTCCTTGAATTGAGGGCCACCGCGATAGCCTGCCTCGTCCAGGCGATAGCTCTGGATCATCGAGCCATAGGGCCCGTCCTTGATGAGGATGCGTTCGCTGCCGATCTCGCGCAGCTGGTCGGCTTTTTCTTCCCGTGTCATCGCGGACGTACTCCCAGCAGATGGCAGATCGCGAATGTGAGATCTGCACGGTTCAGCGTGTAGAAGTGGAACTGCTCGACGCCCTCGCTCTGCAGGCGGCGGCAGAGGTCGCCCGCCACGGTGGCGGCGATCAAACGGCGCGTCTCGACATCGTCGTCCAACCCGTCGAACAGGCTGGCGAGCCAGGCCGGCACCTTGGAGCCGCACAGGCCTGCCATCTTGCTGATGCCCTGGAAATTCGAGACCGGCATGATGCCCGGCACGACCGGCACGCGGACGCCCGCCGCGGCAGCGCTGTCGCGGAAGCGGAGGAAGTCGTCGGCCTCGAAGAAGAACTGGGTGATGCAGCGGTCGGCGCCGGCGTCGACCTTGCGCTTCAGGTTTTCGAGGTCGGCCTTGGCATCGGCCGAATCGGGATGCTTCTCGGGATAGCCCGCGACGCTGATCTGGAATGGCCCGATCTTCTTCAGGCCGGCGACCAGGGCGGCAGCGTTCTCGTAGCCGCCGGGATGGACGCTGTACTTGCCGCCCATGCCGCCCGGCGGATCGCCGCGCAGCGCCACGATATGGCGGATGCCGGCATCCCAATAGGCGCGGGCGACGTCGTCGATCTCGCCCTGTGTGGCGGCCACGCAGGTGAGGTGGGCGGCGGCATCGATGCCGGTGTCCGACTTGAGGCGCGCAACCGTCTCGTGCGTGCGCTGACGTGTCGAGCCGCCCGCTCCATAGGTCACGGAGAAGAACGTCGGCTGTAATGGAGTCAGCCGGTTCACGGTCTCCCACAGAGTGCGCTCCGCCGCTTCGGTCTTGGGCGGGGAGAACTCGAAGGAGACCTTCAGCCGCTGCGGGGCGCGCGCGGGAAACTCGGCAGTGCCGACGCTCGTGCTCAGCGGGCCGGTGTCGGGGCTCATCGGGAGACTCCATGGACGGGAAGGACAGGGGATCGCGGCGCAGTGCGCGCCGGCAGCTCGCGCTCGCCGCGCCAGATGCCGGTCATCAGACGGCGGCCGGGGAAATGGATCGGCTCCAGGGGGTTGAGGCCGGCGCTCCGGAGCCAGCCCTGCACCTGGTTGTCGGCGAAGCCCAGATGGACGTGGGCGTGCTCGCGCTTCAGCTCGACGAGGTCGTGCGGCGAGAAATCGACCACCAGGACAACGCCGCCGGGGCGGACGACTCGGGCCGCCTCGGACAAGGCGGCCGCCGGATCGTCGGCATAATGCAACACGTGATGGATGGTGACGACGTCGAAGCTGTCGGCTTCGAAGGGCAGGGCATACATGTCGCCCTGGCGGATATCGGCATTGTCGATGCCGGCCCGGGCGAGGTTGGCACGCGCCAGTGCCAGCATCTCGCGGCTCTGGTCGACGCCCACGGCCTGCTCGACCTTGGGGGCCAGCACCTCGAGCAGCCGGCCGGTGCCGGTGCCGATATCGAGCAGGCGGCGGGCGCCCAAAGGCAGGTGATGGGCGAGTGCGCGCTCGATCTCGCGGTCGGCGACGTGCAGGGCGCGCAGCTCGTCCCAACGCTGGGCATTGTCGCGGAAGAAGCGGACAGCCGCGGTCTGGCGCCGCTGCTGCAGGGCATCGAGCCGCGCCCGGTCGGCGGCGATCCGCGGGTGCTTGGGATCGAGGCGCCGCACGAATTCGTGAACGAGGGCGGCATCTTCGCCGCTCGGCGCCAGACGGAAGCGCGTGAATTGCGCCTCGCGGAACCGCTCCAGCAGGCCCGCTTCGACCAGGAGTTTCAGGTGGCGCGAGACGCGCGGCTGGCTCTGGCCGAGCACATGCACGTAGTCGCTGACCGTGAGGTCCTCGCGGGCCGCCAGCGCCAGAATACGCAGCCTTGTGTCCTCGGCAGCCGCGCGCAGAAGGGTCAGCAGATGGTCCATAGAATGAAGAATATAAGCATATCTTTATGTATGCAATACTAAAAGATGCCGATTGCACGCATGCAGAAAATTCTGGCGCGTGTGTCACGATACAATCGTGCCCCTCGGGGGCCTTCAAAGCGCAGCCTCGGTATGCAACACTCCCTTTCGGTGCGGTGATCGGCGCGGCCTGGTTCAGGGCCCGGGTCTTCGGGCTGACGGAATGAACTCAGGGTTGCGTATATGATCGACGGTGTGAGGGGAGCCATGGCCGCAAGCATCCGCCGGTCGGCAGCAGCGCTTGTCTTGTGCGGGGGCCTGCTCGGGGGCTGTTCCAGCGGCGATACCGGCGCCGCTGACGTCTGGGACCCGCTCGAAACACCCAACCGCTTCATCTTTTCCATCAATCGTACCGTCGACATCATCGCCGTGCGGCCGATGGCGGTGATGTATCGCGATCTGGTGCCGGAACGGGCACAGACCTCGGTGCGCAATGCGCTCGACAATCTCGGCGAGCCGGTGACGGCCATCAACGAGGTCCTGCAGGGCGATCCGAATCGCGCGGTCACGACCCTGGCGCGTTTCCTGGTCAACTCGACCATCGGTCTCGCAGGCCTGTTCGATGTGGCGACGGGCTTCGGCCTCGAACGCACCAAGGAAGATGGCGGCAAGACGATCGGCACCTGGGCCGGCGTCGAGCCGGAGAATGGCGGTCCTTATCTCATGTTGCCGCTGGCCGGTCCGTCCAACGCACGCGACAGCGCGGGCCTGATGATGGACTACGCCGTCGATCCGTTCCGGATCCTCACCTTCAGCCTTGCCTACAACAGCTGGGACACCATCCAGAGCGTGCGCTACGCCGCCAATGTGGTCGACTATCGTTCGCGCACGATCTTTGCGCTGGACGATCTCGAGAAGAACAGCGTCGACTACTATGCCGCACTGCGCTCGGCCTATACGCAGAACCGCGCCGACCAGATCCGTCAGAAGCGTGACAAGACCAACACCAAGAGCGAACTGGAGCGCCGCGATAATTTGGCGCTGGTGAAATAGGACGCGGCCGCGGTGCTGGTGCACCGGGGGCGTATCTGGGCTAGAACTTTTCCTCTCGAAACTTCCATGGAGCGAACGGTGCCGCTGCCCGCTTCCCGTCGTGATGTTCTTCGCCTTGCCGTCGGTGCCGCCCTCGTGGGCACGGCCCTGCCGGCCTTCGCCGCCGATCCTGCGCAACAACTCGTCGAAGGGACGGTCCAGCAGGTGATCGACATCGTCAAATCCAAGACCGGAGCCGCCCGACAGGCGGCGATCATGCAGGTGCTGGAGACCAAGTTCGATCTGCCTGCGATGGGCCGCACGACCCTTGGTACTCACTGGAACGCGGCAACGGAGGAGCAGCGCACCCGCTTCCTCAAGGCCGTCGCCACGGCGGAAGCCAAGTCCTACAGCGACCGTTTCGGCCAGTATGCCGGCCAGACCCTGGCGGTTAACAGGGTGATCCCGCGCAACAACGGTTCCACCATCGTCGATAGCCGGCTGACCCAGACCAGTGGCCAGCCGATCAAGCTCGAATGGGAGATCCGCGGCGACCGTATCACCGACGTGAAGGTCGAGGGCGTCAGCATGGTCATGACTAGACGTTCGGATTTCAATTCCTACATCCAGAACCATGGCGGAAAAGTGGACGCCCTGATCCAGGAGCTGGAAGCCCGGGCCGCCCGCTGATTTCCGTGGAGTTTGGGGCCGAATTGCGCCTGTAACGCTTTCGACGTAGTCTTTCCCGAGGGAGGCGCATCGATCGCTTTGCAGGTCATGGGAGTGGCCGCGGAGCGAAGGAGAGCGCCATGGACAGCGCAGCAGCCAAGAACGCGGCCGGTAATTCGGTCGAACTGAGATCGGTCGATCCGGTCTGGGACCGCATTCGCGAGGCGGCGCAGGCGGCGGCTGCCGCCGAGCCGGTGCTGGCGGGCACACTGCATGCCACCATTCTCAGCCAGCCGAAGTTCGAAAGCGCGCTCAGCTACCATTTGGCCCGTCTGACCGGCACGACCGAAGTGCCGGCGGCGCTGATCCGCCAGACCTTCGACGAGGCGCTGAATGCCGACAAGGCGATTGGGCTCGCCGCGCGGGCCGACATCATGGCCGTCGCCGAGCGCGACCCCGCCTGCACGTCCCACCTCGATCCGCTGCTTTGGTTCAAAGGCTATCACGCGCTGCAGACCTATCGTGCCGCGCATTGGCTATGGGGGCAGGGGCGTCAGGCGCTCGCTCACTACCTGCAGAGCCGCGCCAGCGCGCTGTTCGGGCTCGACATCCATCCCGGCGCAGTGATCGGCAAGGGCATCTTCATCGATCACGGCACCGGCGTGGTGATCGGCGAGACGGCCGTTGTCGAGGACGGTGTCTCCATGCTGCACGGTGTGACGCTCGGCGGCACCGGCAAGGAACGCGGCGACCGCCATCCCAAGGTGCGTCGCGGAGTGCTGCTCGGTGCCGGCGCCAAGGTGCTGGGCAATATCGAGATCGGCGCCTGTGCCAAGATCGCCGCCGGCAGCGTCGTGCTCGATCCGGTTCCGGCCGGTTGCACCGCCGCGGGCGTGCCGGCGCGGATCATCGGCTGCGTCGATGTCCCGGAGCCGGCACTGGAGATGGATCAGCGGATCTGATCCGGTGCGAGGAACCGAGATGGCGCATCGCTTCGCGGGTCTCGCGCTTCACACCTGGACAGTCGACACGACACCATTCGAAGCCGTCCTGATCGCTGCGAAGGCGGCCGGGTTCGAGGCCGTCGAGTTGCGCCGCGTCGATTTCAAACGCTGCCATGAGCGTGGCCTGTCGAACGACGCGGTTCTCGCTCTGGTGCGCGACAGCGGCCTGAAGGTCAGTGCTGTCGGGACGGAATACGGCTGGACCTTTGCGGCCAGAGACGATCGCGAGCGTCTGTTCGCGTCGTTGGAAGAGGCCTGCACCAATGCCGTCGCGCTCGATTGCGGGACGGTGATGAGCGGCATCGGCCCTGGCGCTGCGTCGTTCGAGGAGGCCGTCGCCAACGTCCGGCGCGCCGGCGAGATCGCCGCCCGGCATGGGCTGAGGTTGGCGCTCGAATACCAGTTCCAGCATCCGATCGTGAGCAGTCTCGATATCCTGCGCGACCTCGTCGGTCGCGCCGGACAGCCCACTGTCGGCCTTCTGCTCGACGCCTATCACCTGCAGCGCGGCGGCCGGCCCGGCCGCGGCTTCGACGACGTGCCGGGCTCGGAGATCTTCTACGTACAGTACAGCGACGTGCCTGATGCGCCGCCCGTCAGCGTGCCGCCGACCGATCGCCTGCCACCGGGCAAAGGCGTCGTGCGCTGGAGCGATCTCCTGCAGTCGCTCGCCGACAAAGGCTATCGCGGATATCTCAGCTACGAAGCGCCCAATCCGGCCCATTGGGCACGCGACGCGGCTGGCGTGGCGCGCGAAGGCGTCCAGGCAACCCGCGGCGTTCTCGACCGAGCCTTCGAGGGCTGAGAGTTCGATCCCGTATCACAGCGAGTGAAGAGCAGGTCGTGGCACGGAACGCCCCCGACCGGGAAAACGGATGATCGAAAGCTGGTCGATGCACTGCCATCGGCTATGATCGCGCCATGAGGATATTGCTGGCCGGTCTCGTCTTCTTCTTCCTGGTTGCAGCGCAGGCCTTCGCGGCGGACGATCTCGCGAACGTCAAGGCCTCGGACGGCTCGGAATTTTCCTACGTTCTCACGACCAACGACCCGAAGGCCGTGCAATACGCGGTCATCCTGATGCCGGGCGGTCGCGGCATTCTCGATCCGCGCCTGAACGCCAACGGCAAGGTTGCCATGACCGCGGCGGGCAACTTCCTCATCCGATCGCGCTCGCTCTTCGCGGACAGCCAGTTCGTGGCTGCATCCACCGATGCCACCACCACGCCCGCGCGCATCGCCGCCATCGTGGCCGATCTCGAGAAGCGCTACGGCAAGCTGCAAGTGTACGTGATCGGCACATCGCGCAGCACGGAGGCGTCGATGAAGCTCGCCGCGTCGATGGACGGGCAGGTGGCCGGCTTCGTGCACACCTCGTCGATGAACGGCATCGCCGGCTTCGATCCGCGCCGGCTCAAGAGCCGCAACCTGATCGTCTATCACGAGCAGGACGCGTGCCGCGTGACGATGCCGAGCAGCGGCCAGGCCTTGCACGACAAGTACGGTACGGAGTTGATCGTGGTGACGGGCGGCAAGAGCACCGGCGACGATTGTGAGGCCTTCGCCCATCACGGCTACAACGGCGTCGAACGCGATACCGTCGACAGGATCAAGGCATGGATCCGCAAGAGCGGCTAGAGCAGCGCCCGGGAAGAAGGAGCCGCATGCGGCTCCCTCTTCCCGGGCATAAGCTGCTCTAGAATCGATAGAATCTAGAGCACGACCTTCCGCTCGACTGAGTCCAGTCGAGCGGAACGTGCTCTAGCCGCTGTCGTTTTGCTTCCGCAGCAGCTTGTGCCTGGGAAGATGGCCCTGCGCGCAGGTCCATCGTCCCAGGCGCAGTTCTAGCCCCTGACCAGCGGCTTGTACTTGATGCGGTGCGGCTGGTCGGCGTCGGTGCCGAGCCGGCGATGCCGGTCGGCCTCGTAGTCCTGATAGTTGCCCTCGAACCATTCGACATGGCTGTCGCCTTCGAAGGCCAGCATGTGGGTGGCGATGCGGTCGAGGAACCAGCGATCGTGGCTGATGATGACGGCGCAGCCGGCATAGTCGACCAGGGCCTCTTCGAGCGCCCGCAAGGTGTCGACGTCGAGATCGTTGGTCGGTTCGTCGAGCAGCAGCACGTTGGCGCCCGACTTCAGCATTTTGGCGAGGTTCACGCGGTTGCGCTCGCCGCCCGAGAGCTGGCCGACCTTCTTCTGCTGGTCACCGCCCTTGAAGTTGAAGGAGCCGCAATAGGCGCGGCTGGAGATCTCACGGTTGCCGAGCTTGATGATGTCGAGGCCGCCCGAGAGTTCCTCCCAGACCGTCTTGTTGGGATCGAGGGTCTCGCGGCTCTGGTCGACATAGCCCAGCTTCACCGTCGGACCGACCGAGAAGGTGCCGGTATCGGGCTTGTCCTGGCCGGTGATCATCTTGAAAAGCGTGGTCTTGCCGGCGCCGTTGGGGCCGATGACACCGACGATGCCGCCCGGCGGCAGGTTGAAGGAGAGGTTGTCGATCAGCAGCCGGTCGCCGAAGCCCTTGGAGATGCCCTCGGCCGTGATGACGTGGTCGCCGAGCCGGGGGCCGGCCGGGATCACGATCTGTGCCGTGTCGAGCGTCGCCTTCTGCTCCTCCTCGACCATCTGGTTGTAGGCCGCGATACGGGCCTTGCTCTTGGAACGCCGGGCCGACGGGCTGGTCCCCATCCACTCCAATTCACGCTGCATGGTGCGGCGACGGGCGTCAGCGGTCTTCTCTTCGAGTTCGAGGCGCTTGTCCTTCTGCTTCAGCCACGAGGAGTAGTTGCCCTCCCAGGGGATGCCCTGGCCGCGGTCGAGTTCGAGGATCCAGCCCGCGACATTGTCGAGGAAGTAGCGGTCATGGGTCACCGCCACGACGGTGCCGGGGAACTCGGCGAGATGACGCTCCAGCCATGCCACCGACTCGGCGTCGAGATGGTTGGTCGGTTCGTCGAGCAGCAGCATGTCGGGCTTGGAGAGCAGCAGGCGGCACAGGGCGACGCGGCGGCGCTCGCCGCCCGAAAGCTTGTCCACGAGGGCGTCCGACGGCGGGCAGCGCAGCGCGTCCATCGCGATCTCGACCGTGCGGCCGAGGTCCCAGCCGTTGCCGGCGTCGATCTTTTCCTGCAGCTCGCCCTGCTCGGCGATCAGCTTGTCCATGTCGGCGTCGGGATCGGAGAAGGCGTTCGACACTTCCTCGAAGCGGGCGAGCATCCTGGCCATCTCGCCGGCGCCGTCCATGACGTTGCCCAGCACGTCCTTGGCCGGGTCGAGCTGCGGCTCCTGCTCGAGCAGGCCGATCTTCACGCCTTCGGCCGCCCAGGCCTCGCCGGTGAAATTGTCGTCCTTGCCCGACATCACGCGCAGCAGGCTCGATTTTCCCGAGCCGTTCAGGCCCAGCACGCCGATCTTGGCGCCCGGCAGGAACGACAGCCAGATGTCCTTCAGCACCTGCTTGCCGCCCGGATAGGTCTTGTTCAGACCCTTCATGACGTAGATGTACTGATACGCAGCCATTGGGGCGCTCCTGGTCGGCCGACGGCGGTGGGCCGGGACGGGGGTGGGCAGGGAAGGCGAGCCTTGTAGCGGCCCGGCAGTTTCTGTTCAATGACGGCCAGGGGAAACGCGCACGTATGCTGGCAGAACCGACCGTTCTGGCCCTGTCCTTGGCCTATCTGGGCCTGTTGTTCGCCGTGGCCTATTTCGGTGACCGGTACGCGCGCGACTGGTCGGCCACGACGGCCGCGCCGATCGTCTATGGCCTGTCGCTGGCGATCTACTGCACCTCGTGGACTTTCTACGGCGCGGTCGGGCGGGCGGCGACCTCGGGTATCGACTTCATTCTGATCTATACCGGTCCCGCCCTGGTGGTGACGGCGGGCTACCCGCTGCTGCGCAAGATGGTGCGGCTGGCCAAGCAGCACAATGTGACCTCGATCGCCGATTTCCTGGCCTCGCGCTATGGCAAGAGCCGCGCCGTCGGCGTCACCGCCACCCTGTTCGCCACGGTGGGCGTGCTGCCCTACATTGCGCTGCAGCTGCAGGCCGTATCGTCGTCCTTCCGCAGCATCGCCGCCCCCTCACCGTGGGGAGAGACGCATCCCGGCGTCGTCCATACCGACACCTCGCTGATCGTGGCGGCGCTGATGGCGCTGTTCACCATCCTGTTCGGCGTGCGCAACGTGCATGCCTCCGAGCAGCATCGCGGCATGATGGTGGCCATCGCCTTCGAATCGGTGGTGAAGCTGCTCGCCCTGCTGACGGTCGGCCCGTTCGTCCTGTGGTACCTGTTCGAGGGCACGGGCGACATGCTGGCCCGTCTCGCCGAGAGGCCGGAACTCGCCGATCAGGTGATGCGCGAGGGCTCGCCGCTCACCTGGGTCGTGACCTCGATCCTGTCCGGCATGGCCTTCCTCTGCCTGCCCCGCCAGTTCCACGTCGCCGTCGTCGAGCACGGCCATCCGGCCAGCCTGCGCACGGCGCGCTGGCTGTTTCCGATCTACCTCGTGCTGATCAACCTGTTCGTCCTGCCGATCGCGGCGGCCGGCCTGCTGCTGCTGGGCACCGAGAGCAGCCCCGACCTCTATGTGCTGCAACTGCCGCTGGTACACGGCGAAAGCTGGTTGTCGGCCTTCGTCTTCATCGGCGGCCTGTCGGCGGCGACGTCGATGGTGATCGTGGCCTGCATGGCGCTCTCCGGCATGATCGGCAACGAGCTGGTCATGCCCTACCTCCTGAAGCGCCGTGCCGGCGAGGCGCAGGAGATGGGCCCGCTGGTCGTCTTCGTCCGCCGTGCCGCGGTCGTGCTGATCCTGATGGCAGGCTACGCCTACGAGCGCATCATCTCGGGTTATCTGCCGCTCGCCTCGATCGGCCTCATTTCCTTCTGCGCGGTGGCGAACTTTGCGCCCGGACTGATCCTCGGCCTCTACTGGCGGCGCGCCCATCGTTTCGGCGTGGTGGCGGGGCTGGTCGGCGGCTTCGTGGTCTGGATCTATGCGCTGCTGCTGCCGACGCTGAAGCAGGAGACGGGCAGTCGCCTCGAAGTGCCGCTCAGACCCTACCTGCCGCCTTTCCTGGCCGAGCTCGATCCGGTGAGCCAGGGCTTCATCGTCGGCATCCTGGTCAATACCGCCCTGCTGGTCGGGGTGTCACTGCTGGCCCGCCCGATCGCGCGCGACCGTCTGCAGGCAGATGCGTTCGTTCTCGGCGCCGATCTCGCAGGCGAGGCCGAAGTGCCGGCACGCCGGACGCCGGCCGATGCCGCCCGCATCGAGGAGCTGCGCCAGCTTCTGGCGCGCTTCGTCGGCGTCGAGCGCGCGGCGCGAGCCCTGGCGGGCGAGCAGCTCTCGCTCGAAGCCGCTCTCACCCTCACCGAGCGCGTATTGTCGGGGACCTTGGGGGCGGCGTCCGCGCGCGTGATCGTGGCGGCCTACGGTCGGCGTGGACGGCTGCTGCCACGCAGTGCCCGAGCGATCATCGACGAAGCCTCCGAGGCGATCCGCTACAACTACGAAATTTTGCGCAATACGCTCGATCACGTCGGCATGGGCATTGCGGCCTTCGATCGCGAGGGCCGGCTCGAGATCTACAACGATCGTTTCACGACGTTGTTGTCGCTCGACGCCGATGCCGTCGCCGTCGGCGCCGCGCCGCGGGAGTTTGGCGCTTCGGCCGACGTCGTGGAACTGCTGCGCCGTCCCGACACGCCGCAGACGCACGAGATCGCCACGCGCGAGGGACGCGTAATCGAGCTCCGGCTCGATCCGTTGCCGGGCGACGGCTTCGTCGCCACCTGCAACGACGTCACGGCGCGCGTGCACACTGCCGAAGCGCTACGCGACAGCGATCGCCAGCTTCGCCAATCGAAGGAGACCCTGGAGCAGAGGGTGGTCGAGCGCACGGCCGAGCTGGAGGCGAGCCGTGCCGAAGCCGAGGCCGCCAACCTCGGCAAGACGCGCTTCATTGCCGCCGCCAGCCACGACCTTCTGCAGCCGCTGCACGCCGCCCGCCTGTTCACGGCGGCGTTGATCGATCGTGACCCGACCGGTGATCGTACGGCCGGGCTCGGCGGTAAGATCGACACCAGTCTCGGCGCCGTCGAATCGCTGCTCGACACTCTGCTCGACATTTCCAAGCTCGATGCCGGGGCCTTCAAGCCGGAGAAGCGGCCCTTCGCCCTGCAGCCGCTGTTCGAATCGCTGGCCACCGCCTTTGCGCCATTGGCAGCGCGGCGTGGCGTCGAGCTGGTGGCGGTGCCGACACGGGCCTTCGTCGATACCGATCCTGCCTTCCTGCGCCGCATCCTGCAGAACCTGCTGTCCAATGCGCTGCGCTACGGCCAGGTCGAGGGACGGCCGGCGCGGGTGCTGCTGGGCTGCCGTCGCGCCGGTACTGAGCTGCGCATCGAGGTGCGCGACAACGGGGCCGGCATTGCCCCCGACAAGCAGGCAATCATCTTCGACGAGTTCGTGCGGCTGCACCCCGAGCACGATGCGCCGCGCGAGGAGCGAGGCTTGGGGTTGGGCCTTGCCATCGTCGATCGCATCGCGCGCATGCTCGAATTGCCGCTGGGCCTGGCGTCGGCGCCGGGCGAGGGCTCGACTTTCTCGGTCGTCGTGCCGCGCGTTGCGGCGGTCGTTTCGGCGCCGTTGGCGCCTGCGCCGCCGCAGCCCGCCTCGTCGATCGAGCGTGAGAGCTTCGTCCTCTGTCTCGACAACGAGCTGCAGGTCCGCGAAGCCATGGCGACCCTCCTGGGGGGCTGGGGGTGCCGTGTCGTCACCGCGGCGTCGCAGGCCGAGGCACTAGCGGAAGTGGCGCGCGCCGGCCGCTTGCCCGACCTGGTGCTGGCCGACTTCCATATCGACGACGGGCCCGACGGGCTGGCGGTTGTCGAGGCGCTGCGCGCGGAATGGAAACAGATGGTGCCGGCCGCACTGGTCACGGCAGATCGCGATCCCACGCTCCGCGTGCGTGCGCGGACGCGGCAGGTCGAACTGCTGCACAAGCCGGTGAAGCCCGCGTCCCTGCGGGCCCTCCTGCGCTTGCGCGGCTCCACCGCCGGCCGCCTTACGGCCTGACCGCCTTGCCGGTCGAATTACGGTTTGACGGCCTCGCTCGTCGACGGAAAGGAAAGGCCGCGCGCTTCGATGACGGCCTGGGTGCGTGAACGCACGCCGAGCTTGCGCAGGATCACCGTGACATGCGCTTTGACGGTCGCCTCGCCGACCCCGAGCTTGTAGGCGATCTGCTTGTTTTGGTCGCCCTGCACCATCAGGGCGAGCACCCGCCATTGCTGCGGCGTCAACTGCGCGGCCCGTTGAGCGAACGTATCGCCGGCGATGGCTTCGGGCGGCGCGAATATCTCCCCATCCAGGACCGCGCGGACGACACCCGCGATCTCCTCCAGGGATGCCGACTTGTCGATGTAGGCCGACGCCCCGAATTCGTAGGCGCGTTGCACGATCGAGGCGTCGCGTGCCGCCGATACGACGATGATCGGCACCGTAGGGTGCTCGGAGCGCAGGCGGGCAAGACCGACAAGGCCATCCATGCCCGGCATGTCGATATCGAGCAGCACGGCATCGGTGTCCGGTTCGCGGTCCAGCGCCGTCTTGGCCTGATCGAGTGTGCCGGCCATGCTGAACTGGGCTTTCGCGAAGGTCTGGCCGAGCACCGAGACAAGGGCGTCGCGGACCATGGGATGGTCGTCGGCTACGAGAAATCGCTCTGGGTCGGCCATGTCGTGAAGGGTGGCCGCAGCCCCTGTGAGAATCAAGCTACGTGAGACTCAAGCCGCGTGGCGCAGCGCCACCCGGAGCGCTGCGCGGTCGAGCCGCTTGGGGAGCCGGTCGCTGAAGGAGATCAGGCCGAAGGTCGCGGCGGCGGCCAGGACGGCGCGTTCTTCTTCGGCGTTCTTCGAACGTGCCGGGGCACATTCGTGGATCAGCAGGCCGGTTCTGTGCCCCATCGCCTTGAGGTCGGGCCGGTGGCTGGACGTCGTACCGGCGAACCGGCCGAGCAGGGCCGCATGGCGGTCGCCCCATCCGTCCGGCCGATGAACAGGGGCGGGATACTCGCCCAGCACGTCGGCGTGCACTTGCAGCAGCGCCGGATCGAACTCCGGGCCGGCATCCAGGAAGAACCGCAGGATCGTCATCATGTCGGCGGCCAAGGCGGCGAACGCCTCCCATCGGCAGACGGCGAACGCTTCGTTGAACTTCGGGTCGCCGAAGGCGGCCTGGCCGTACCAAGCCAGCGTGTTGCGGGAGAACTCGTAGGTCGATCGCTGTGCGACATACGACGCCTCGCCGCTGACGAAGCGTGCGAGCTCGACGCGGGATCGGATGCGTTCGGGGAAAAAATAGCCTTTCAGAGTCGCCAGCATGCCGATCAGGTCCGCAGCACAGCCTGTGAATTTCCATTCGACTAAGGTAGGGGGCCTGCCTGCATTGGCTGTGATTCACATAATATGTATATTCGCACTATCTGCGTATATAGCAAAAGCAAGAATCAGGGCGCCCGACGGAAGCGGGCGATGGGGGAGTAAGCGTAGCAAACGGGGGTAACCCACAGGGTCGAACCCGGCTCATCGCGACAGCTTGTATGAAGCGGCGCCTCCATCGTGACTTTGGAGGAACGTTAGCATGGCGGAAAGCAAACTGACGGCCCAGCAACAGGCCGCCTATTGGGAAAAGACGCGCGGTCTGATGCTGGTGATTCTCGCCGCATGGTTCGTCTTCAGCTTCCTCATTCATTTCTGGGCGCCGCAGCTCAATACGATCCGAATCCTGGGATTTCCGCTGGGCTACTACATGGCAGCCCAAGGGTCGCTGATCGCGTTCGTGCTGATGTGCGTGTGGAACGCCAGGGCGCAGAACCGGATCGACCGGGAATTCGGCGTCCAGGACGAGTGACGGGTTAGGGGAGAACGACCATGGCCGCGATACAAGGCGGGTTCCTCGCCAACCTAGGGCGGGTTTACGCCATCTACACCGGAGCCTTCGTCGGCTTCACCATCTTCATCGGCATCCTTGAGCTGTTCGGCGTGCCGAACCGCATTCTGGGCTACCTCTTCATCTTCCTGACGCTCGGCGTCTACGCGCTGATCGGCTGGCTGGCCCGCACGGCCGAAGTGAACGAATACTACGTCGCAGGCCGGGTCGTGCCGGCCTTCTACAACGGCATGGCGACGGGCGCGGACTGGATGAGCGCCGCCTCGTTCATCGGCATGGCGGGCTCGCTCTACTTCGGTGGCTACGGCGGCCTTGCCTTCGTGCTGGGCTGGACCGGCGGCTATGTGCTGGTGTCGATCCTGATGGCACCGTACCTGCGCAAGTTCGGCCAGTTCACGGTTCCGGACTTCTTCAGCGCCCGCTACGGCGGCAACCTGGCGCGCGGCCTTGCCGTCATCGTGCTGATCACCGCGTCGTTCACCTACGTGGTGGCGCAGATCGTCGGCGTCGGCATCATCACCGCCCGCTTCCTCGATATCGGCTTCCAGGTCGCCTGCTTCGTCGGCCTCATCGGCATCCTGCTCTGCTCGATGCTGGGTGGCATGAAGGCGGTCACCTGGACCCAGGTCGCGCAGTACATCATCCTGATCATCGCCTACCTGATCCCGGTCGTCGTCCTGTCGGCCAAGGTCACCGGCGTGCCGATCCCGCAGATCATGTATGGTCAGGCGCTCGAGAAGATCGAGGCCTTCGAGAAGACCTTCGGCGTGGCCCAGCCCTATGCCTCGGCCTTCACCGATGCCCGCGGCAACTACAGCCCGACGGCGATGTGGAACTTCTTCGCGCTGATCCTCTGCCTGATGGTCGGCACGGCGTCGCTGCCGCACATCCTGATGCGCTACTTCACCACGCCGTCGGTCAAGCAGGCCCGCGATTCGGTGGCGTGGTCGCTGTTCTTCATCTTCCTCCTCTACTTCACGGCGCCGGCCTATGCCGCCTTCGCGAAGCTCGAGGTCTACCAGAACGTGATCGGCCAGCCGATCGCCAAGCTGCCGGCGTGGGTTGCCTCGTGGGGCAGCATCGGGCTGGTCGGTGCCTGCGACACCGCGCAGGCGGCCGTCAACTTCGCACTCTGCAAAGGCGTCACCGGCAACGGCGACGGCATCTTGCAGCTTTCGGAGTTCCGACTGCATACCGACGCCGTCGTGCTGGCAACACCGGAGATCGCCGGTCTTCCCTACGTGATCTCGGGCCTCGTCGCGGCCGGCGGCCTGGCCGCCGCGCTATCGACGGCGGACGGTCTGTTGCTGGCCATCGCCAACGCGTTGAGCCACGACATCTACTACAAGATGATCGACCCGAACGCCGACACCAAGCGTCGCCTCATCATCAGCCGTGTCCTGCTGGCGCTGGTGGCGGTGGTCGCCGCTTACGTCGCCGGCACTCTGGGCGCCGACATCCTGTTCCTGGTGTCGTGGGCCTTCTCCATCGCCGCGGCCGGCCTGTTCGCAGGCCTGGTGCTCGGCATCTGGTGGAAGCGCGCCGGCGACGCCGCCGGCGTGTGGGGCATCGTCGTCGGCTTCGGCCTCTGCATGTTCTTCCTGATCACGACCGAGTTCTACGGCCCGTGGGTCAAGGCGAACCTGAGCTGGCTGGGCGACATCAACATCGTCAAGATCCGTGGCCGCGATGTCGCCTACATCTGGGGCATCAACAACATCTCGGTCGGCATCTTCGGCATTCCGGCCGCCTTCCTCGCGATGCTGGTCGCCGGTTGGGTGAGCAAGCCCGCCTCGGCGGAAATGCAGGACTTCATCGACTCGATCCGCATCCCGGCCGGGTCGGTGAGGAACGCCGAAGCCGCGCATTGAGCCGCGCGATCCCTTGACCTGGAGGAGGGCGGAGCTTCGGTTCCGCCCTCTTCATGTTCGCCCATTTGATTTCGCCAATGAACCAACCGGATTTCTTCTGGGGCTATCTGCCCTTCTGGATCGTGAACTACGGGCTTTCGCTCGTGGCGTGGGCCTGCCTTGGTCGCTGGATGCTGTCGTTCTTCGTGCCGGCCCTGCAACCGCAGAACTACATCTGGCGATCGTTCGTCTGGCTCACCGGCTGGGCGATCGCGGCCGTCGCGTTCGTCACGCCATCGTCGATCGGCGGGCGCTGGCTGCCGCTCGCCACCGCCTTCTGGCTGTTCTGGATCCGCACCGGCTTCTACTTCGCCATGGCCTCGGCCGGATGGACGCCGCGCCTTTCGGGGGGAGGCTGAGATGCTGCGCCATCAGGTCTTCGCCCTCGTGCTGGGCCTCGCCGTCTTCAATGGCATTTTCTCGCCGCTGGTCCATCTCGTTGCGGCATACAGCTTGATCTGGGCGCCGCCCTGGTTGCCGACCGACCCCAGCGTGACCTTCTATTTCTCGAGCTTGATCGTGGCGACGACGACCCTACTGGTCTCCGGCGTTCCCGCCGCCCTCGTCGAGCGCGCCGTACCGGCATCGCGCGAAGCGCCCGGCCCGAACTGGATCTGGGCGGCGGGCGCGCTGGTGCTCTGCGTTCCCGCCCTGGTCCGCGTCTTGCTCATCTCGGGTGCAGTGCAATAGGCTCCGACGAGGAGGGACCGATGGATCGCATCGAGTATCTCGCCGACATGATCGTGCGTCGCGGGTGCGCTTTTGCACTGCTGGCGATCGGGACCGTCATGCTTGGTCTCTCCTACGACTTGCTGCTCTGCCTGAAGTCGGGTGCAATCCTCGAAGCGCTGCACGGTTCGGTGCTCGCCCTGTTCGCCTACAACGCGCCGAAGTGGAACCACAAGTCGACCGAACTCTGGGCGCTCCTCGACAAGGGCGCCGACCTGCCGCCGAACTATCCGCCGGCGTTGCTCCTCGAAGTGCTGCGCAAGACGTACCTGCGCTACGCGGAGATGGCGGGCTGCGTAACGCTCGCGCTGTGCATCGGCGCCATGATCGTGTGGATCGTCCGCTAGGGTGAATTTCACATAGACTGCAGTCGTGCGATGACCTTCGACTTTCGTCGAACCTGACTTTGGTCCAATTGCAGGCACACCGAAGCAAGGCATACACCGGGCATTAAGTTGTCGTCAGTAAGGCGACTAGTGGCCGGGAGAAACGTGCATGGCAATGGCAGCAGCCGTCGGTGGCGAATCCAAGCGTCCAATGACGCGCGAGGAGAGGAAGGTCATCATTGCCTCCTCCGTCGGCACCGTCTTCGAATGGTATGACTTCTATCTCGCGGGCGCACTGGCCGCGAACATCAGCGCCGCCTTCTTCTCGGGCGTGAACCCGACAGCGGCCTTCATCTTCACCCTGCTGGGTTTTGCTGCGGGCTTCGCGGTCCGCCCCTTCGGTGCGCTGTTCTTCGGCAGCCTAGGTGACTTGATCGGCCGCAAGTACACCTTCCTGGTCACCATGACCTTGATGGGTATCGCGACGTTCGTCGTCGGCATCCTGCCGACCTATGCCGCGATCGGCATGACGGCCCCCGTGCTGTTCATCGTTTGCCGCCTGCTGCAAGGGCTGGCGCTAGGCGGCGAGTATGGCGGTGCGGCGACCTACGTCGCCGAGCACGCGCCGCAGGACCGTCGCGGCTTCTATACGTCGTGGATCCAGACCACGGCCACCGTCGGTCTGTTCCTGTCGCTGATCGTGGTCATTGGTCTGCGTCTCTCGATGTCGGCCGAAGCCTTCGCAGCCTGGGGATGGCGCGTGCCGTTCCTGCTGTCGATCATCCTGCTTGGCGTCTCGATCTGGATCCGCCTGCAGTTGCAGGAGTCGCCCGCCTTCCAGCGTATCAAGGCCGAAGGCAAGGGTTCCAAGGCGCCGCTGCGCGAAGCTTTCGGCACCTGGAAGAACGCCAAGATCGCGATCTTCGCTCTGCTGGGCGGCACCGCCGGCCAGGCGGTGGTGTGGTACACGGGCCAGTTCTACGCCCTGTTCTTCCTCACCCAGACCTTGAAGCTCGATGCGACGACGTCGAACATCGTGATCGCCGTCGCGCTGGCGATCGGCACGCCGTTCTTCGTCCTCTTCGGCTGGCTGTCGGACAAGATCGGCCGCAAGCCGATCATCCTCGCCGGCTGCCTGCTGGCGATGATCACTTACTTTCCGCTGTTCGGTGCCCTCACCAAGGCCGTGAACCCGCAGCTCGAGCTCGCGATCGAGAAGTCACCGGTGACGGTGATCGCCGATCCGAACGAGTGCTCGTTCCAGTTCAACCCGACGGGTACGGCGAGCTTCACGACCTCGTGCGACATCGCCAAGTCGTTCCTCGCGCGCAACTCGGTGAACTACCACAACGAGAGGGCTGCGCCCGGCACGCCGGCGCAGATCAAGATCGGCGACAAGGTCATCACCTCCTTCGACAAGAGGGCGGCGGGGGCCGAGGGTGCGGCCAAGGAGAAGGCCTTCAACGAGCAGGCGACCGCGGCCATCCGCGCCGCCGGCTATCCGGCCGCTGCCGACAAGGCGAAGGTGAACATGCCGATGGTCATCGCCATCCTGACCATCCTCGTGATCTACGTGACGATGGTCTACGGCCCGATCGCGGCCATGCTGGTCGAGCTCTTCCCGACCCGCATCCGCTACTCGGGCATGTCGCTGCCTTACCATATCGGCAACGGCTGGTTCGGCGGCTTCCTGCCTCCGACCGCCTTCGCCATCGTGGCAGCGACCGGCGATATCTACTCCGGCCTCTGGTACCCGATCGTGGTGGCCGGCATGACCTTCGTCATCGGCCTGCTGTTCGTGCCCGAGACCAAGGATCGCAACATCTATGCCGAGGATTGATCGTCCCCGGACAATATGAAAGAACCGGCGGCTTCTCAGGAGCCGCCGGTTTCTTTTTGCGCCGGGGGCAGCCAACGTTCAGGATTGCTGCATGAATCTCGACGCCATCGCGATCGGCCGAAACCCGCCGGAAGACGTCAACACCATCATCGAAGTGCCGATCGGTGGTGAGCCCATCAAGTACGAGATGGACAAGCAGGCGGGCACCCTGATCGTCGACCGTTTTCTCTATACGCCGATGCGCTATCCGGGGAATTACGGCTTCGTGCCCCATACGCTGTCGGACGACGGCGATCCGATCGACGTGCTGGTGGCCAACACCCGTCCGATCATCGCCGGCGCTGTGATCAATGTGCGACCGATCGGCGTGCTGCGCATGGAGGACGATGGCGGCGGTGACGAGAAGATCATAGCCGTGCCGTCGCCGAAGCTCACGCAGCGCTACGTCCACGTGAAGACCTATACCGACCTGCCCGAGATCACTCGCCAGCAGATCGAGCACTTCTTCATCCACTACAAGGATCTCGAGCCCGGTAAGTGGGTCAAGCTGTTGGGTTGGGGCGACGTCGACGAGGCGCGCCGCCTGATCACCGAGGCGATCGAGCGGGCGAAGAAGACCAAGACCAAGTAAGGTCCGGTCGGCCGGTCACCGGGCCCGTCGACGAGGCCGCCATTCTCATCACGGCATCGTTGTCGAGGTTGTCCCTTTGGAAGAGAGGGGCGCCGGGCGGGCTGTGGCAGGGAGCGGGCTCGCCCGCCCGGCGTGGCAAGCCTGGTGCTGAATGCGGGGGACCAGCAGGCTTGCGAGCGTGTGTCGCTCACAACGCCACCCTGCCAAGTCCGTCGCGTTCCCGATAGCTATCCATAGGTATCGGCCCTGTACCTATTGGGTGGATCGGCGCCTCATCATGAAGCCGGCTTAGCCCAGCACGGCGATCTCCACCGGCGGCCGCAGCGCGAGGCAGACCGACAGCGCCTGATGCAGGTCGCTGTCGAGGAATTGGCGGAAGAGGGCGGGATCGGCTGATGCCTCGAGCGTCGGC
>Ga0209933_1000454_pt1 | contig 76193 bp, 57 predicted proteins | sample ThiBiot_300_biof_FD_183944 | JGI IMG/M metagenome (GOLD analysis project Ga0209933, IMG submission 183944) | Wastewater bioreactor microbial communities from Cape Town, South Africa - Thiocy_cont_300_biof (SPAdes) | ecosystem: Engineered > Bioremediation > Thiocyanate > Unclassified | place... | reverse complement strand
TTTAATGCCAAGATCAAAGCCTTTCGGGCTCAATTCAGAGGGGTTCGAAATGTGGAATTCTTCTTATATCGGCTCACTCAGTTATATGCTTAATCCAAGTTGCTCCACAAGTATTGTCCTTGATCCATTTTCATTTTGTATGATGAATAAGTAAGATACGGCTCCTGGATTGAACCATTCATTTTATATAAACATTTACAGCGTCATATACTAGATGATTAACTAGCTGGGCGTGTAACGAGGATATAGTCCTGATAAAAAGATGTACCCGATTTGCCTTGTATCCGAATTCGGTTACTGCCTGCATTCAATGAAATAGCCATAGTATATGTACGCTTTCCTCCATCGGTTCCCTCTAGTGGGAAGTCGATTGACGTGGTCGAATTGACAATGACTGTAGCCGTACCTGGTGTTTGGGAGTTGGTCTGATAACGGATGGCTAACGTATAGTTAGAAGCTGTAATAGGAGCATCGGATATAGCGTAGAGCAAATAGTCACTGCTTGACGTATAAGGACCTTTCACTGTATTATCGCCCGATTGGCCGGTGTACGTACCTGTACCCGTTGCGTCTTCGGCCTGTACCTTTTGCGAGAAAGCTGCCCCAGGCCCTGTTCCTGGTTTGACAAGCGGTGGTCGTGTTCCCGCTGGTATTATAGCACCATTATCTACTGTTAGGGTAAAACTTCCCGCACTTGCCGCTGCTTCAAACGCTGCCTGCCCCGCACTGGTAAGCGGGTAGACGTCGGTGTCACGTGTCGTCGTTGCCTGATAAATTTCCTGCCCATCGCTGGTGCGACGGATTCTGACAAGTTGTGTGCCGATTGCCATGCTAGTTCTGTTGATTTAAGTTCTGGTTATATTCATTAGTTATGAGGCATCATTTATATGGTATGAAATTTTGGTTACTTAAAAAAGGAATTGAACGGTGTTGAACAGAGCCAGCTTACTTCCCTGTAGGTTCACCTCAATCATAACATTGGGGACCGGATTGAGAATCAGCGTCTCATAACTGTTCTTGCCACGACTCGGATCGAACACCCATACATCCACCGCATTATCCTTGATGCGGTACATCGCATCAGGACGACCCCGACGTGCGTTGGGCGTGTTCACATAAGGACCATCGAAAGCCGACGCGTGTTCCAGAATAGTGGTGCCGTCGGTTTTGGGCTCCACCCAGACGCCAGTATCCTTGAACTGATAGCGACAATACAGCCAGGGAGTGCCTTCGGTGCGGGCACATTGGGCATAGTAGTAAGCGGCTTCGAAGCCCGCGTCGTGCCATCGGCAGGGTTCGGTTGGGTAGCCTGCCGAGGTAATGGGGGCCGGGGTATTGGCTACTTTAGGTTGCCAGGTCCAGGTACCTACTGGTGCATTTGGGTCACCGGCTTTGACCTCATTGGGGTTTGTTCCAAACTGGTCATACTGGCTTCTGACATCGAACACCATGTAGCCAATGGTGCGGCAGAAACCGATGCAGAAGATGTTACCCACTTGCCAGTCGTAATCAACCTGCGGATGTCGGTCAGTATTAATGGCCCCCAAATTGCCAACCTGTCGGATGTAATGGTAGCCGTTGTGTAAGGCCATATTATCTGAACCAAGCCCTTCTACCTTTCCCCAGTCCAGATAGATGAGCTTGGCGGGGGCAATTCCAGGCCGGGTCTCATCCATGCCTTTGGCCATCACCTCGGCGGCAAAGGCCTTGTTGTAATACCGACTGGCATAATCTGGCGTATCGGCATAGTGCTTGATGATCGCTCCTACCCCCTTGTCTTTCAGAATCGAGAAATAGTTGCAGGTTTGCCGGGCCCCATCTACCGACAGAATTTTACTTTTGAACAGGGCATCATTCGGTAGGGTATTGCCACCGCCCGGTACCTGATAGTTCCAGGGGTCGCCGTTGTAGTTGGCTGTGCCGCCATAGGTGCCAAAGTCTCGGTAGGGAATGCCTAATGAGTTGAGGGTAGGGTCAGCGTATTTTCGTTTTCGGGCTTCGTACCAGGCAGTGTATTGGGGTGCGGTGTCGGGCATCCCATAGACTCCCTCCTGAATTTCGTTGGCTTCGAAGAGTGCGCAGGGGATGGTATTGCTGGCGCGGTTGATGTTGTCGTTGCTGAGGCTTTTGGCGGGGTATGCCCCTGCTTCGGTGCCGGTGTAAGGGCCAGGGGCACCCGACACAGCCAGATTAATACTGTGCGTCCAGTTTACTCGCTGATTATTTCCCAGTGAACTATCCATGATAGCTAGTACTCCTCCCTTTCTGGCGGAAACGATGCTATCGGACGTAATGTCTGTACGTTTCTGCACAATGGTAAACACCCGATTATCGGGTAGAGTCATAGTTGGGGCTTCTTTCATTCCCCTTGGTATCCAGATGTCAGTCGGGGCTAACCAGGGTGGGCGGGTTACTTTATAAGGCAGAAGAGATGGGTCTGTGGGTAAAGGGTCTGTACCTAAAAAGATTTGGGTAAAGGCTTTTCGTATCCAGTTATAAGGGGCATTGGGTAAATTGGCTATGCCCATTATAATAGAAATACTATCGCCCGGACTAAAATCGTAGGTTGTTGGCAAGCTTGTGACAGCCGGCATACCACCTATATAGTAGAATGTATACTCACCACCGCCAAGATCGGGTTGCTTTGTGTTTATAATACGAGCTTTACCATTACTCCACTGAACGGCGGGTGTGAAGAGATCAGGATTGGCGACAATCATCTGAACGTTCACAGTTCCACTAGGTGTAAAATCGGTGTTGGCGGCCGTCGTATATGTAGCATAGGTAACCGTATCAGGTTTAAAATCGGCGTTGTTAGCTGTTATATAGGTATCCGCAAGCATGGCAAAGAGGGCTTATTAGTATGTTGTTTATAATTTTGTTTATTTATAAACTAATGTTCACATTAATGTGAAAAATGTAAAATATAGATTAATGTCTATTGAAAGGAGTATTCTACTAGTATACAGCTAAAACCGGGCCAAAAATATCAATAACCTTTATTTATTAAAGTATAGTACTTCTTTGTTAAGAGTAACTTAAAATGAATAAAATGGTGAAGCCAGCCTCTAATCACTTACTGAATCGATAGTTACAAATTGACGCATCGTTAATTTACGGAAATGCAAATTCTGAATACAGGTTTGGCTAGATGTTTGCTTGTAGGTTGACTGATAGGGGATAGTAGACTTACCAGGTAGTGTTCGAGCCCTATGTATACTAATAAACTGTTTCAGTATGCGTATAACTATACCGGCTTTTCTTCTCTTACTCTCAACGAAAATAGTAATGGCGCAGAATAGCTATGTGGCTAATTCGGCCAACGCATCTTTACCGGGTTCCTACAATACGTTGGCTGGGCCTTCAGCAGGTAATGGGTCCATGCAGGGGAGCAACAACTCTTTTTTAGGATTTCAGGCGGGGCAAACGAATACACAAGGAAACGAAAATACATTTATAGGTAGTGCAGCCGGTAAATTTAATACGCTGGGCGTCGATAATTCTTTTATTGGCAACCGGGCTGGAACATCGAATACAACCGGTAGTTATAACACCTTCTTCGGCTCTTTTTCCGGCCAGGCCCTAACTAGTGGTAACCGCAATACATTCATTGGCTACGAGGCAGGCTTTTCTACGCTTACCGCCAGTTTTAATGTGTTCATTGGCAATGGTTCTGGCAGAACCAACACCATTGGTTTTAATAACGCATTTGTGGGTAATAATGCTGGCTATTCAAACGATAGTGGCTTTTCAAACACCTTTATGGGAGCCAATGCCGGGTATGCCAATACAAGTGGGTCTGGTAACTCGTATTTTGGGTATCAGGCCGGTAATAGCAATACGACGGGCTCTAACAATACCTTTCTGGGTAGCTCGGCGGGGCAGGCGAATACAACAGGGGCCAACAATACCTTCCTGGGTGGAGGAGCTGGAAGCCTCAATACAACGGGTTATCAGAATGCTTTCGTGGGCTTTGGCGCTGGAAGTAGTGTGACGACGGGTTACCAGAATTCGTTTCTGGGCTATAACGCCGGGTTGAATACAACAACAGGTACTGGCAATACCTTTATTGGTAATGCTGCGGGCCAGGCGAATACCACTGGTGGAGGGAGTACCTTTCTGGGTAGTAATGCGGGTTTGTCCAATACAATCGGCCTTAACAATACCATGATTGGTATTAATGCCGGTTATAGTACGGTTTCTGGAAATTTCAATGCATTTATCGGTGCGTATGCTGGTCTGAACAATACGACTGGTTCACAAAATGTGTTTATCGGCAATAATTCGGGCTATACAAACACGACCGGCTTTGGAAACCTGTTTATTGGTAATTCCGCTGGATACAACAATACGACTGGAGATAGTAATGCCTTTATGGGCAGTAATACCGGTTCATTCAATACGACCGGAGTAGGTAATACGTTTTTGGGCATTGCTAATGGATTAAACAATACGACTGGCTCCAATAATGTGTCGGTCGGGTTGAGGGCAGCCAACAAGAATCAGACCGGCAATAAAAACGTAATGATCGGAGACAGCGCCGGTTTCAATAATACAGTAGATGGGAATGTCATGCTGGGCTCGAAGGCCGGATTTACAAATCAAACGGGAAGGAGGAGTACGTTTATTGGCTACCAGGCTGGGTACAGTGCTGTAGCCGATTCAAATACGTTTGTCGGGTATCAGGCTGGCTTTCAGACCACGTCGGGTAAAGGAAATACGTTTTTCGGCGTAAATGCGGGGCGTAGTATCACGACGGGATCGAATAATACCATTATTGGCAACAAAGCTGGCCCGGCTTCGATCAATTCGGACGATAACGTGTATATCGGCTATAATACCGGCAAACATGATAAGGGCTCCCGGAACACGTTTTTAGGTACCCAGGCTGGTGTCCTGGCCGATAATGGTGAGCCACTGTTCAATGCTACTGCTATTGGAGCGGACGCCCAGGTGGCGGTAAGCAATGCTGTTATTTTAGGAAATAAGGCTAATGTGGGTATTGGTACATCGGCACCTATGGCCCGGCTTGAGGTGGTTAGTGAAAATGCCGATGCCAGTGGCCTTCGGCTGACGAACTTAACTGACAAGAGCCCATCGGCTCGTTCGACAAACCAATTCTTAACCGTCAACGAGCAGGGCGATGTGGTGAAGGGGAACTATCTGCTGCGTGTTAACCGTCCTGACGACTGGGCCGACAATGTTTTTACACATACTTACTCACTGCGTTCACTGGCGTCTGTAGAAACCTATATTCATCAAAATCACCATCTGCCCGAAATTCCTTCGGCTGAGCAAATGGCTGAACAGGGTATCGATCTGGCTAAAATGAACGCGCTGTTGCTGAAGAAAATAGAGGAATTGACTTTGTATAGTATTCAGTTAGAAAAGAATAACCGTCATCTGGAAGAAAGCGATAAAAAGCAACAAATCGTCAATCAGCAACTTAAATCCGAAGTGAATGACCTTCGGAAGCTGGTAATGAAGCAATTGGCTAAACGGAGATAACGGATTATATAACCCTGTGATGAAGAGGCTCTGAAAATCAGGGCCTTTTTTGTTTTGCTAGGTCTATAAAACGCTTATGTTCAGACGTGGATGGGTACTTTGAGCAAAGGGGGTTCTGGGCGTATCTAAATTTGAACGCTACCAGCCAATAGCCTTTGGGTAATAAATTTCCGTAAGCTTCCAGGTGCGTTTGCAGTTAATGATTTTACCGGATAATAACTTTCGGGCTATGCGTTATCGCGTTTCTTCTTTTTGCCAGACACCTTATTGTCCGTTTTGTTTTGATTTGTATATTTGAAATCGTTGACAACTATGTAGCAAGCGCAAATCGTTCATAGTGAACTCTTTTTGACCTTTTTTGCTAGTTGTTCAATGATTGATCCACCCAAGTTTTCAATCAACGTGTTCACCTTTTGCTGTCATTCCTGCCAGTCCGAAAGGGCTGAGTCAGAATGGTATAGTCTGCATGAAAGTTTCGCCTTTGCAACCGTTTCAAATCGTGTATTCATTACTGGATCACGAATTTTTAGGCTACCTGATTGAGGCCTTTGTAGTCCAGCGAAATAGCCGGGGTGAACTTACGCTTCAAAATCAAACTTTATCAACGCAAAATGTTAGTGAGTTTGCCAAGGGATTGGACGAACGGGATTTTGAGCTTGTCAAACTCATCGATAGTATTCAGCAGGATACTATCGTAAAAAAATTCAATTCGAGAAAGTTACCTGCTGTCGATTTCTTCCTGAAAATATACGACGCACAGAAAGGCGATAAACAACTTCAGGAAGCAATTGGAGGCTATCTTGAAACAATAAAAGCGCAGATTATGGCGCTATTGCCGGGCAAGCCATTTTATATCATGGGCAACGATGGCAATCCAGCCTGGCAACCCATCATCTGGATGGCAGAACCGGCCCGCGTTCACTTTCATTTTGTTCGGAACGCCGATTCAACCCATTATTTTCCAATTATCCGATACCCACGCCAGAATGCCGCCGGAGAGGTAGAAACGGAGCGAGTCGATTTTCAGTTTAAAGACGCACTCATGATCTGTGACGAGCCTGCCTACATGATGGTAGGGAATCGACTCTATCACTTCAGCAAGAATGTAGATGGAAAAAAACTGCGTCCTTTTTTTACGAAAAATCATATTGTAATTCCCCGAAATATTGAGCAGCAGTACTACGAACGCTTTGTAACGCAGCTAATTGCTTCCTACGACGTATATGCAAAAGGGTTCGAAATTCGCGCTGAAGTGCTGGAGCCAACACCCGTACTTACGGTATCGGAAGTAGTGCAGTCGAGTCGTTCAGTTTCGGTATCGTTGTTTCAAAACGGAGGCACTGATGGTATCGAAACGCTTGAACGAGACGAAGATGCTGATCCACGAATTGTCTTTGATCTGGCATTTCAATACGGAAACTTTACGTTTCGATTCGATAGCTTTGGTACGTCTGCCAATGTTAGTTTAGAGAAAAAAGGCGACGAGTACTTATTTCACAAGATTCGTCGGGATCAGCGACTGGAAAAACAGAAGCTGACGTTCCTGCGCGATTCGGGGCTTGACCTGCGTCATGGTCGTGTAACGCTTTCCAAGTCTGACGCTTTTGCCTGGCTATCTACGAATAATGATCAACTTCGGGAAGCTGGCTTTCTGGTTCGGCAGGATGCCCAGAATACCAAGCGCTATTTTCTGGGTTATTCGAGCATTGATGTGTCGATTCAGGAAGGCCGCGACTGGTTCGATATTTATGCAAATGTTCGATTTGGGGAGTATGAAATTCCGTTTCTAAAACTTCGGAAGCTGATTCTGGCTAAGAAGCGTGAATTTACCCTGCCCAATGGTGAGGTAGCCGTTATTCCGAGTGCCTGGTTTACCAAATATTCCGAGTTGTTCGGCTTTATCGAACATCTGGATGGTATTGATTCCGGTGATGGGCGGTTGGTACTGCAAAAGCATCACCTGGCCCTGGTAGAGGAGCTTGATCGGGACAATCTTGCCACTACGGTGATTAGCCGTAAACTGGAGCGGTTACGAAATTTTGAGGAGATCGAGCATTTTCCACTGCCGGTCCACTTCAATGGTACGTTGCGGCCTTATCAGCAAGCTGGGTACGATTGGATGAATTTTTTACGTCAGTACCGATTTGGTGGATGCCTGGCCGATGATATGGGGCTTGGCAAAACCGTGATGACCCTGGCTATGCTGCAAAATCAGAAAGAATTGGGCGCTACTGAGCCAAGTTTACTGGTTATGCCAACGTCACTACTCTATAACTGGGAGCTGGAAGCCCGTAAGTTTACACCTGACCTGCGTATTATGGTGTACACAGGTACATACCGGGATAAAAACACCGCCCAGTTCGACGGGTACGACCTTATTCTGACGTCCTATGGAATTGTTCGAATCGATATTGATAGCCTTAGCGATTATCGGTTCAATTATGTGATTCTGGACGAGTCGCAGGCGATCAAAAACCCATCGTCGCACATTACCAGAGCCGTTATGCAACTTAACACCGCTAATCGGCTTATCCTGACGGGAACCCCGCTCGAAAACAGCACCATGGATCTGTGGTCGCAGATGTCGTTCATCAATCCGGGGTTATTGGGCAGTCAGTCGTTCTTCCGAAATGAATTTCAGGTTCCAATCGAGAAGCGGCATGACGAAGCCAAAACCAGTCGGTTATACAGCCTGATCAAGCCGTTTATGCTTCGGCGCAACAAGGCTCAGGTTGCTACCGATTTGCCCGAAAAAGTAGAGAGCGTGCTTTACTGCGAGATGACTCCCGATCAGGAAGCACAATACGAAGAGGCCAAATCATACTATCGGAATCTGATTCTGGAGCATATTGAAGAGGAGGGTATGGCCAAATCACAGATGGTTGTGTTGCAGGGGCTGACTAAGCTCCGACAGATTGCCAACCACCCGCGTATGGTCGATGCCGAATACGAAGGGGATTCCGGGAAGCTGGATGATGTGATTATGCGGCTGGAAAGTGCGATGACGGAGAATCACAAAGTTCTGGTATTTAGTCAGTTTATTAAGCACCTGAATGTAGTGCAGCACTACCTGAAGGAAAAACGAATCAAGTACGCCTACCTGGACGGGTCGACTACCGATCGGCAAAGTCAGGTTGCGTTGTTCCAGACCGACGACTCGGTAAAGCTGTTCCTGATTTCGCTAAAAGCTGGCGGATTGGGACATAACCTGACGGCTGCCGATTACGTATTTATTCTGGACCCCTGGTGGAATCCAGCCATCGAAGCTCAGGCCGTTGATCGGGCGCACCGGATAGGGCAGCAAAAGACGGTGTTCACTTACAAATTCATCGCCAAAAATACGGTAGAGGAAAAAATTCTTTCTTTACAACGTGCCAAGCAGCAACTGGCTGGTAGCCTGATTACGACAGAGGAAAACTTTGTAAAATCACTGACCAAAGAGGATATTATGGTGCTGCTGGAGTAAAAGCTTTAATAAAAGCCAGGCATTTGCGGGAAGATATTGGCTGGCGATAGTTATTCATCCGAAACACTATCGTTCACTAATAAATAACTCAACGTATGAATGTCAAAAGCGTATTCGGTATTATTCTGACCCTTATCGGATTGGTTGGTCTGATCTATGGAGGAATGGACTTTACGAAAGGCGGAGTGGCTCAGGCTTCGTTTGTATACCTTATTCTGGGCGGTGTTTTCTTCTTTGCGGGCATTAGCCTGATTCGCGGAACAAAAGCCTGATAACACAACAAGGAAGGCCGAACAGGAAGAAGAATAAATTGGCAATCCTTCTCTCTGTCCGGCCTTCGTTGTTGCTTTTCTTTACCGTAAGTAAACTCCCATCCGATCCGTATCACTCAGGACTACATCTACATGTTCGGTTAAGGTTGTGCTTAACTCGTAGCCTTTATAGTCAGCAGCAACCGGGTAACGGGGATGATTTCGGTCAATCAGAACGGCTACCTGTAATTTCCGAATCGGGATGTTTAGAAAAGGTTGCAGGCTAAAGGCTAACGTCCGGCCTGTGTATAATACATCATCGACAACAATGACTACTTTATCCGTAAAATCGGTTGCCGACCCTTCATGATGAACCCTAGGCTGGGCAGCTGATGATTTATCCAGATCAAGCCGAATCAGGTCGATCGCAAGGGGAGTAATGGTTTGCAATTCGCGTGCCAATGCCTGAGCCAGTATATAGCCCTCGCCCGCTATACCGGCCAGGAGTAGTGCTGTTTCGTCAAAATTGGTTTCGTAGATCTGGAATGCTATCCGTCTGATTTTCTGATGGATCTGGGCAGAATTAAGGATAAGCGTGGGCTGGGCTGTGTTCATGCAGAAATCGACAATCGAAATTTGGATGTAAAGATGATAAAAAAGCGGTTAGGGAACGAAATAACCGCTCGGGTCTGTGAGTTGGCATAGTTTTCGCCATCAGTGCTGATAGATGCAAGCTGATTTAACCGACCATGCATACGATTATCAGTCTTATAGTAAGCCTTTACCTCTGGGTATTGCCCGCACCTTCCGTACCTGAAACCGACATTACACAAACCGTAGGCGTATCGTTACGAAGCGGAGATGCCAGTCGATTGTCAGCCCGGTTTGCCAAAACCATTGAATTGGTCATCGATGCCGAAAACGTCGAATTTTCGGCTGTTCAGGCTACCCATGCCGAACTGATTTTACGTTCCTTCTTTCGAAAATACCCGCCCCAGAGCTTTCAGTTTGTATACCGGGGGGCTTCAGACCACCTGCGCTACAGTACAGGTACGTACAAAACCGATGGTCAAACATTCTCGGTATACGTGCTCATGCGTCAGAACAGTAATCATACGTATGTGATCAACGCGCTCCATTTTCGAAAAGAATCGTCGTCGGTCGTCAGTCGGTAAGTATCGGTACATCCATCAATTCATCTGTTCCTGAGCACGATTGACAAACGACGGACGATTTTTACCTGTATCTTTGCACTTTCATGTAGAGGTACTATGATTGTTAAGACCAAAAAATACGCGCTAGACCAAAAAACGTACGTAAATATTGCCCTGCGTCAGTGGGTGAAAGAGAATTGGAAATGGGCGTTTGTTCCCCTTGCGCTCATTCTGCTGAATGTGGTTCTGAACCTGACGAATGTGTATCCGAATTACTGGATTTACATTGTTATCGTTCTGCTGACCATTTTATATGTGCTGTTCTGGGCTGTTCAGATCACGGGCATATCGCAGATGGAGCAAAGCAAAGCCTTGTTCGATAAGTACGTCTACGAAATCGACAGCCGCCAGATCCTGATGCGTATCAACGCCAAAGAGGGGGGCATTCTGAAATGGAGCCAGATCGACAGCGTTATCAAAGACAAAGAGGCCTACATCCTGTTTCTGAACAATGCCGACGCTATGGCGAATGTAAAAGCCAGTTGGTTTGCCAAAACCGTAACTAAAGGGCTTTCTAAAGCACAATTTATCTATTTGCCATTTGCTATATTCACAAGTGATAACGACCTGCGATTTACGGAAGCGCTACTGAAGCGTAAAGGGTTGTTGGCCGGTGGAAATGTCCCGGCTGAAACCGTTAAGTAGCCTCGTTATACCTGTAGTATTAGTGCAGAGCCGCAAAGAACACAAAACCTACTGTGAATGGGGGCGTTGTGTTCTCTGTGGCTCTTGTTTATTTGCTCAGACAAACCTAAACGCATGAGAAATCTGCTCGTTCCAGCTTATCTTATTATTCTATCAATAACGGCTTATGGCCAGTCAAAAAGGTCGGTGACACTCGATGACATCTGGGGCCGCAATGCCGGTGTGTTCAACCAGCGAACCGTCGATGCTGTAAACTGGATGAAAGCCGGAGGTTTTTATACGACTCTGGATGGGAATAAAGTGGTCAAATTTGCCATTACAACAGGGCTGCCCGTCGAGACATTGTTGGATGGGCGGCAAGCGACGGTGGCCGGTAAGCCGATCACTATGAGCGATTACCAGTTGTCGGCTGACGAACGTAAACTGCTTCTGACTACTGATGAGGAGCCAATATACCGGCGGTCCAGCAAGGCAACATTTTATGTTTACGATCTGGCCACCAAGTCCTTGAAACCACTTAGCAAAGGGGGTAAACAGCAATACGCAACCTTTTCGCCCGATGGAAAACGGGTGGCGTTTGTGCGGGACAATAACCTGTTTGTGGTTGAGCTGGCAACTGGTAAGGAAACCCGACTGACGACCGATGGGAAGCGAAACGCCATTATTAACGGAGGAGCCGATTGGGTTTATGAAGAAGAATTCAGCATGGCGCGTGCGTTCGAATGGTCGCCCGATAGCCGACGGCTGGCCTGGATTCGGTTCGATGAAAGCCGCGTTCCCGAATATGATATGCAGATTTGGGGCAGCCTGTATCCGGTAGAGTATCGCTTCAAATACCCAAAGGCAGGAGAAGCCAATTCAACGGTGTCGGTTTGGATAGCCGATGTGGTGTCAGGCAAAAAGGTGATGGCGAAAACAGAAGCAGGCCTGGCCGATAAGGATATATACCTGCCGCGTATTCAATGGACAAAGCAGGCTAACCTGCTCTCCATCCGGCGGATGAATCGGTTGCAGAACCGACTCGATCTACTGCATGTAAACGCTACAACGGGACAATCGACAGTGGTGCTGACCGAAACAAGTCCTACCTACGTTGATCTGGAGTTTACCGACGATCTGACTTACCTGAGTGATGGTAAGTCGTTCCTATTGACCAGCGAACGCAGCGGCTACAAACATCTGTATCTGTATGATCTCAGTGGCAAACTCATTCGTCCGATCACCAGCGGCAACTTTGAAATCATTACGGTGGCAGGGATCGATGAAAAGGCAGGTACGATCTATTACATAAGTACTGAGAAATCGCCATTGGAACGGCATGTGTATAAAATCGGGATCGACGGACAGCATAAACAGCCATTGACTACCCAGGCTGGTACGTATAAGGCTACATTCAGCCCCGATTTCTCCTATTATCTGTTATACCATACAGCAGCCGGTTCGCCGGTGCAGGTCAGCCTTCGCGATACGAAATCGACTAATGACCTTCGCATATTGGAAGCCAATGAGGACCTGAAAAATCGGTTGGCAACCTATGCCATCACACCAAAACAGTTTTTTCAAAGCAAAGCCGCCGATGGTACATTGCTCAATGGCTGGATGATTCGCCCGGCGACGTTTGATAGTACGGGTTCCAAAAAATACCCAGTCCTGATGTTCGTGTATGGAGGCCCAGGCTCGCAGACGGTAAAGAACGATTGGGAAAGCCGCGATTTCTTCTGGTATCAAACGCTGGCTCAGAAAGGCTACATCGTTGTGTCGGTTGATGGGCGGGGAACAGGTGCACGCGGAACGGCATTTCGCACCGTCACCTACGCGCAATTGGGTAAACTCGAAACCGAAGACCAGATCTCCGTGGCCCGTCAGTTGAAAACTCTGCCTTACGTTGATCAGAGTCGTGTTGGTATTTGGGGGTGGAGCTATGGGGGGTACATGACGGCCCTCTGCATGACGTTAGGTGCCGATGTGTTCAAAGCCGGAATTTCGGTCGCTCCCGTTACCAACTGGCGATTCTACGACACAATTTATACCGAACGTTACCTGAAACGGCCGCAGGAGAACGCAGCAGGCTATGACGATAATTCGCCGGTAACTCACGCCAGCAAGCTCCGTGGTCCTTTTTTGCTCGTGCATGGTACGGGCGACGATAATGTTCATTTTCAGAATTCAGTGGCTTTTGAAAATGCCCTGATTTCGGCCGGAAAGCAATTCCAGTCGTTTTACTATCCGAACCGGAACCACGGTATTTATGGAGGTAACACCCGCTTGCATCTCTACCAGATGATGACAGATTTTGTCGAGAAGAATTTATAATGAATGGAAAAAGGAGAAAGGAAAATGGAAAAAAGAAAGTTGATCTGTAAACTCCCTTTCTGCCTTCTGCCTTCTCCCTTTTCCCCTTTTGCTTATGGCCTTCAAAAACATACGTGTCGGTGTGGTGCAGGCGACCCCTGCGTTATTCGATCTGGAAAGAAGTGTTGATCTGGTAATCGACTGGATTGGTAAAGCAGCAGAAGCGGGTTGCCAGTTCGTTTTATTTCCTGAATCGTTCATTCCCTGCTATCCGCGTGGCCTGACCTTTGACGCCATCATTGGCCGCCGGACCGACAAAGGCCGTGCTGTATGGCTGGATTATTGGGCAAATAGTCTGGAGGTGTCGTCGGTCCAGACGCAACGGATCAGCGAGGCCATCAAAAAAGCAAATGTGATGGTAGCCCTGGGAGTGACCGAGAAAGAGCCAGTGGGAGGTACTCTATATTGCACGTTATTGTATTTCGGGAATGACGGGCGTTTGTTGGGGAAACACCGTAAACTGAAGCCCACTGGCCTAGAACGATACATCTGGGGCGAAAGTGATGGTAGCACATTGGTCAGTTTCGACAGCGAGATCGGTAAATTTGGTGGTTTGATCTGCTGGGAAAACTACATGCCTCTGGCCCGAACAGCATTATATCAGCAGGGAATCGAACTATATCTGGCGCCAACAGCCGACGCCCGCAACTCGTGGCAGGCAACTATGCAGCACATTGCGTTGGAAGGCCGCTGTTTTGTGCTGGCCAGTAATCAGTTTGTGCAAAAAACCGACTATCCCGAACGATACCAGGCCGATCTGGCTGACGAACCGACGGTCATGTGTAGCGGGGGTAGTGTAATTATTTCGCCAATGGGTGAAGTGCTTGCCGGACCACTTTGGAATCAGGAGGGGCTACTCACGGCCGATCTGGACTTCTCGATACTGGCTAAAAGCAAATTAGATTTCGATTGCGTGGGGCACTATTCCCGAAACGATGTCTTTACCCTAACGGTTGCGAATCAGCCACCTATCCAGAAAGTTTGAATCTGCTTATTGGCCAGTCGAGTGCTCCTGGGGCTTCAGTTCTTCGGCCAGCATAAGTCGCGTTTGAGGCAGACTTTGCGGGTACTCATCGCGGATAAACGCTATCAGATTTTCTCGCATATGACAGCGCAGATCAAAGGCTGAAGGGGCATCCTGGGCCGATACCAGCACCCTTACCTGAATGCAGGTAGGAGTGGTATCCGTCACTTGTACCGCAAAGCTATCGCCAGTCCAGAGCGGGTCATTTTCAGCCAGTTCACGCGCTTTTTTTCGAACAGCTTCAACAGGAACCGTATAATCCAGATAGAGAAAAATGGCCCCAACGATGGATGCATCTGAGCGGGTCCAGTTCTCGAAAGGCGTTTCGACAAAGTAGGTAATAGGCAGAATCAATCGTCGACGGTCCCAAAGCCGCACAATTACACTGGTCAGGTTTATTTCTTCGATACGACCCCACTCTTTTTCAACCACAACCGCATCGTCCAGGCGAATCTGCTGATTGAGCGCTATCTGGATACCTGCCAGCAGGTTCGCTAATGTCTTCTGGGCGGCAAACCCAAGTACGACAGACACTACCCCGGCCGATGTCAGCACACTAAGGCCTACTTTTCGGCTCCCCTGAAAGGTAATGAGTAAAAGCGAAGCCCCAAGTATAACGACCAGAATAACAATGAGCCGACGGAAAAAACGTACCTGCGTAACGAATTTCCGATGAGCCAGATTGGTATCATTCGTGGTGTCGTATTCATAAATAAGCCGTTTTTCGCCCACCTTGAGCAGTTGGACGATAAACCAGGTTGTTGTAATCAGAAAAAGGATTTCAGCGGTTTTGTCGGCTACAGGGTGCCGACGCAAAAAACGCTCTTACTGCAAATTTGTAGCCAGCAGAAAAAATAGCGAGGGTACAAACAACCAGAACGCCCAGCGAGCGTACACTTTTAAAAGAGATAGCGTTCGAAACGACCGTCGGCGCACCACAAACCGGATGGTCTGTGTAATGACCACATCGACGGCTAGTCCTAGTACAACGGCGATGATGAGCAATATCCATCCCGACAAATCGCGATTCGGTACATAGCCAAACCAACGGACAATCGCCCGTATCCATAGGTCAAGTTGCTGTTGCATGCGGTAGTTGAAGTGCCTGTCGTATTAACCGGATTACAGGTAACTTGTGTTTCAGTTAATGCCAGGTCCAGATCGGTTGAAAATCCAGATCCGGCAAATCGCCAATCAGGACGGTTCCGTTTTTCTCGACCCAGGCATGTGCTTCAAATGTATGGCTTTTGCGGACGCCAACGACCAGATCGATGTCTTTATCTTTTCGAAGGAAATAGGTTAATGCCAACGCCTGCGGCAGGCAGAAAGCAGCTAGCGGACCGCTTACTTTTTGAATAGCCTGAATTTTTCGGTCAATCAACTGGCGGGGAGTCTCACCAGATTTGTTAGCCCTGGTAAGTTTGCTATAAAGTTGCCTAAACGTTTGAAACGATAACAATTTAAGGCCAAGCTGGATGGTAGAAACAATAAAGAACGCCTGAATAAGAAGCCGTTGATCTGAAGTGGATAGCTGTGTAAACCGCTTAAATCGTTTCCACCAGTTTTTCATGGGCCAGGTCGTTCAGCAGTTGCTGCAAATCGTTGGTACAGGTTTGCTCATCGACTTCAAAGTTTGCCATAACATGTTCTTTAAGATCATCAAACGACATAGGCGACTGTTTAAGAAGGTCCCAGACAAACGTACCCACTTCATTGAGGCCATAATACATTCCGGCTGCATGATTAAGAATAACCGTTTCGCCAGCCAGTTCAGAGGAGATCTGATTCTGAGTTAATCGATACATATACGAACGATACTGATTAATGACCAAAGATAAAGGAATTTATCAGCAACGGCGATTCGATTACCCGCGATACGTACTCTATGATAAAGGTTTAGGTTTATAATTTATTGATTTTTAGCGGTTTGTCACTTTGTGGGGGTGGTTTCGGTGAGTTTGATTTACCGTATTCGTTATAGTGTAAAATGAGATTGTTGCGTTCGAAAAAACGCTTAAGAGCATTTACTAAGTTACTTAACTATTAGAAGCGTTATGCCTTTTGGTTCTGTTTTATGAATTTGAATAGTTTAAATTACATTAAACAAGGAACATAAATAAATAATATTTACCGGGATGTCATTCTGCAAAATGTAGATTTATTTTAGATGGTTAAACCGTTTTTTAGATCAGGTAAAATTTTTAGTAATCAACATTCTTAATGCCTCATTTCATTATGCAAAGACGTATACTCTTCGTTTTAACTTTTCTGTTGGTAACCTATGCGTCATGGGCTCAGGTAAGTCTGACAGGGACAACCTCGTATACCCAGAATTTTAATTCACTGGCTAGTTCTGGCTCAGGAACCTGGACTGACAACACTACAATTCAGGGCTGGTATGCTGCCATTACGAATAGCTCTAACGTGACGAATGCTGCCACTACCTATACGGTGGACCCAGGTAGCAGCACTACGGGGGGGCTACATAGTTATGGAGCAACCTCCGCAACTGACCGCGCTTTAGGCTCGGTGGGCTCTGGTTCTGCGAAGGCCATCTATTACGGAGTTTTATTAGTCAACAATACGGGTAGCCCAATTACAGCCCTGTCTGTTAGCTATAAAGGGGAGCAGTGGCGTAGCAGTACATCTGTACAGAATGTGCTTTCCTTCGCTTATAAAGTTGGGGCAAACTCAGTTAGTGAGTCTGACTATACCAGCAACTCGTTGCTCGATTTTGTAGGCCAGCCCCCTGTTTCCTCAAATGGTGCCCTGGATGGCAATGCCAATGCAAAAAGTATTACCAGTACATTTAATGTGAACATTCCGGTTGGCGAGAAGATTATGCTTCGCTGGATGGACGTTGACGATAGCGGAAACGATGCTGGTCTAAGTGTCGACGATTTAACCGTTAGTGTCGTTACCAGCCCTTTCCTCGTTGTAAATCCTACATCTGTAGGTAATTTGGTCAATACTGCCAACAATAGCAGTCCTTCTGCACCATCCACATTTACGGTCATTGGTGGGCTGCTCAATCCTGCAACGCCCGTTTCGGTTAGCCCTCCGGCTAATTTCGAAATTTCGACGGACAATGCTAGTTATTCAACAAGTGCTGTCACCATTTCACCTTCGGGTAATGGAACACTTAGTCAAACTATTTATACTCGATTAGTTAGTAACCTTTCTGCGGGGCCTTATACAGGGCTTGCCACAGTGAGCAGTACAGAAGTGCCCACGTCCCAAACAGCATCGCTCAGTGGAACGGTTTATACAGCTGGTGCCAGCGGTGCTTGTGGAACCTCCTATAAAATAAGCGATGTACGCAATGCCGCCGATGGCGTGACCTTTACGATAACCGGGCGTGTTACATCAAGTATTGGTACGAACATTTATATCCAGGATGCTACAGGCGGTATTCTGTTGTACACAGGTACGGGTACTTCGATTGAAGTGCCTGAGTTAAGCATTGGTGACGAGGTACAAGTGACAGGCGTATTGGCAACCTACAACGGGGAGCGGGAGTTGAAGAACTTCACGAGCTGTTTTGTAAAAACCACTTCCCCAAATTCGATTCCTACGCCCGTTACGGTTTCCGCTACTACTCTTTGCGATCACAAAGGCGAACTGGTGACGCTTACGGGAGTGAACACTATTACACCATCGGGTGGGACGTTTACAGGCAACACGAACTATACATTGACAACGGGTAGCGGCACGGTTATCATGCGGGTTCAGCTCGGTACCGATCTGGTGGCAGCAGCTAAGCCTACGGGGACTCTTGATGTTACGGGAATTGTGGGCGTATTCAATGGTACTTGCCAGCTACTTCCCCGTTCAACGACTGATGTTCCCGGAGCTACACCGAATACGGTTTCCTGCCCCGGCGTTGGTACTGGAGGGGCTGGCATTTCGGCAGATAATACGCTGGACATTACGTGGTGGAATGTGGAATGGCTAGGTAATACAGGCTTTGGTCCTACAAATGAGGCCCAACAGCAGGATAATGTACGGCAGCAACTGCAAAACATGAATCAGGATATTTACTGCCTGGAAGAAGTTACGGACCTGACAAAGCTAGATGCCATTGTGGCTACCCTGAATACAAATACGGGCAAGTCATACACATACACCTGTGGCGCTGATCCCAACCGTACTCCGCCTATTTATTACTCACACTGGTTTGACAGCCCTGAAGTGCCGGGTAATGCCAGCACCTATGCACAAAAGGTTTGTTTTGTGTACAACACGGCCATTGTCAAGAACGTAACGGCCAGCCAGATTGTAGCCGATGCCAGTCAGTTGAATTCAAGTTCCTGGGCATCGAATCGGTTCCCATTATTAATGAGTTGTGATGTGATGATCAATGGGGTTACCAAAAACTTTAAGCTGGTTGGCGTGCATGCCAAATCCGGCTCTGATGCATCATCATATAATCGTCGGATAGCCGATTTTGGGTCATTGAAAACGTATCTTGATGCAACCTATCCGACCAGTAATGTCATGATCATGGGTGATTTTAACGACGATGCCGACCAGTCGATTTATATTGATGGTACAACGAGTACAACAAATGTGTCGTCGTTCAACAACTTCATCATTTCAGGCGATTACACGGCCATTACGAAACAGCTTAGCACCTGTAACATTTCGAGTACGGCATCATACCCTGATATTATCGACCACCTGATCATTTCGAATGAAATTAGCACCAATGGCTCTTTTCCGGCTAGTGGTATTGCCTATATTCCGAACTCGGTTACAGCAGTACGCCCGATCGTAGGCGGAACAACAACATCCGACCACTTCCCGGTTTCGGCTCGTTTTCAGTTCGCACCTCCACTTTCAGCTACGTTGGTAGCCAGCACGTCGGCGGTTTGTTCGGGGCAGCCTGTTAATCTGGCTATTACTGTAAGTGGCCTGGGTGGGGCTACATATAGCTACACCGTAACGAACGGTACCAACAGCACGACTACAACGGGTGTATCAACGTCAACAACACAGATTAGTATTACCCCGACTGTAGCCGGTTCGTTCACATTGACGGTAATGAGCTCTGCAAATAACAGCGCTACGGCAGTGAGTGGAAATGTAGCAGTTGAGGGGCCAATTTCTGTTGTGGCTGGGCCCTCTTCGGCTACAACCACGATTGGTGGGACGGTAAGTCTGACAGCAACCGGGGCAACAACTTATCAATGGAGTGCACCAGCTCAGGCTGTTCTTAGCCCATCTACGGGTTCACCCGTTTCGGCTACATTAACCGCTGCTGGCGTGCAAACCTTTACCTTGCTGGCTGGTCAGGGAAGCTGTACACAAACCACATTCGTGAGCGTGACGGCCACAAATGGCCCCGACATATCACCAACGATTATGCTCGCTCAAGCGCAATTCACGGCTACAGATCCTGATAATGTCAGAAATTTTGTGGTGAATTTATATGAAGTGGGTTATCATTCTACAACGTCCGGACAATTAACTATTACGCTCAGTGTACCTACAGGCTATACATTAACTTTCGATGGAACCTTGACCAACACTAGTGTACTTAATGCATCGAATGTTATTACTAATGTAGCGGTTGATAACACCAACTGGGATGTAATCAATACAAAGGATGGTCAGCAAATCACTTTAAAAATAAAAGAGGGCCAGTTCATGGATGCTAATACCCAGCGTAACGTCGGTTTTAGTCTGACCCGCACAACGGCCAACTCAGGAAGCGTTTCCAGTATTACTGTCAACGTTGCGAATGACAGTGGGTCTGGGTATGACGTTAATCCTGTCAATAATGTATATGCGCGTATTATTTCGGGCCTATAGTCATTGTAGGTAGGACGAACAGTCTAGTCATTTGAAAATGGGGTAGAGGCTCGCTAATGCAGCGAGCCTCTTTTTATTGTCTTCAGATTATCAATCAGCTATGCATTTTATCAAATTAAAATGATATTATTACTTTTTAAAAGTATTTGTATATTAATTTTTATATTAAAATTAAATTTTAGTTTATGAAAGCATGGCTACTGATACTACTATGTTGGCTTCCACTACTAACTTTTGCACAAGTAGCAACGTATAACTTTAGTGGAGCTACAGGAAGCCAGACGTCTCAGCCAGTAACGTCAAAGGACCCGAATATTACGGCTTCTAATATAACACGGGGCACTGGCGTTACAGCAACGTCAGGCTCTGGAAGCATAAATGCTACAGGATGGATTAGCTCCGCTCAGGATGCCAACGATTACTATGAATTTACCCTGACGCCAACTAGTGGATATCAGCTAGACATAACGGGTATTTCCCTTTCGGCTCGTCGTTCAGCGGCTGGACCTGCGAATTATCTTCTGACCTATTCCGTAGCAGGTTCTGAAACAACAATCACAACTGGTACGCTCTCAACCACTACGTCAACATCAATAAGCCCTGCTTTTACATTAAAAACTCCCCAAGCCGTTCGTTTCAGAATTTATGCGTGGGGAGCAAGTAACTCGGTGGGGACTTTTCGATTGGATAATACACTAACTGTAAATGCATCAGCCCCTCTCCCTGTGGAACTCGTTGCGTTTTCTGGCCAGCCAACTGACAAAACGATAGAACTGACCTGGGCCACCTCGTGGGAAGATAAAAACGAAGGTTTTGATATTCTGAGAGGACGAACGCCTGATGGGCTTGAGAAAATTGGCTATGTCGAAGGGCATTCCTCTACACAGGCCGTATCAGCGTATTCGTTTACGGATCGAGACGTGGAAGCAGGACGAGTATATTATTATCGACTTCTTCAGCGAGACATGGGTGGAGGTTCTGCGTTGTCAAAAATTATTGATATCCGAGCCGGTTTCGGTATGGAAATGCTTGGCGCATCTGTCTACCCGAACCCAAATCATGGCTGCTTTACTGTATCTGCCAATAACCTGGAATTGTCCACTGTTAGTCTATACGACGCGTTAGGGACATTAATCCCGGTCACTTTTCGTCAAGATGAACGCCCTACATCTACGTCTGTAAACGTGGTTGGCCATTTAGCACCTGGAGTCTATTTTTTGCGGCTTCAGACAAATGGCGAAACCACAAAGCAGATCATAAAAGTGATTATTGAGTAATTAAATCTATCATGATAAAATCCCCCGTTTACTTCTATGAAACGCACTTATTCAGTCAAATCATCTCAATCGGTAAAGAAGGTATATACTAGACCAAAACTTTCAAGCTATGGAAACGTATCGAAACTTACCTTGAAAGGAGGTAGTATGTCAGATGGACTAACTAGCTACCAGCCATAGTAAGTTACAGCCTGAATGAATGAAGAGGAGTTCCTGCATTATGTCGATGTGAACTCCTCTTCTAGTTAAATAACAATATGGGTGGATTACTTAAAAGGGCGATAGGGCAAGGGATATTGTTCGGGTTGATGCTGGCTTGCCAACCAGCCGATACTATCGTGAACGATGATAGCCAGTACGTGCCAATCGAGGTGGGGCGTTACTGGGTATATGAAGTGCAGCAGGAAACCTACTCGCTGAGTGCCTCCCCAGTTTTTAGTACTTATTTCCTAAAAGAAACAGTTGGCGAGCGATTATCCTCACAAACAGCTAAAACCTATAAACTGATCCGATACAAACGTAGCAAATCCACAGATGCCTGGAAGTCGGATTCGATCTGGACGCTGCAACAGTTACCCAACAGCCTGATTCGGACCGAAAATTCGATTGCCTTTATCAAGCTTTTCTTCCCAGTTGCGATCAGCACAACCTGGAACCCAAACGAATACAATTCGCTTCCTGCCACTACCTTTCGCTATGAGCAAGTGGGGAAAGCCTACATGGCTGGTAAAGAAAGCTATCCAAATACAATTCAGGTGGTTAGCAAACAAAATGATTCGACGGCCATTTCACTAAATCGGTACGTAGATGTGTATGCCTATCAGACAGGTTTGATTTTTAAGGAAAGCGCGGTACTTGCTTACTGCCAAAGTAGTCCTGACTGTATCGGAAAAGGTCTGATCGCTTATGGGTACCGTCGAAAGCAACTATTGATCGAAACTGGTGTCGAGTAAGTAGTGGACAACTTCTCTTTACCATTTGATAAGCTTCTCCTGCAATTGCTCTTCCTGGCCGTCGCCCCAGTCAATACGTAAGGTTGCCTGATAAAGACCTGCCGGAAGCTGCTGGAAGCGTTCCAGATAAATGGTGTTTTCACCGACGAACGGGGTGGCAGTATACACATCAACTAGAATTCCGAGGCTATTTATGAGCTGCAGTTGTGCTGACTTGGGCGCTGATTTTCCGACCAATGTAAAACTAGTCTGGATGATATCCCTACCTGGGTTCGGATAGATTTTCCAGACGGTTGGGGCTCGTACCTCCGCTACCTTAAAAGCGATAGTGTAGGCATTGCCCGCTGCATTTCCCGCTGCATCGCGGCCTGTTACCAGCAATTCATAAGAGCCAGGAGCCAGATTTGTTAATCGATACGTAGCCAGTAAGGATATGGCTGATATGGCGGAACCCGACTCGGGGCTCAGGAGAGCAAATGGGCAGTTTGAGCAGGGTTTTAGGTAGGTCTGGATATTCCTTAGGTTATCCAGAGGTAACTGATTTTCATCGGTCAGACCAACTTGAACAACCGGGTTAGCCGAAACGTAATCTCCATTTTTGAGCGCCCGGTCATCGACGGTTACCGACAGAATCGGATTCAACTGATCGGGAAGAGCACTAGCGGGGAAAATGCTGGCTTTCTGAATGATCGGCCAATCCGCTAGGTCGAGGCTGAGTTCGTTATTCGTTTCTACCAGCTCGTCAATCTGGTTGTCACCATCCACCACAATGGCGAGTTGCTTAAGAGACAGCTCCTTTTTAATGGGAATGGCGATCGTATCCCGAACCGATGTAACATCGACCAGAAGCCGCTGGCTGGTAACGGTGCCGTTCCTATAGGTTTTGGTGAAGTGTAGTGACACGGACTGTCGGGCATAAAATTTACCAGCGTTGGAAAGAACCAGGTTGACTGTTAGAGAGTCATTATTGGCGATGATGGTCCCCGGTTCTCGGGCCTCGATAAACAGCTTTCGAGCGGCATAATCGGGTTTGGCTAGTGGAAAAACATGCAATGCTGGATCACCCTGCAAAATGATCTGTTGTAGGTCTGTGCGAAGTGTCAGGTCTCCATTGTATGGGTTGAGAGCCAAATTGACCTGCTGTTGTAGTTGCCCCAACGTATGAGTTAGGGTAGTGCTATCGGCAAAGAGTTTTTTGTAAAAGGTGGCAGCATAGGTTTGGGTGCTGGTTGGGTAGCTCCAGAAGGAACCTGCCAGTACGGCTATAGCCCCTTTATCGGGAGTAATAAGCCAGTCTGTACTGAGAGGATCGTATTTGTAAAAAAGGTTATTGATGCTACAACCGTTGAAAAACAGGATCGGGTACTTGCCTTTGTTATGGATAGGGCTACCGGGGGCAGAGCAGTAACCAATCGTAAAATCGAGTGTATTGGAGGAGCCATGCCCCGTATAACCTACCATCCCCACACCCTCATTAATCGGTTGCGAAATATCAACGGCTTCAACTTCTTCGAACGTTTTTTTCGACAACGACGTCACTTGCGCACCCATGTAAGGGCTTTCGGCTATCGGACGAAGCTGTTCCATCAGACTTTTGAGGTATAGGATTTCGCCCTGGTCGTGGCCACCATTTAAGTGAAGCATCCGTTTTTGCCAATCGGCAGGTGGCGCCTGCTCAAATTCCTTGACTTTGGCGAGATAATTCAGAGCTTGCTGATTGGTGGTTGCGTTGATGCGGCCGGTTGGTATGGCCTGGACAAACTCGGGGAAATCTGCCAGGCCCATCGTAAACAGGGCATCAGAACCCGGATAGCCGAATGTTGGAACCAGATCGTCAGTTTCAGAGGATTTCAACACATCAGGAAAACTGATGCCCCGGCCCAGCAGTAGTAAATGCTTATCTGGCCCACCTGACAGTATGAAATCGGCAAACCGACGAATCGCCATCGGGCTGCGCTCGCCATAGTTAAATTGGTCATAGATCGCCTTCGTTTCAATGACCAATGGTTTGTACTTACCACCCACGTCTGAAGCCCGATAGGCGGCATACTCGGTAGCCGATTCGAGCAGCGAGCGGTGCGTAATGATCAGATAATTGTTTGTTTTAGGGTTGATAACCGGAAAAATAACAACCGTAACAGCAGGCGATTTTTTGATTTCATTGCTAATGAATATTGTTTGCCCTACCGAGGTGTTTGGAACGATGAACTGCTCTGGCTGATTCCTGATTTTGGCGGTTGCGTACCGACCTGTCAGTGCATATACCATTGCGTTGGTATTCAGATCAGGAATTTGTACGACTGACTGATTTGCCGTATTTGGGCGTAGATAAAAGTACTTACCGGGCTGCCCATTCATCAGAAAGCGTTGTGGGTATACGACCTTCAGATAGGTCATCGAATACCAGTCGTACGCGCTTACGTTCAGGGATTGGGTTTTTAAAAGGATCGATTCATTTTTAATCACATTTTCGTTCAGGTTTAGCTGCACGTTTTTAGGGCTGAACGAGCCGATTGAAAGTGTATCGATAGGACTGTTATCGTTCAGGGCGTACCAAAGCTGGTGCTTGTTGGGCGAACGACCATTCAGTTGAAACGTAAACGTAGGAGGCTGGTTACTATCGACGACCCGATTCTGAAACCGTATTTGAAAGCGGGCTAATGAGTCTGGCCCGATATAATCCCCTGTCCAGCCTTCGCCCTCTTCAAAATAGCTTTGCTGAACAGGAGGTACTAACCCAATGGAATTGTTGAACGAATATTGACTAGTAAAGGCCGTGATCTGTTGTTCGAGGTGATACGGTTCGGGCGCCTGATTAGTAGGTTTGCCAACGAACGAAGGAAGCCGAAGTCCCGGTTTTGATCCTACCGTCAGAAAATAAAATGTTTCGTCTGAAAATAGGCTTTGGTATGGATTGGCTCGTGTAGTGTGATAATAAACTAAGCTATCGAGTTCCCCTTTATTTTTTTCGGCGTAGAATTGAATAAAATCGCTCTTGTCGAATCGGCCGTCTTCATCGCCACTGACTTCAATAGCCAGTTCATGGCCTCTGTGAAAGAGTTGTAGATTTTTGGGGTTAATTGTATCAGAAGCAAAACCGGCACGAACCAATTCAGTATAGGTAAGTCGGTAAACGCCATCCTCCCGAATACTTATTTTGGCATAGGATTGAGTCGGAACAATCCATTCGTTCCCATAGCGGAATTGCGCTTGCCCGGAGTAGGCGATTAGAAAAAGAGTGGCAAAAAGTAGTCTCAATCTTGCAAGTATCTTATTGTTTTTACTAAGATACTTGCAAGGTTTTATTATGCCAATAATGGTTTAATAACATTACCATGCACATCGGTCAATCGATACCGGCGGCCTTGGCTTTTAAAGGTTAGTTTTTCATGATCGACACCCAGCAAATGCAATACCGTAGCCTGGAAATCGTGAACGTGAACCGGCTCATTAATGACGTTATATCCAAAGTCGTCGGTTTCGCCATAAACGAGTCCTTTTTTTACGCCCGCTCCGGCCATCCAGATGGTAAACGCTCTGGGGTGATGGTCGCGTCCGTAGTTGTCGCGGGTTAATTTGCCCTGTGAGTAGGCTCCCCGCCCAAACTCTCCACCCCAGATTACCAGCGTGTCGTCCAAAAGACCCCGTTGTTTCAAATCCATAACCAGTGCTGCCGACGGCTGATCAACGCTTTTGGTCTGAATTTTAATGTCGTTGGGCAGGTTACCGTGCTGATCCCATCCCTGGTGGTATAACTGGACAAACTTCACATCTTTTTCGATGAGCTTACGGGCTAGCAGACAATTGGCCGCAAATGTACCTGGCTTACGACTCTCAGGTCCGTACATATCGAAAATGTAATCGGGTTCTTTCGAAATATCAAGCGTTTCGGGCACTGACGTTTGCATCCGATAGGCCATTTCGTACTGCGCCATGCGGTTGTTGATTTCCGGGTCCAGCACATGTTTGAATTGTTCCTGATGCATCTTACCCAGGTAATTAAGCATACGCCGACGGCTTGTCTTGTCAATGCCGGGCGGGTTGTTCAGGTAATAGACCGGGTCGGGGCCCGATCGGAATACAACGCCCTGATGAACCGAGGGCAGAAACCCATTGCTCCACAATTTGGCATATAGTGGCTGGTCACCATCGCGGCCTTTCGACAAAAGCACCACAAAAGCGGGTAAGTTCTGATTGTCGGAACCTAACCCATAGCTTACCCACGACCCAAAGCTGGGTCGTCCGGCCTGTTGGCTACCCGTTTGAAAAAAGGTAACGGCTGGATCGTGGTTGATGGCTTCGGTATGAAGTGACCGCACGAAAGTCAGATCGCCAGCTAACCGGGAAATATTGGGCAGTAATTCACTTATCCACATTCGGCCGGGGCCGTACTGGGCAAATTTATATTTGGAAGCGGCCAATGGGAAACGGCTTTGCCCAGCGGTCATTCCAGTCAGGCGCTGGCCTTTTCGAACCGATTCGGGCAGATCCTGACCCCACATGGCTTCTAATTTGGGCTTATAATCATATAGCTCCAGTTGCGAGGGCGCTCCACTCTGGAACAGGTAGATAACGCGTTTGACTTTGGGCGGGAAATGAGGTTTGCCGACGATTGGGTTATCACCAGGCGAACTCATACTGGACGATCCGCCAAACAAGTTGGTTGGATTGAGCAGCGAAGCGAGGGCAATAGTGCCTAAGCCTGCGCTGGTCTGGCCCAGAAAAGTACGGCGGCTCAGTTGGTCATGAAGGTGATCCTGAATGTCCATCGTTACAGGTTGTTTTGTTTGCGTTATACGCCTTGCTGTTTTTACCATCATTAATAGCCCTGGCTATCGGGAATGGCGGTGTAGCAACTGACACACATGACAGCGAAGCGAATGACTATCGTTTAATAATCGCTTCGTCAAAATTCATTACCGTACTACTCACCACCGTCCAGGCGGCTAGTTCGGCAGGGTTCTGATGTGTATCAATCGGATATTCACCTACCGATAACAACTCAGCCGCTCGCTTGGGATTCTTCTTAAAGTCGGCCAGTTCCTCGGCATAGAGTTGTTGCATTAATGTTACTTCCTCTGCACGGGCCGGGCGGCTGATCACAGCTTTGAACAGGTCGTTGATTACCTTTCTTTCATCCTGTTTGCCTGCATCCTGTTGTCCTATTCGCTGGGCTAATACTCGCGCGGCTTCGACAAACTGCGGATCATTGAGGGTGACCAGTGCCTGCAGCGGGGTGTTGGTTTTCTGGCGTTTGACGATACAGGTATGCCGTTCGGCTGCATCGAAGTTCAACATCATGGGCGGTGGCGACGAACGCTTCCAGATGGTGTACATCGACCGTCGATAGAGACTATCTTTATGATTCTGAACGTATTTGACCGCATTTCGGGTAGCCAGAGCCTCCCAGATACCGGCTGGTTGATAGGGATGGACACTAGGGCCGCCAATTCGTTGCGTGAGAAGTCCACTGACGGCCAGTGCATTATCCCGCACCTGCTCGGCCGACATCCGATAGCTAGCTCCCCGGGTCAGATACAGATTATCCGGATCAGCTTCTCGGTCTTTTTCAGATACGGTCGATGACTGGCGGTAGGTGGCCGACATCACAATTTCTTTGTGTAACGCTTTTAAGTTCCAGCCGTGCGGACCGCCAGATTCCCTAAACCGTACAGCCAGATAGTCCAGTAATTCGGGATGGCTTGGCAACGCCCCCTGATTGCCAAAATCGTCACTGTTTTTGGCTAACCCCTGTCCGAAATACTGTTGCCATACTCGATTCACAATTACCCGGCTGAACAGGGGGTTTTTGTCTGACAGCAGCCATTGCGCCAAACCCAATCGGTTTTTGGGAAGATCGTCGTCGAGTGGATTCAGGCTGTGTAAAACGGCTGGGGTGACAACCTCGCCCGGTGCGTCGTAAGCCCCACGCTTCAGCAGATGAGTTTCGCGGGGCGTCTTTCGCTCTTCCATCACCATCACCTGGTCGGAGTTGGTGTAGAGCATGAGCTGTTCCCCACGCAGTTTCATAGCCTGCGCAAAGGTATTTCTATAAACAGGGTCTTGGGTGGTCACATAATAGTTGTACAGGCCTGACCGCTGCTCGGGCGTTCGGTTAGCGGTATGCAGGGCATTGGCCAGCGCGTCGGCCTGACCAGCCAGTCGGGGTATTTCCAGTGGTGTCAGGCAGCGGTTGTAAATGCGGAGTTCGTCAACGGCAAAATCTTTGTAGAAGTTATCATGCATCCGGCCTACATAAAACGAATGCTGAGCCCAGTGGGTGCGATCTTTACCCCATACCATACTGTGAATCAGATGATCGGCAACGACTTTCGTATGCATGGGTTTGCCATTCAGATACAGATGCACGCCCTGAGCCTGGCCCATCCCATCGTAGGTCAACGCCACCTGAAACCACTGATGAACGGGTACTTTCTCTGTCGTTTCCACATCAATGGCATTGGACGGCCAAACATGGCTGAGTGTCAGTTTAAGGCGACCGTCGGCTAATAGGTCGAGCTGGTAACCGCGTTGCCCATCCATCGGTCCTGTAGTCCTGCCCAGAAAGGTCAGCGCCATATTGGGCTTCGCCAGGTTGAACCAGCTACTAATAGAGAACGGCTCGTTTTGTTCGAAAGCCCCGAATTTCGAGGGTAGTTCAATGTAGCTATCTCCGGGGAAATAACGCGCCTTTCCAAATCGCCCCGGAACAGTATAAGGCACCTTGTCAGGGTCGCCACTTAAGCGAGCAGGAATGGTATCGTCGACCGAGTTTTCGAAGGCGTTTCGCGGGTCTTTCCAGAGTTCTTCCTTGGTTTTGCGCTTAGGAGGCTCTTTCTTTTCCGGCTGTTTTTCGGCCGGTTTTTTTGACTTGGCCCGTGCTTCCTCTTCTTTTTTGCGCTTTTCGTCCTCCAGTTTTCGTTTTTCCCGATCTGCTTTTACGAAGGCGCTAATATCGGTTCGGTCAGCTTCGTCAAAGGTATAGTGGGCAATCAGGCCCGAGTCGATGGAGGAGAGCGGTCGTTTGGCAGCCTGCCCCAGCCATTGACCGAATCGTTTCTGATAGTCGGGCGGATTGGGATTAAGCTGCTGTTCAAGTGGCGTAAGACGCTCGCGTATGAACTTAATTTTGGCGTCCGTTTCGGGCTTGGTCAACGTAATGGTCGGGGCGGCTTCGCCATTGTACGGAATCTGTCCCCGGTCGTTATTACTGTTAAAAAATGCGAACAGTGAGTAATAATCTTTCTGGCTGATGGGATCATACTTGTGATCATGGCAGCGGGCACATTCGACCGTTAGGCCCAGCATGGCCTTCCCAAAGGTGTTGGTGCGATCGGCTACATATTCGACCCGATACTCTTCATCAACAATACCACCTTCCTGACTCTGCTGGTGATTGCGATTGAAGGCTGTTGCGATGAGCTGGTCACGATTCGGATTCGGCAGTAGATCGCCCGCTAGCTGCCAGGTAATAAATCGGTCGAAGGAGAGGTTCCGATTGTAAGCCCGAATGACCCAGTCCCGATAAGGCCACATGGTGCGAAGACCGTCGTCCTGATAGCCATGGGTATCGGCATAGTGGGCCACATCGAGCCATTCGACAGCCTGACGTTCGCCATAATGAGGGTTATTCAGCAGCCGATTTACGACTTTCTCGTACGCATTTGGGGATTTATCAGCCAGGAACGCATCAATTTCGGCTGGAGTAGGAGGCAGGCCAATCAGATCGAGGCTTACCCGTCGAAGCAGGGTTGTCTTGTCGGCTTCGGGTGCATGCCCCAGCTTTTTGGCTTCCTGTTTGGCCAGGATGAATCGGTCGATGTCGTTTTTAGCCCACTGCTGGTCTTTCACCTGTGGGATTTCGGGCATCGTGGGCGCAATGAGCGACCAGTGTTCTTTGTATTCGGCCCCCTGTTCGATCCATCGCAGCAAAAGAGCTTTTTCTTCAGTCGTCAGGCTCAGGTTTGATTTGGGCGTGGGCATCATTTCCTCCGGGTCGGTGCTGAGGATACGATGGGCCAACTCGCTTTTGGCCAGATTGCCAGGGACGATGGCGGTATGTCCCGTTTTCTGTAAAGCTTCATAAGCCCCTTCGGGCGTGTCTAGCCGGAGTCCTGCCTGTTGTTTGGCTTTATCGGGGCCATGGCAGGCAAAGCACCGATCCGACAGAATTGGCTTAACGTGCAGGTTGTAATCGACTTTTTCGGGTAGGGTAGCTTCAACGGCAATAAGTTCAGCCGGTTTTTCGATGGATGTTCGGCAAGACGTCAACCAGACGGAAGCACCAAACAGGCCAATCGTTGCGCTAAGCAGAACGTATCGGAATCGTATGTCAGACCAAATGAGCATACAAACAAGATAAAGCGTTGGGATACTATTACAAAAATAACAAAGAAAAATCCAAAAATGTGCAGTTTTTCTGACAGTATTAACAGGATAAAACAGGGTTTTACTTAACCATTAATCCTGGTAATACTGTCAGAAAAGGTACTATTTGGCTGGTTCGGCTGTTTTAGCCAGTTCAGCAATTGCCTGTTCGCTGAGCCCACCAATCACGTCCAGTTTAGGCATGGCCTTTTTTAAGTTCGCTACACCCTGATCGGTTACTTTGGTTTGCCAGAGATAAACCGTTTTAAGGTTTTTCAGATTTGTTAACTCTGCCAGACCAGCATCCGTAACACCCGTGCCATACAGATTTAGGTATTCGAGGTTGGGTAGGTTCTTAAGCTGTTTCAGCCCTGCATCGGTAATTTTAGTCTGCTCCAGATGTAATTTTTGCAGGTTTTCAAGCTTGGCTACCTGGGCCAGGGCTGCATCCGAGATTTGTGTGTCGCCCAGTTTCAGCCAGACCAGCTGCTTGCTGACTTTAGGCAGTAAAGCAGCCTGGGCGTCGTTGAAACTGCGGGCGTTTACGGCGCTGACTTCGAGCTGGTTTTGTTCTTTCGATAGGGGTAATACCAATAGGCCCGCTTTCTTTAACTCATCAACCGCTTTGGGGTCGGCGGCTTCCATTTTCATGGTCAACACGGGTGATTCAGGGGCGGGAGCAGATGCTACGGTTGAGCCTCCTGCTTCAATAGGCCCACCTCCATTTAGCGAAGCCAGTACCGGACGAATGGCATCGTTGACGGTTAAATCCGACACTTTTTTGTCGAACGGGGCGCCCTGATCGATCCACCAGGTCAACAGCGCGATCTGGCCTTCCGTCAACTGGTTTTTGCCCTTGGGTGGCATATGGTGATCATCTTCTACCGGGAGTAAACAGACCTTGATCAATTCGCTGTTGGCACTTTTGCCAGAAACAAAGACGGGACCATCTTCATACCCTTTTTTGATCATCTCAGGGCTGTCGAGCCGGAGGTCGGCCTTCGATTTTTCGGCATTATGGCATTGCACGCAGCGGGTTTGCAGAATCGGATTTACGATCTGCTGATACACCATGGCCTGATTAACATCCTTGATCGGTTCAGCCTTAAAGGTTGGTTGTTTGGGAGGCAGTCCGGCTAAAGAACGGATTGGGCCAGGCGCATACTGAGTAAGATAATCGGAGCCGTGGGTCAAATTCCCCCCATTATGCCCCGCAAACAATAGGAGCAAAAGCGCAACACCGAGTGCAGGCAAATAGGCTAGTTGGGCTATAGGGATGATACGACCCAGATTTTCGGATTTTACGGACCAGGCAAGCCATGCAAAAACGGCTACGCCAATACCTTCCCATTTGTGAGAATCCAACGTTTCAGCTTCATAGCCACCACCCAGCGAAAGCATGTAACCAAACAAACAGGCCATCGTTGCGCTTACGGCCGACCAGAACAAAATAAGCGTTATCGTGTGCTGACTGACCGTATTACGGCGAGTTAATCGATCCAGTTCGAGCAGACCGGCAATCAGCAGAAAGCCGATGGGCAGATGGACAATAAGTGGGTGAAAATGTCCCCAGAATAGCACCCAGTCGGCGGGTGGCGAAACAGTAGCTTGCGCCAGAATAAATTGGTTCATACAAGAATTAAGGTCAGGCAACCCGCTCCAATTTGATTGGATATGTTTTTTTAGAAGCCCATTGAGCTACATAAACATTTTCGTCTTCATCGACCAGCACATCATGTGGATGCAGGAAAGGAGAATTAGATCGGTCTTTCCGCTGTTCGCCTAATTTCCCATCCTGATAAATTGGCTCTGTTCCGCCCGGTGTGGATACAACCCGGTCATTTTTGTCTAAGATAGTAATATAACCTGAATCGGGATAGGCATCGGATGTACTACGGAATACCGCACCATATAGGCTATTGCCGTGAATAACCGGGCGACAAATGTAAGAGCCAGGTAAGGCAATGGTAGAGAGATACTTGCCATCCAGCGAAAAGCGTTTCAGTGCATTGTGCCGCCGGTCGGTGATTAAAAGGATCGGATTGGCGGCATTACGTCGGTCTACAACAATTCCGTGACAACAGTCGAAGGTGTCATTGGTTTCGCCTTTACCACCCCAAAAACGGATCAGTTTACCGTTCTTATCGTATTGCATGACGTAATTAAGGCCATATCCATCGACAACATATATATCGCCATTGGCCGGGTTGACAGCCGTTTCGGTGGGTTTGAACAGAGTCGGGTAATCATACTTGCCCGTTTCTCTCGGATAGTCGATCTTCAAAAACTCCCTTCCGGTCAAATCCGTTTTGATAACCTGATGGCGTTCGGGGTCGGCAATGAGCAGGTATTGGTCAGCGCCTTCGCCAGCAATTGTCAGGCCGTGACCGCCTGGGTAATCGTGACCCCAGGTATCAAGCAGTTTACCCGACTTGTCGTAGATGAGTATGTTGTTTTTGGTCTCGTTGGTCAGAAGGATTATCCGGCCTTTTGCATCCTGAACCATCTCGTGACAATCGTTGACCGGGTTTTTGGAGGTATCTAAAACACCCCAGCCCGGTACTACCCGATACTTAAATCCATTATGACCTAATACCACGGTATCCGCTTTACGCTGGTAGGGATTGGCAGAAAGAATCGTTGGCGCTGCCAAGGTGGTTGCAGTTGCCAGGGCTGTTTGTCTGGCAAAAGATCGACGCGAAAGAAAAGAGGCCATGAGCGTACTCTATTGTTTTCCTGAAAAAGTAACGAAGTGCCAATCTTTACTGCTACCATGTACAATAGAAAAGCAGCCCATTGAGGATCGATCCTTAATGGGCTGCTTTTCTATAAAAGACGCAAAAACTAGTTGTTGCCCTGTTCGTTGTCGCCATCGCCTGGGCCACGACGCCCCTTTCGCATTTGGCTCCGCATCGATTCCATCTTTGTGAACTGATCGGGTGTCAGGATTGACTTTAGCTTCGCTTTGTAGTCGTCGGCATTGGCTTTCAGCGCCTGCGCTTTCGTCTTGTTATCGTCCGAACCTTTCTGAATTGCATCAACCTTTTGAGCCCGCGCTAACGTGACATCATATACCTTTTTGGTCGTAGCCTCATCAAGCCCAAGCTGCTGTTTCATCCGGTCAGTCATTCGTTGAGCGCGTGTGGCTGGATCAGCCGCCTGATAGGATTGCATGGCGCGACCACGGCCCATACGTGGGCTAGTTTGGGCGGGTGCTTCCGAAGTAGCTGTTTGAGCGAGTAAGGGGAGCGATAAGAGCGAAAGCATTAGTCCGCTCAGCATAAGTTTCTTTATCATGGTTTTTGTCGTTAATCCGATTATGAGACGGGTAACGTGCGGTTCGGTTTAACGAACGCCATGATTTTAATTGCATCTTAACCGATGTATGTGTAGTTAACACATGGGTACAAAGGGCATAGTAGTCTTAGTGTTCGCCGTGGAGCCACTGTGTTTATCGGCATTAATTCGTTTGTAATGAAGTAATTAGCCGGCTGATTGTTTCTAGCCCATCAGCGTCGGTTGCGCTAAAATCATTGAGCTGGTCACTATCTACATCTAACACCATGGTTACATTGCCTGCTTTGTCAAATACAGGCACAACAATTTCGGATTGGGAAGCCGAACTACAGGCAATGTGGCCTGGAAACTGCTCAACATCGGGCACCAGAATCGTCTCTTTACGAGTATAGGCAGCCCCGCAAACGCCCTTGTTGAAAGCAATGCGCGTACAGGCAATTGGCCCCTGAAAAGGCCCTAATACCAACTGATCATTCTTTTTGAGATAAAACCCTACCCAGAAAAAGCCGAACGCTTCTTTCAGCGCTGCGGCAATATTCGCCAGATTAGCTATTAGATCCGGCTCCCCTTCGACCAGGGCAGTTAGTTGTGGAATCAGACTTTCGTAAATGGCCTGCCGGTCAGTTGTTTGCGGGATGATGAGTGTCTCAGCCATAAGGACGATTTATGATATAGGGAGCTATACCCTACATCGTTTAGTTTCTTGTGAAGAACTGGATAAGCACGATGCTCAATGTGGTAAACAAAGTGCTGGCAACAACCCGAATAAGTGTTGGGATAATCAACGACAGGCTGCTGGCTTCAATAAAGAACAGCGCTGTATGGTGAATAAGTGCCAATATGATGACATACCGGAAGAAAGCACCTGTACCTAATTCTTTCAGTGAAAATTCGATACGGGATTCGAGGCCTGGCACGTCTATTTGTGCCCGAACAATAAACGGTCGGCAATAGGCCATCAGCACCGTTGCGGCCGCATGCATACCTAACGTATTGTAAAACATATCGACGATGATACCTGTCACGAAAGCAATGAGCAACAGCCAGGTCAGGCTTGTTTCATTGGGCAGGAGCAGGATACAGGCGATATAAACAAAGCAAAATGCATAATCGAAGAGCACCAGATTCCGTACAAGCACAATTTGCAATACGAGGTAGAGCAAAAACAGCAATACGGTCGATACGATTTCGCGTAAAGTCATTGGGTAAAAGTTGTCAGTCAAAGGTCGTTAACAATAGCCATTTGGATAAGCTACCGACTAACGGCCTCTGCTTTTATTTTTCAGTTTCAACTTGTTTTTCTAACTGATCCTGATCCGCTCTCAGTCGATTTTCGACTACGTAAACAAACGATAGATTGCTGAAATTAGTAGCCAGATTCAGAGTAAGGTCATGGAATGTCTGATTGGGCTGGACGCCTACTGTACGAACGCGACCGACTAAAATACCAGGGGGGAATGTCGAATTAAATTCAGATGTAACAACCGAATCGCCTTTGGCAACAGGCTTGTAACGAGGAATAGCATCTAACTTAATCAGGTGAGGGTCAACACCATCCCACTTGGCCGAGCCGATCTCACCTGCTTTTACCAGCTTCGATGAGACCAGAAACTCTGAATGCAGAATTGACGTGATTACCGAAAAATGCTGGTTACAGACTTTGACTTTTCCTACTACACCTGTTGGGGAAATAACCCCCATACCCGGCCGAATGCCGTCGTCGGTGCCTTTGTCGATAGTAATGTAGTTGTTGGCGAATTGCGTCGTGTTATTCACCACTTTGGCTACCGTAAATTTAAACCGATCGGCAAAAGCCGAGTCGGCCTGATATTCGGCAGGGGCAGCCGGTTTGCTTTGAAGCAATTTAGTTAGTCGAGCGTGTAATTGTTGGTTTTCGAGGGCCAGGTCAGCATTGACTTGGCGGAGGCTGGCGTATTGATTGGCTGCGTTCGACCAGGCCAGTATCTGAGCCGCATACCGATTCGAGGTATTGAAGTACGTAACGCCCCAATAGTTGCTGGTGTTGATGATGAAGTAAAAACAGAGTACTTCCAGCAACACAAACAGGATGAAGTTCCGGCTTCGTAAGAAAAAATCAACTAACTCTCCCATATATACAAGTAACGCGGGAGGAGACCCGCGCTCTATAGCGATTTTGTGATCACCTACAGAGCACGGGTTTCTACCCGCGTTACTTTAACTAATCAGAACAGATTTATACAAATCCAGATTCTTGATCACTTCACCGGTACCCTTCACAACGGCTTTGAGTGGATCATCGGCTACGTGAATTGGTAGTTTGGTTTTCGCTCCCAGCCGCTTATCCAGACCATGCAACAATGCCCCACCACCCGTCAGGTGAATACCATTGGTGTAAATGTCGGCTGACAGCTCCGGTGGCGAAATCTCGAGGGCTTTCATAGTAGCCTCTTCAATCTTCGAGATCGACTTATCGAGTGAGTAGGCGATTTCGCTGTAGGTAACCTTGATTTCTTTTGGGATACCCGTCATCAGGTCACGACCCCGGATTTCATAATCGGCTGGAGGATTGTCGAGTTCAGGCAGGGCTGAACCAACTTCCATTTTGATTTGCTCGGCCGACCGTTCACCAATGAGCAGGTTGTGTTCCCGACGCATGTAATCGACAATGTCCCGTGTAAAGACGTCGCCCGCAATCCGGATCGACTGTTCACATACGATACCAGAAAGGGCGATTACGGCAATCTCAGTAGTGCCACCGCCGATGTCAACAATCATCGTACCGTTGGGCTGGGTGATGTCGATACCGATACCGATGGCTGCGGCAATCGGCTCATGTACCATATACACTTCCTTAGCCCCGGCATGCTCAGCAGAGTCTTTAACGGCCCGTTTTTCTACTTCGGTAATCCCCGACGGAATACAGATGACCATTCGGTGCGAGGGCGAAAATAGCTTGCTGCCCGTATCGATCATCTTAATCATGCCCCGAATCATGAGTTCGGCTGCCGTAAAATCGGCAATAACACCATCTTTCAGGGGGCGAATGGTTTTGATATTTTCGTTCGTCTTTTCATGCATCTGCATGGCCTTGTGGCCAATCGCCAGCACTTTTCCGCTGACTTTGTCCATTGCAATAATCGAAGGCTCATCCACCACAATCCTGTCCTTGTGAATAATCAAGGTATTCGCTGTGCCCAGGTCAATTGCAATGTCGCTGGTTAGAAAATTAAAAAGTCCCATTATAGGTTGACGCAGAACGCCTTATTACGAGTACTGATTTTTTGAAAAGTGTACAAAAATAGGGAGAATCTGACAAAATTCCCGTTCCAATCGTACGTCTGGATAAATAGTTTTTCCGGCACTCCAATAATTGGTTTGTAACGATAATAAGGCAAATCTGAGGTAAAGGCAAAACCTTATCCCCTCCGCATCTCAGTGCGAAGACTGTCGAAAAGCGCTATAAACTTCTGACAAGCTTGTTTCGATGAGAGTGGAATTTTCCAATAAGCTCGACGAAAACCGGGGTCTGTAGCGTCAGTGATGGCTGTTCCCTTTTGTAAAAAGAACTCGACCTGATACGCGCCCTTTCCGCTTTTGCTCCAATCCAGATGAGTTGTTTCTTGTAACGGAAAAACATGGTTGTTAATTTGAATCGCATACGCTTTGGCGAGCGGTTTAATAACCGTTGCCGACGCAGGGAGACTTGTTTGTTGAAGGAGCATTTGCATTGTAGCCAGGGTGGCATCAATGCGCTCTTGAGCTATACATGGTCCTGTTCCGAGCGAAATAATTACCAGCGCGAAAATGATTTTTTTCATATGAATTGCGTTTTTTAGCACTAGATGCGCTTAATCATCAACAAGGTTGCAGACCAGTAACAATATTTGAACAATAACGTACAGCAAAGCTGATAAATCAGTAGTTGCTTCAGGCAGAAATAACCGTTTAAAAAGCCATTCTGACTAACCCGGTCATGGGCATAGTCTACAAAGTAGAATCTCCATTACCTTTGCAGTATTATGGGTATTCGTTCGGTTGTGAGTAAGCCGTTGGCTAAGTGGGTAGTAGAACGTCAGCAAGACTGGATGTTTCGACCGGCTCAGGCTCAGCAAAACTGGTTTCAGAAATTAGTTGAAGGTGGAAAAGATACGGTGTTTGGACGCGACCACCGACTGAAAGACGTACGAACAGTTGACGAGTTTCGGCAGGCCGTTCCCGTTCGTGACTATGAAGACCTGAAGCCATACATCGAACAGGTTTTGCATGGCGATTCCGACGTTCTGTGGAAAGGGAAACCGTTGTACTTCGCCAAAACGTCGGGTACCACCTCGGGTACCAAATATATCCCGATCACGAGCGATTCGATTCCGAATCATATCAACTCGGCCCGAGATGCCCTGCTGAACTACGTGGCCGAAACGGGCAACAGCGCCTTTCTGGATAAAAAGCTTATTTTTCTTTCGGGTAGTCCCGAACTGACACAGAAAGCAGGGATCAATATTGGTCGGTTGTCGGGCATTGTCAATCACCACGTTCCAGCCTATCTGCGCACCAATCAGATGCCCACCTACGAAACCAATACCATCGAAGACTGGGAAACGAAGCTGGAGAAAATCATCGACGAGACCTTACCAGAACCGATGTCGCTGATTTCCGGTATTCCGCCCTGGGTGCAGATGTACTTCGATCGGATTCAGGAGCGGACAGGCAAACTAATCAAAGACGTTTTCCCTGACTTTTCGCTCTTTGTGTACGGAGGGGTGAATTTTGAGCCTTATCGCGCCAAATTGTTTGAGAGCATCGGCAAGCGCATTGATTCCATTGAGACCTACCCCGCTTCAGAAGGATTCATTGCGTTTCAGGATTCGCAGGCCGAAGAAGGTCTGTTGATGCTCCTGAACAGCGGTATTTTTTTCGAATTTATTGCCGCTGACGAATTCTATTCGGAAAACCCGCGCCGACTGACTATTGACGAGGTGGAGTTGGGTAAAAACTATGCAGTAATCATCAACAATAACGCGGGGCTTTGGGGATATTCCATCGGCGATACGGTTAAGTTCGTGTCGCGCGAACCTTATCGCTTATTGGTAACCGGTCGGATCAAGCATTTTATTTCAGCTTTTGGTGAGCACGTTATTGGCGAAGAGGTAGAAAAGGCCTTGCAGTTTGCCATGCAGAAGCATCCTGAAACTGAAGTGGTTGAATTTACGGTTGCGCCGATGGTTAGTCCGAAAGAAGGGCTGCCTTACCACGAATGGTTCATCGAATTTGCTACACCCCCACATGACCCAGTTGCGTTCGCAAAGGACTTAGACAATCGCCTGATCGAACTGAACGTTTATTACGATGACCTGATTACAGGCTCTATCTTACAGCCGCTCAAATTAATAGCCTTGCCACGGGGTACCTTTCAGCGCTATATGAAGTCTCAAGGAAAGCTGGGCGGCCAAAACAAAGTCCCACGCCTAAGCAATGACCGCAAAATCGCCGAGGGGTTGTTGCAGGTAGTGCAAAATGTATAATGGTTAATGAACAATGAAAATAACAGGCATTGACATTGGCGAATACCGCCAGTTTAAAAATATAAAGTTTGATTTTACCTACCCGGCTGATCATCCAAAAGCAGGACAGCCGTTAGAAAAAGTATGTTTCATTGGGCAGAGTGGAACGGGTAAGACAACGTTGTTGACTATTATTTGGAATTTCTTTCAGCTACTTGAAGATAGTTATCTTGCCATAAATAATCAAGAAATTATACACAGCAATTGGGGTAAGTTTGATTTTTTTAGTAGTCCACTCTCAATTATAATTGAAAATAAAGGTTCAGTATATTCTTATCAAACCGAAGACTTAAGTAAGTATGATAGACTTATTAATGTAAGAATAGGTATTTTAATGAAATGGCTTGAAAATAATAATCTAATAGATACTATTAAAAATACTCAGAAGCTATCTCTATTAATAAAAGAATCTATTGCCCGAGAAGCAGATGCATTCTTATTTGATCAAAAAAATCAGCCTCAAACTTTTTCTGATTTTATTAAAACCGATACGCAGGTTGAAAAAGAAAAGGTAGACTATGAGGGGCGTATTAGTACAGCAGGGTCTAAGAAAGTTATTTCATTAGGCGATATGCAATCATTATCTACCTGGCAGTATTTACTTAAAGAGATTGATGATTATGATGAGGCCACAGTAACTCAGATCAAAAATATTATTCAAAATACGCCTAAGGCTACTGTCACAGAGGAACTGCAAAAGTGGGTAGAGGCTGATCCGCGTATTAAGCTAGCAGAGGAATGTCTGAACCCGATTTTAAATTACTTTTTTCTAGAATTAAATGATGGCGAGACAGGAAATGTTCCTATTACGCTACGTACTAGGCAAGGCGTTAAAATAGATAGTTCAAATATGAGCACAGGCACACGCCAACTTCTAGCAACCGCTATTCCCATCTACAAATTTGATACAACAGACACAGTAATACTTTTCGACGAGCCCGAACGTTCACTATTTCCAGATATTCAACGTCGCTTGATCCAATATTATAAGGATCTAGCCCCCCAAGCTCAATTCTTCTTTGCAACTCACTCGCCGATCATTGCATCCGCCTTTGAGCCATGCGAACGGTTCATTTTGTATTTTGATGAAAACGGTGAGGTGAAATGCCGAAACGGGGTAGCGCCCATTGGCGATGACCCAAATGATGTCTTACGGCAGGATTTTGGTTTGAATGAACTCATGCTGGATAAAGGATTAGAAGCTTATCAGGAATATCGCCGTCTAGGGTCATTAATCCGGCAAGAAACCGATGAGAAAAGGAAAAATGAGTTGATCGCTGATCGTATTGAGTTAGGTAATCGTTATAATTTTTGAGTTGGATGCGACGAATTGATAAACCAGCCGATTCAAAAGTTCTTTCAAAGAAGTTAACATACAAAGACGGTGGAGATAATAAAAAGTTGGCACAAGCGCTTTGTGATGAACAGTTTAATATTTGTGCTTATACAGAAACGTATTTAGGTCGGGCTGATAAGAAAGATATTGAACATTTTAACCCTACGATCAAAGGTACGCTAGATGACAACTATGAAAATTGGTTTCTAGTTAAGGCGCAGTGGAATAGTGAGAAGGGTAAAAAATGGGTAGATTTTCAGCCTGTTTTATACCCGACAGCACATGACTTTGAACAACGTATTATTTACTTCGAGGGGAATTATGATACTGCTAATCCCAATGACTTAGAAGCAACCAATCTGATCCAATTACTGAAGCTGGACGATCCTTTGCTCGCAGATACTCGTAAGCGATACATACAACGGATCAAAAGTACTATTAATTATTCTGGGAAAACTAACCAGGATTTTATTGATGATTTACTGGTCACCGATCCTGATGGTCTTTATTTCATCCGGGCCATTGAAGAAGAATTGAATGTTAAAGTCAATTTTGACTTGCTAAGAACTAAATGACTGAAATTAAAAAACGACATATTGCCATTCTGGGTTCGACCGGTTCGATCGGTACGCAGGCTGTAGAGGTAATAAAAGCGCATCCCGACCAGTTTCAGGTGGAAGTGCTAACCACCAATAATAACGCCCATCTGCTCATTGAGCAGGCCATTGACTTACAGCCTAATGTAGTGGTTATCTGCAATGAAGATCGCTACGATCAGGTCTTTTCGGCCCTCGATCCGCTGGGCATTAAGGTATATGCAGGTGCCAAAGCCATTGCTTCGGTAGTTCAGATGGATGCTATCGACATGGTCTTGACAGCTATGGTTGGCTATGCTGGTCTGCTGCCGACGATCAAGGCCATTGAAGGCGGGAAGTCGATCGCTCTGGCCAATAAAGAGACGCTCGTAGTAGCGGGTGAACTCATTACGCGGCTGGCGGCTCAGAAAGGTGTCAATATCTACCCCGTCGATTCGGAACATTCAGCGATTTTTCAATGTCTGGTTGGTGAGTTTCACAACCCCATCGAGAAAATTATCCTGACAGCCTCGGGAGGCCCGTTTCGGGGGAAAACACGGGAATTTTTATCGACGGTAACAAAGGCTCAAGCCCTGAAACACCCAAACTGGGCGATGGGGGCCAAGATAACCATCGATTCAGCTACGTTGATGAACAAAGGGCTGGAGGTGATCGAGGCCAAGTGGTTATTTGGCCTGCGATCTGATCAGATTGAGGTAGTCGTACATCCACAGAGCATTATTCACTCGTTGGTTCAGTTCGAAGACGGGAGTCTGAAGGCGCAAATGGGATTGCCCGATATGCGTTTGCCGATCCAGTTTGCGCTAGGTTATCCGAATCGGATCAAGTCCGATTTTCCGCGCTTCAATTTTATGGATTATCCTTCCTTAACATTCGAGCAGCCCGACCGTACTACCTTCCGAAACCTGCAACTAGCTTTCGACGCGCTCGATAAAGGAGGCAATGCTCCTTGCATTATCAATGCGGCCAATGAGGTAGCCGTTGACGCATTTTTGAATGATCAGATTGGATTCCTGGAGATTTCGGAAATTATCGAAAGTTGCCTGACCAAATCTTCATTTGTGCAAAGTCCAACCTACGACGACTACGTACGTACGGATGAAGAGACGCGCCGGTTGGCTACCGAACGAATTAAAAGTTTGGTTTAGCTGTTTGCATTATATGACCTAAACATAACGTTTTAACCGTCATAACCTACTACATTTAGGTTGCCGAAGTGGTTTATCGGGCAAGCTTTCCTAAACTAAGTCGTTAAATAGTCTTAAAAGAAACCTCTCATAAAGGCCCGCCAAAGCGGTTTTTGAATACATGGAAATTTTAGTGATGGCCGGACAGCTCATTCTGGGCCTGTCCATCTTGGTTGGATTACACGAGTTAGGACACCTGCTGGCTGCCAAAGCATTTGGTATGCGAGTTGAACAATATTTTATCGGATTTCCCCCGAAAGTATGGAGTATAAAGCGGGGTGAAACCGAATACGGGGTGGGGGCGATTCCACTGGGTGGTTTTGTGAAGATTTCTGGAATGATCGACGAATCGCTTGATACGGCCCATACCAATGCTGAACCACAACCTTATGAATTTCGCTCGAAACCAGCCTGGCAGCGATTGATCGTTATGCTCGGCGGTATCATTGTCAATGTGATCGTAGGTATTTTGATTTTTGTAATCCTGGCCTATAAAAACGGAAATACGTATCTGGCAACGAAAGATGCGAAATACGGAATTGTTGCCTACGATCTGGCCAAAAGCATTGGCTTACAGACGGGTGATAAAATTGTGAAGGTTAATGGAAAGTATATTGTCGATTTCAATGAGATCCGCAGTTCGGATGTGTTGTTGGGAAACAATAGCTATTACACCATAGAGCGGGGTGGTAAGCAGCTTGATATTTATATCCCGAATAATTTTGCCGACAAGCTTATCGGGAAGAAAGGAGATACAGAGCCATTTATTGCGCCAATAGAACCGTTTAAAGTGGGTGAACTGGCACCAGGCCAACCGGCACAGAAAGCTGGCCTTAAAACGGGCGATGTCATAACGAGCCTTAACGGTAAACCTATTCAGTTTTACCATGAGTTCGTCGAAGCGATTAAGCCATTGAAGAATAAGCCAATTACCCTGGGTATTAACCGCAGTGGAACCCCGCTTACACTACAAATGACGACGACCCCCGACGGTACAATCGGTTTTTACCGTGAATCGCTTCTGAAACTGACCACCGAAGATTACACATTTGGGCAGGCGCTGGTAGTGGGTACCAATAAGGCTTTTCAGGTGGTTTTCGACAACATTAAAGGATTTGGGAAAATCTTCCGGGGTGATGTGTCTGCCTCTAAAGCGCTAAGCGGTCCGATCGGTATTGCCCAAAATCTGTTTGGAGGTATCTGGGACTGGAATCGGTTCTGGGCCGTTACCGGGCTTCTGTCGATGGCGCTTGCCTTTATGAATGCGCTGCCGATTCCGGCCCTCGACGGTGGGCATGCAACAATTTTAGGCTATGAGATTATTTCGGGCCGTAAACCATCCGACAAGTTCTTAGAGGGAGCTCAACGGGTAGGTATGGTTATTTTGCTCTGCTTGATGGCTTTTGCTATTTTCAACGATGTATTTAAAGCCGTTTTTTAAGAAGTTTAAACGCAAAGAAGCAACAAGCAACGCAACGAATGACAGGCGATTTAGGTCGTTCGTTGCGTACTGTCTACCTCTTTGCCTTTCACTTATACTGCTTACCGCTAGTCGACCCGCCCATGATTTTCATGCCAGTGTAACGCAGATGCAGTATAACCCTAAGGAGCGATCGTTCGAAATTAGCATTCGCATATTTACAGACGATTTCGAAAAAGCCCTCTCTGAAGCGTCGCACAGCCGAATCAATCTGGAAACGAATCCCAAAGCCGACGAGCTAATTGAAAAATACGTCCTGTCGCACATTAGCTACGTAAATCCCCAAAAGCAGACCAAGCCATTAAAATATGTAGGGCATGAAGTAGAAGCGGATGCAAACTGGATTTATCTGGAAATGCCGTATGCTGAACCGTTTCGGGGCGGCTTGCTGAAACAAAATGTACTGATGGAGCTCTTTGACGATCAGGTCAATATGGTCAACATCCAGTACCAGGGCCAGAAAAAAACGTTCGTTTTTCGTAAAAACCAGCCCGTTCAGGACATATCGTTCGGTTAATAAATTTCTGAGTAAGTAAGGTTTGTAATCCGTTAATATTGTAGTAACAACGCTTTCCTGGCCAATTCGTCATGAGAATACAATTGGCATACGGATTGTATTAGGTTGATACGTACCTTGCCGTAGCTAACCCATTATTGAAGCTGCCACACTGGCAGTGTACATATGCTATTTAATAAAGACTTAACAGCCCGTTTATTGATGACCGATTTTGATTCGGATAATTTAGAGATTGTTCCGCTCGGATCACCGGAGGGGTTAGATGAAGACTATGAGTTACCGGCCAATCTTCCCATTTTGCCGGTTCGAAATACGGTATTGTTTCCGGGTATGGTTATACCCGTTACGGTCGGGCGTGCCAAGTCGATCCGGCTGGTGAAGCGTGCCTATAAAGGCAATCGGATCATTGGTGTAGTGGCTCAGCTCAATCAGCAGAAAGACGAGCCAACGGTCGATGATTTGTATCGGTTCGGAACGGTAGCCTATATCATCAAAATGATTACGCTGCCCGATGGAAATATTACGATTATTATTCAGGGGAAAAAACGGTTCGAGATTCAGCAGATTACGCAGGAAGAGCCGTTTATGACGGCTCAGGTTCGTCAGATCGATGATTCATTCCCGAACGTAAATAAGAAGGAAGGAAAAGCGTTATTGCAATCGCTGAAAGATGCGGCTTACAAAATCTTGCGGCTCAACCCCGAAATCCCTCAGGAGGCCCGTATTGCGCTGGACAATATTGAAAGCTCAACGTTCCTGCTCCACTTCCTGTCGTCGAACCTGAATGCCGATGTGGCGGATAAACAGCGCTTGCTTGAACTTATTGATGGAAGCCAGCAGGCAAGTTTACTGCTCGAATTCATGCTCCGAGAAGTGCAGCTGCTTGAGCTGAAACGGGAAATCCAGTCTAAAGCCTCTTCTGACCTCGACCAGCAGCAACGTGACTATTATCTACGTCAGCAGATGAAAGTCCTGCAGGACGAGCTGGGTATGGATAGCCCCGACCGCGATATTGATGAGTTGCGCATGAAAGCCGATCGCAAAAAATGGTCGACCGAAGTGCGTGGCCATTTCGATAAAGAACTGAATAAATTACAGCGCATCAACCCGATGGCCCCCGAATATCCGGTGACCATGAACTACGTGGAGTTGATGGTCGATCTGCCCTGGAACGAGTATACCAAGGATAATTTTGATCTGAAACGGGCTCAGAAGATTCTGGATACCGACCACTTTGGGCTTGAGAAAGTGAAGGAGCGGATTATTGAATACCTCGCCGTTCTGAAGCTGAAAAACGATATGAAAGCGCCGATTTTGTGCCTGTATGGTCCTCCGGGTGTGGGTAAAACCTCACTGGGCAAATCGGTAGCCAAGGCCCTCGGGCGTAAATACAGCCGGATGGCACTCGGTGGTGTGCATGATGAAGCCGAAATTCGTGGCCACCGGAAAACGTACATTGGTGCCATGCCGGGTAAAATCATTCAGAACATTCGGAAATGCGGTACGGCCAATCCGGTGTTTATTCTGGATGAGATCGACAAAGTAAGCTCCGACTTCCGGGGAGACCCCTCATCGGCGCTGCTCGAAGTACTTGATCCTGAGCAGAACTCAACGTTTATGGACAATTACCTCGAAACAGAGTTCGATCTGTCGCGGGTATTGTTCATCGCTACCGCCAACTCGCTCGATACCATTCATCCGGCCCTGCGCGACCGTATGGAAATCATTGATATTGCCGGGTATACCGTTGAGGAAAAAGTACAGATTGCGAAGAAGTACCTGATTCCAAAACAGCGTAAAGATCACGGGCTAAAACCCAAAGATCTGGTTATTGACGATAAAGCCATCCTGCGCATCATCGAAGGCTACACGCGTGAGTCGGGGGTTCGGAACCTGGAACAGAAAATCGGCGCTTTGGTGCGGAAGGTTGCCAAATCCATTGCAATGGAAGAAGAATACACCCACAACATTAAAGCGGGTGATATTCCAAAATTGCTGGGGGCCGAAATATTCGATAAAGAGCTCTATGCCGACGACGATATTGCGGGTGTTGTCACGGGTCTTGCCTGGACACAGGTTGGTGGTGAAATTCTGCTGATCGAATCCAGCTTAAGCCGGGGCAAAGGCGTACTGACCTTATCAGGACAGTTGGGTGAGGTGATGAAAGAATCGGCCATTACAGCACTTTCGTACCTGAAAGCACATGCCGACGATCTGGAAATCGATTACCGGATTTTCAACCATTACGATCTACATATTCATATTCCGGCTGGAGCCGTTCCGAAAGATGGCCCATCGGCGGGTATTACGATGCTAACCTCGATGGCTTCTATTTATACCCAACGCAAGGTGAAGCCCTATATCGCGATGACGGGCGAGGTTACCCTTCGTGGAAAAGTATTGCCGGTAGGGGGTATCAAAGAGGGCAGGCGTTAAAGAAATTATTCTCTGCTCAAAGAACCGGAAGGATATTGAAGAGGTAAACCAGACCTACATCAAAGACCTGAAATTTCACTACGTTGATACAGTGGATCAGGTACTGAGTATTGCTCTGCTCCCCGGCAAAGTGGGCAAACCTATGAAGTTTATCCTTCCCGAAGAAAAAGAACAACAACGGGAAGTTGAGAAAGTATATTAGTAGGTAATGTAAAATGAATAATGGATAATGAACAATAAGCTCATTATCCATTATTCATTTTACATTATCCATTGTTCAGTTTAAGCTACTCTGCCAGTGCTTGACTTTCAGAAACTTTCTGCTCAGTATCAGCAGGCGCTATTGCGTCAGGTGGTGCCGTTTTGGCTTAAACATAGCCTGGATGTTCAGTGCGGAGGATATTTTGATGGATTGACGGCAACAGGCGGAGCCATTGACGGTGATAAATCCGTTATTGTTCAGGCGCAGCAGACATGGGCGTTTTCCTGGCTCTACAACACATTTGACGGACAAACGGCCTGGCTCGATCATGCACGGCATGGGGCTATGTTTCTAAGCCAGTCTGCCCACGATGACCAGAACCAGTACTACGCGCAACTTGATCGTCGTGGCCGTCCGGTTGCAGCTTCCGCCGATTTTACGCCCGATGCTTATATCTTGATGGCTTATGTGCAGCTGTTTCGGGCTACGGCTGAAGATGAATGGGAGATGCTGGCCAAGCAAATCTTTTCAAGTGCCCATCAGCGTCGGGGAATTAGCCTGCAAGCACACGCACTAAGCCCCGAAAAATACCGTCAGACCCGCCATTTGGCCGAAGCGTTGGCATTTCTGAAAGCTACCATGGCTATGCAACCACTTCTGGACGAAGAATCGTGGAAGCAGGCGACGGATGCCATCGTTCTGGAAATACTACAAGAGTTTGTCGATCGACGAACGGATACCCTTCGCGAATACATCCTGCCCGATGGTGGTTTTTTGAATACCCCTGAAGGGCGTCGGCTGAATGTTGGACTGACGTTTCAGGCGGCTAACTACCTGCTCGACCTACACACCGAAACGGATCGGGCTAAACATGCAGGAACTGGTGTCGTTAATCGGAAGGTAGTGTCACAGGTGGTTGCTTGGTGCCAACAGATGTGTGAACAGGGATGGGACGAAACCTCGGCTGGTCTGAATCAATACATCGACTTCAAAGGACAGCCAATTGTTTTTCCAGAATCTCAGCAAAAATGGGCCTGGGTACATGCAGAAGCGCTTTCGGCCCTGCTGAAGTGCTATTATCACACGAATAATGCCGATTGTTTGAAGTGGTTCAAGCGTATTCACGATTATACGTTTCAGTATTTTCCTGACCCAAAAGCAACAGGCTGGCATTTAGTTATTGATAGCCAGGGCCAACCGCTAATAATGGCCAAAGCGATTCCGACCGTTGGCTGTTATTCGCTTATCCGTTGCCTGACCGAAACGGCCAAACTTCTGCTTTCCTGCGAGCCACTTAAAGCCACTCCCCAGCCCGGACGTTCACGTATCACGCTTAATTCATGATCAGCTACTAAAAAAGAGGAGCTCCTCTTTTTTTAACATATTACTTTTATTGGATATTCTACCAATGTTTAATGAGTGGTACGTATACGATAAACTGATAGGAGCGTGATATAGCTGTGCGGGTTACGCCATCTAACACAAAATGCGGTGCCATTCGGAATTCAACGTATACATGCTGCTCTTTAATAGGTATATCGGTACCCACTCCTACTAAATAGCCAATACCAATATTCTTTTTGTTTAGAATAGTGATGGGTGAAGTTTGCTGCTGGCCGCTATCAAAATAATTTCCTTCTACTGACGTCGTTAATGAAGGCATTAGCCCCGCTTTGGCATACCAGCGAATATGTTGGTCTATAAATACATAACGAGCAGAAATCGGTAAGCAAACATAATGCTCTTCAAAAGAGTAAAGTCTATAATTAGGATTGCTTGGATCTAATGGGTCGGTAATAGGTACATTTCGATTCCCTTTATAATAGCTGGTTATAAACTCTATACTTCCCGAAAGACGTTTTCGGGGAAATATGGTAAACATAGCACCCAGAGTACCTGTATATAACGGGCTAAAAAGTCCATAGGGGTCGTAGTAAACAGTGTTGGGTTTGTCAGCTCTTCCGTACAACCAGTTGTTTTGTAAACCGCTCAGAAACAACCCTGCTTCGTAACTAAAGCGCTTTTTCAAGGGGGGCTGAATTACAACTTTATTAGGTTGAACACACTGGTTATATGCGTTTACAATTCGTTTAAGCTGAATTTCTGAGTTATAAAATAATTGTGGATTAAGTAGTCTTGTAAATTCTGAGTTCCTGCACTCCGTTAAATTATTGGTGAGCATTAGTAACGCGATAGTACCCCGGAGCGGTATAAACGACCCATTCGAGAGCCGGATTGTATGGGTTAATCGGCCTTCAGGATAAAGCAATCGGTACAAACTAACATAGCCTTTGATTACCTCCCGCATAAAATAGATGGTTTCCTGCTGCGATTCAGTAATCGTTACCGCTACGTGATTTGTATTGTCGGAGTAGTAGCTACTGATTTGGGTAGGATCATAAGGCTGTGGGGCGCTGTTTGTATTTTTTCGAAAGAAGATCGACTTATTTCCTTGTTCCTTTAACTCTCCTCTGAGAGTATCCCCGTTCGTCAAAACAACGTAACCGGGAGAAAAAAAGAGTTGTGCATAATTTGGAAAGGTTGTATTCAGGAAAATGAAAAGAGTGGAAAGGATAAATTTTCGGCTAGCCATATGCTTTGTGCGGATTGATGTAGAAAAGTAATAAAACTTATCATGTCTTACTTCCCATTTTCGCTTTATCATTACAAATGAAACCGCACCCCTACGTGCTACCCATATTTGGGCGATATTCACTACTTTTGCGGCCAAGTTTTTGTATCGTTTTCAATCGTTTATAGAACCAAGTCCAATGGAGAAAATTAAGGTAGCGAATCCGGTTGTCGAACTGGATGGCGACGAAATGACCCGTATCATCTGGAAATTCATTAAAGACAAGCTGATTCTGCCCTACGTTGACGTTGATATTAAATATTACGACCTCGGCATCGAATACCGCGACGAAACCAACGACCAGGTAACGATTGATGCGGCTAATGCCATTAAAGAATACGGTGTCGGTATCAAATGTGCTACGATCACCCCCGATGAGGACCGTGTTAAAGAATTCAATCTGAAGCAGATGTGGAAATCGCCAAACGGTACGATCCGGAATATTCTGGATGGTACAGTGTTCCGCGAGCCGATTGTGATGAGCAATGTTCCTCGTCTGGTTGTAAACTGGAAAGCACCGATCATCGTAGGCCGTCACGCGTTTGGCGATCAGTATCGGGCTACGGATTTTGTGGTTCCTGGCAAAGGAAAACTGACCATGAAATTTGAAGGCGAAGACGGTACCGTTCAGGAGTACGAAGTATTCAACTTCAAAGGCCCAGGTGTTGCCATGGGTATGTATAACGTCGATGAGTCGATCAAAGGGTTTGCCCGTTCGTGCTTCAATGTAGCCGTTCAGAAAGGCTGGCCGCTGTACCTCTCGACCAAAAATACCATCTTGAAAAAATACGACGGCCGTTTCAAAGATATCTTCCAGGAAATCTACGAAACCGAGTTCAAGAGCACAGGCGTTCATTATGAACACCGTCTGATCGACGACATGGTGGCTTCGGCGCTGAAATGGGAAGGAAACTTCGTATGGGCTTGTAAGAACTATGATGGTGATGTTCAGTCGGATACGGTTGCTCAGGGCTTCGGTTCACTGGGTCTGATGACGTCCGTTCTGTTGACGCCCGATGGCAATACGATGGAAGCGGAAGCAGCTCACGGTACGGTTACCCGTCACTACCGCGAATATCAGAAAGGGAATAAGACCTCTACTAACCCTATTGCGTCGATTTATGCCTGGACCCGTGGTCTGGCCTTCCGTGGTAAACTGGATGGTAATCAGGAACTGATCGATTTTGCTAACGCCCTCGAAGCTGTTTGCGTCGAAACGGTTGAAAGCGGCAAAATGACCAAAGACCTGGCTCTGTCGGCGTTCCCCGATGTGAAGAATCTGGTAGCCGGTGAGCACTACCTGTATACTGAAGACTTCCTCGAAGCGCTGGATACCAACCTGAAAGCGAAACTAAGCTAGGATTAAACTGATTTTATTGACTGACCTTGATTATACTTTCTTCGAAAGCTATCTACAAATCATAGTCGGTCAATTAAATCGTATAAATCCCGGTTCAGATAGTGCCGCTCTCAAGTAGGGCGGCACTTTTCTTTTCTTTGATAGTCTAAACTCGTTTAATCATGAAACAACTGCTGATTCTTGCGGCTTTCGCGCTTTTTTCGGTTACCGCAAATGCACACACACTTAACGGCGATCCGCCCGTAAAAACCATGAAAAGTAATTCTGTTCAGCATATCGTGCTCTTCAAATTCAAGCCCGAAACCACTCCCGAGAAAGTAAAGGAAATCGTAGCGGCTTTTGAAGCGCTGCCCTCAAAAATCAAGGAAATCAAAGGGTTTCAGTGGGGAACCAACAACAGTCCTGAAAATCACGCCCATGGACTAACTCACGCGTTTATTCTGACCTTCGATTCTGAAAAAGACCGCGATGCCTATCTGCCTCACCCAGCTCACAAAGAGTTTGGCAAAGTTGTGGGTCCCTGGATCGGTGATCTGACGGTTGTTGACTTTACGAATCAGGCAAAATAAAGGATTTGGTAGTTAGCTGCTTTTGTCATCCCGGTGGCCCGGTCCTTCGCCGGGATGACAAAAATTTACTCTTCCCAGCCAAACGAACGTTCGATGGCTTTTTGCCAGCCGTGCATGAGTTTGGCCCGTTGCGCATCTTCCATAGCGGGTTCATACGTTTTTGCAATACCCCAGTTCTGCCGTAAATCGTCGAGGTTTTGCCAGTAACCGACTGCCAGGCCTGCAGCATAAGCGGCTCCCAACGCCGTAGTTTCGGTCATACGGGGGCAAATAACGGGTCGGTCGAGCACATCGGCCTGAAATTGCATCAGCAGCGAATTGACAACCATCCCGCCATCGACCCGAAGCGAGCTCAGCGATACCCCCGCGTCCTGTTCCATCGCCCGAACGACATCCACGGTCTGATAGGCGGTTGCTTCCAGAACGGCTCTCGCCAAATGCCCCTTGTTGACAAAACGCGTCAACCCTGCAATAACCCCCCGCGCATCGGCTTTCCAGTGGGGCGCATACAAGCCCGAAAAAGCCGGAACGAAGTAGGCTCCACCGTTATCGTCAACGGATCGGGCGAGGGTCTCGATGTCCGTACTTTTCTTGATAATGCCTAAGTTGTCGCGTAGCCATTGCACAAGTGCCCCCGTAATGGCTACACTGCCTTCGAGTGCGTAGTGAACGGGTTCATTTTGAAATTGATAGGCTACCGTAGTCAGCAGTCCACAGGTCGATGTGCGTAGCTCCGTACCTGTGTTCATCAGCAGGAAGCAGCCAGTTCCGTAGGTGTTTTTTGCCTGACCCGGTTCGTAACAGGTTTGACCAACCAGTGCAGCCTGCTGATCGCCCAGAATACCTGCCACCGGAACACCCGGCAGTACTTCTGAAGCCACATTGCCGTAAACCTCACTACTTGGGCGAATCTGAGGAAGCATTGTGCGAGGAATTGTAAAGTCACGCAGTAAATCATCGTCCCAGTTCAGGGTCTGAAGATTCATGAGTTGGGTTCGGCTGGCGTTGGTTACGTCGGTCAGGTGCAACCCCCCTTGCGATCCGCCCGTCAGATTCCATACTACGAACGTATCCATGTTGCCAAACAAGGCATCGCCCCGTTCGGCATCTTCCCGCAGTCCCGCTACATTATCCAGCAGCCATTTAAGTTTGAGGCCGCTGAAGTAAGTAGCTAAGGGCAAACCCGTCTGGGCACGAAAGCGATCCTGCCCACCATCGGCAGAAAATTGATTGACCAGATCCGCCGTTCGCATATCCTGCCAGACAATAGCATTGTAATACGGCTTTCCGGTCCGACGGTTCCAGACGACCGTCGTTTCGCGCTGGTTTGTAATCCCAACGGCAGCGATATCCTGTACCGAAAGTTTGGCTTTTATGCGGGCTAAAGCAATGACTTCGAGGGTATTTTTCCAGATTTCTTCGGGATCATGTTCGACCCAGCCGGGTTGTGGATAAATCTGTTTGTGTTCTTTCTGGGCCAGCGAAACAATCTGACCTTGCCGGTCGAATACGATGCAACGGGTACTGGTCGTTCCCTGGTCGATGGCGGCTACGTAAGAAGGCATAAAGAGTATAGGGATATTCGTTTGGGCTTGTAATATTGTCGAAATATCCAATTAGTTTAGCGAAAAACCCTATAACCATGCAAAAAAGAACGTTTATCAAGCTATCATCTACACTGCTGGCCGCTCCGTTATTGTCGCCACTGGTTAGCTGGGTAGCTGATGAAAAAATCAGAAACTGGGCTGGTAATTACGAATACAGCACCACCAAACTCACCAAAGCGAAGTCGATAAAGGAGGTACAGGATTTTATTAAAAAACAGAATAAACTGAAAGTACTGGGTACGCGCCACTGCTTCAATGGGATAGCCGATAGCACGCATCAGTTCATTTCATTGACGGAGATGGACGATGTGATTTCGCTGGATACGAAAGCCCGAACTGTAACCGTCGATGCCAGCATGAAGTACGGTCAACTGGCTCCATATCTGGATAAAAAAGGCTTTGCCCTTCATAATCTGGCCTCATTGCCACATATATCCATAGCGGGTGCCTGCGCTACGGCTACGCATGGCTCCGGGGTTAAAAATGGCAATCTGTCTACGGCCGTTGCCGCTATGGAAATCGTTACGGCCAAGGGCGAAATTCGTACACTTTCGCGAGCTAAAGATGGCGAGGCTTTCAAAGCCGCCGTGGTGCATCTGGGTGGATTAGGCGCTGTTACAAAAATTACCCTCGATATTCAACCAACGTTCCAGATGCGGCAGGATGTGTACGAAAATCTTCCGCTGGCACAGCTTCAGGATCATTTTGAAGCCATCATGTCGAGTGGTTATAGTGTAAGTTTATTCACCGACTGGCAGAAAAAGCGTATCAACGAGGTGTGGATTAAACGCAAAGTTGAAGCGGGAAGAACGCTGGATGCCAAACCGGAATTTTACGGTGCCAGGCGAGCCACGAAGAATCTGCACCCCATTGCCGAACTATCGGCCGTTAACTGCACGGAGCAGATGGGCGTTCCAGGCCCGTGGTATGAGCGGCTACCACACTTCCGAATGGGTTTCACGCCGAGCAGTGGAAAAGAATTGCAATCGGAATATTTTGTAGACCGGAAAAATGCCGTTGAGGCCATCCTTGCGGTTGAGCGACTGAATAAGTTTGTGAGTCCTCACCTGATGATCACCGAGTTGCGAACCATCGATGCCGATAATCTCTGGTTGAGCCCCTGCTATAAACGGCCAAGTTTAGCCATTCACTTTACCTGGAAACAGGACTGGCCTTCGGTCAGAAAAGTACTACCTATGATTGAAAAAGAACTGGCACCGTTCAACACACGGCCTCATTGGGGAAAGCTATTTACGATTGCGCCCAAACAGTTACAGTCCCGCTACGAGAAGATGCCGGAATTCAAAAAAATGCTGACCGACTACGACCCTCAGGGGAAATTCCGCAACGCCTTTCTGGATACGAATATTTTTGGATAATGAACAATGTAGAATGAATAGTGGCAAGCTAGTTCCCATTATTCATTCTACATTCTACATTGCATTATAAGGCGAAGCCTCGAATCAGTAGGCCGCCAATGATAGCGCCAACGATTGGACCAACGACGGGTATCCAGGCGTAGCCCCAGTCGGACGAGCCTTTACCCGAAATCGGCAGGATGGCATGGGCAAGTCGTGGGCCTAAATCACGGGCAGGATTGATTGCATACCCTGTAGTACCTCCCAGAGAAAGGCCAATGCTCCAGACCAGAATGCCTACCAAATAAGGTCCTACACCTATAGCCAGTTCACCAAGATTTTTTGACGAGATACCCGCTAGACCCAGAATGAGAACCAGGGTGCCCAAGGCTTCACTTAGGAAATTAGCACCCGTTGACCGAATGGCTGGGCCGGTTGAAAAACAAGCCAGTTTATCACCAGGATCGGGTGTGGCTGCCCAATGAGGAAGGTAATGTAGCCAGACAAGTGTGGTGCCCAGAAAAGCCCCGATCATTTGGGCGGTAATGTAGGGAACCAGATGACTGAAATCGTTTGTGGCAACAGCAAATGCAACCGTTACGGCCGGATTCAGGTGTGCGTCGATGCTACCAAATGCTTTGGCAACAAAAACGCCCATCGTAACGGCAAAAGCCCAGCCTGCTGTAATCACTATCCAACCAGCCGATTCGCCTTTGGTTTGTTTTAACACTACATTGGCTACAACACCGTTGCCAAGCAACAGCAATACCATAGTGCCAATTAATTCACCTAGAAATGGAGAGGTGTGCATTGGGGAGAGAGTAGTCGTCAACCAACAGTTGTCAATGGTCAGAAAGTATACGATACACGATTACCTACTGACTATCGATTGACAACCATTGGCTGATGACTTGATTTCGAGGTTTAGGAATAGTTTATGCAAATTAAATTATATTTTTGGCCGGAATCCAAATTCCAGGCATAAAACTCTCTGGATTATCGGTTACTCAACAAAGTTTTTACCATTTAACCTGCTCATTAGCGAATGAAACGTGTTGTCTTTGATCAAACTGGCAAACCCATCGACATTCTTAAAACTGCTGATACAGCCCTGCCAGAACCTGGCCCCAATGAGGTTCGGATAAAAGTGATTGCGGCACCAATCAATCCGTCAGACATTATGTTCGTTCAGGACCTGTATGGAATTCGGCCAAAACTGCCATCTGGAGCCGGGTTTGAAGGAGTGGGTGTTGTCGATGCCCTGGGCGAAGGGGTTCAGATGCGAACGGGTATGCGGGTGAGTTTTACGGCTATAGGAACCTGGGCCGACTATGCCTTAGCACATCATCGGAGTTTGATTCCGGTGCCCGATGCTATGTCGGATGAGGTGGCGGCTCAGTTGTTTGTCAATCCGTTTACGGCCTATGCTATGGTACAGGATTCTAAGGTGCCGGAAGGGGGCTGGCTGATGCTTACGGCTGCTGGATCGGCCTTTGGTAAAATGGTGATTCAGTTGTGTAAAATGAGAGGCATTAAAACCATTGGTACCGTTCGGCGCGATGACCTGAATCAGGAATTGAAAGCACTTGGCCTTACCGAAGTGGTTAACGTTGAAACGGAGAATCTGACAGACCGCGTCAAAGAGATTACTGAAGGGGCTGGCGTAGCTTGTGTGCTCGATGCCGTTGGTGGTCACACGGCAAGCGAAGCCCTGAAGTGCTTGGCTAAAGGCGGGGCCATGCTTATATATGGTGTATTAAGTCTTCAAGACCCTCAGATCAATGCGGGGTTAATGATATTCAGAGGGTTAACCGTCAAAGGATTCTGGCTAACAGATTGGATGCAACGGGTCGATAGTCAAACCCGGCAGGATGTAGCCCAGCAAGTAATTAGTCTTCTGGCATCGGGCCAGATACAATTACCCGTAGAGGCCTCCTATTCATTGGATCAAATTACCGAAGCCGTTGATCATGCTGAACGACATGGACGATGGGGCAAGATTCTGGTAAAGCCCTGACGGTTTAGTCTATACGCTAAAGGACTATATAGTTTGTCATACACATTTACGGCTGGACGACAAGTATTTGCTAAGTAAAATCGGCATTTAGGCTGTATTTGTTAACATCGGACGGGATGTCCGTGTTACTTCCTTATCTTTGAAACAATATCCAGTAAAACCCGCACGTTTGTTCCTGTAACGACTCTGTTGGTCTTACCTCATCCATTTACCCGAATCGTTCGTATGCTTTTGCTTCAGGTTCCGGCTGTCGACACTACAGCCGCTTCGCTGTCTGCCACAGCGGGCACCCAAACCCAATCGCTCCAGTTATTCGACCTGGTAGCCAAAGGGGGTTGGGTTATGATTCCCATCGCCATTTTATTTTTTGCCGCGCTTTACCTGATTTTTGAGCGCTACTTCGTTATTCGCTCCCAATCGAAGACCGATGCCAACTTTATCGACAACATCCGCGATATGGTGGCCCAGGGTAATATTCGGTCGGCCGAATCATTCGCTAAAAACCAGCGTACCGCTATGGGGCGTGTATTTGAAAAGGCGATCGGTCGGATTGGTTCGCCCATTCGGGAAATCGAAAGCACCATCGAAACCGTTGGTCAGATCGAACTATCGCGACTGGAGCGGAATATGGGCTATCTTGGAATTATTGCCGGTATTGCGCCAATGATGGGTTTTATCGGTACGATTTCAGGGATTATCCGCATTTTTTACGACATCTCGCTGTCTGATAATATCAGTGTTGGGATTATTGCTGGGGGTCTATACGAAAAAATGATCACCTCGGGCGCCGGTCTGATTGTTGGGGTTATTGCCTACACAGGCTATCACCTGCTTAATATGATGATCGAACGGTTTACCCTCGCGCTCGAAATCAATGCGTTTGAATTTATCGAGGTGCTTCAGAAACCGACCAACGAACCTGCGCGTGTACGGTAACGAATGAATAATGCGAAATGGGGCTAAAGGCTGGCCTGTTGTCCATTGTTCATGATCCATTGCAATTATGAAACTCCGTCGAAAAAATAAATTTGCTGCCGAAGTGGCGACCTCGTCGCTGAACGACATCATGTTTTTCCTGCTGTTGTTCTTCCTTATCATTTCTACGGTGGCCAATCCAAACGTCATTAAACTTATGCTGCCCAAAGCGTCTTCGTCGCAGCAGTTGAGTAAAAAACAGGTGACGTTGTCGGTCGATGATAAGAAGCAGTACTTTATTGATAAGAAACCCGTCGATCCGGCTAATCTGGAAAATGAACTGAAAACGATCATGGCCGGTATTGCTGAGCCAACTGTTGTCGTGCGTTTTGATAAAAGTCTGACGGTTCAGGATTTAGTCGATGTACTACAAACGGGAGCCAAACTCAATATCAAAATGGTCATGGCTACCTCGAAATAAAGTTATATTCAGCCTATTTTTGGCCTTACTCGCTTATGTTAAGCCGATGCCGTTGCCGCATCGGCTTTTTTTTGTTCAATCAAATTGGCTTACTTTCCGGTTATTCCAGTAAACGAATCGATTATGATAGCCGATTACACCGAAGCTCCTGTTTGTCATGTAAATGACCTCGTTGATGGCGAATTAAAACAAGTTCGCGTGGGCGATACCGATGTACTGCTGGCGCGTGCCGATGGACAGTTTTATGCCCTGCATCCCCAGTGTACACACTATCATGGGCCATTGGTTGAGGGCGTTCTGAATGGGCATCGACTGATTTGTCCATGGCATAACGCTTGCTTCGATGTTCGGGATGGCCATCGTCTCGAAGCCCCTGCCCTGAATGGTCTACCCACGCATGAGGTTCGTATCGAGCAGGACCAGGTGTTTGTGCGGGTAACGACGAATAAAGAAAGCCTGGAAAATCCAATGGCTACACCTGATGAAACCAATACGGCAACGTATGTGATTGTTGGGGGAGGAGGGGCGGCTGCCTTTGCGGCCGAAGCTATGCGGGAAGGCGGTTTTACCGGTAACATCATCATGCTAACCGAAAGCGATCGGATTCCCTACGATCGCCCAAATTGCTCGAAAGAATACTTGCAGGATGCCGCTCCTGATGAATGGATGCCTCTTCGGACCGAAGAATTTTATACCAATTACGGAATCGAAATTCGTACTGGCCAGCGCGTTACGACACTGGACCCAATAGAAAAGCGGATTGAGTTGGCTTCCGGCGAAACACTCACCTACGATAAGGTACTCGTTTGTCCGGGTGGGCAACCCAATACATTACCCGGCTTAAATCCTGATCTTAAAGGCGTTTACACACTACGCAGCCTGCACGATAGCAAGCATTTGCGCGATTTAGGCAAGCAGAATAAACGGGTGGTCATTGTTGGCAGTTCGTTTATTGGGCTTGAAGGAGCCATGAGCTTGCGGAAATTAGGCAGCGAAGTCGATGTAGTTGGGCCAGAGCCTGTACCATTCCGCAAAATTCTGGGCGAAAAAATTGGTCGGGTTGTTCAGGGATGGCACGAAGAAGCCGGAGTACGGTTTCATCTGGGTCGCAAGGTCGCCCATCTGGAAGGAGACGATACGGTTCAGGCTGTTGTACTGGATAATGGTGAACGTTTGCCTGCTGATGTGGTTTTACTCGGATTAGGCGTCAAACCTCGAACCGACTTTTTAGTCGGTGTACCGCTCGAAGCTGATGGCGGAATCAGTACGGATGGGAATTTGAATAGCCTGGAAGGCCTGTACGCTGCTGGGGATATTGTTCACTATCCAACGGCCGACGGTTCGCAACGGATTGAACACTGGCGGGTAGCCTGTCAGCAAGGGCATGTAGCCGGGTTGAATATGGCCGGTCAACAAACGCCTTACCTGTCAGCCCCTTTTTTCTGGACCGATCAGCAGGGACATCAGCTTGCTTACGTCGGTCATACAACAGCTATTGACGACATACTTTACGATGGCGATCCCGAAAAGGACGATTCCTTTTTGGCATTGTATATTCAGAAAAATCAGATCACAGCCGCTGTTGGACTTCAGCGTGATCAGGATATTATTGCCATTCGTGAGTTGATGGAGGCCGGCCGGATGCCATCAGTCGATGATGTTCGGCAAGGTATTGATTGGGTTAAGACATTGAAAAAAGCCTGATTCCACCGAAACCTGTTTACCTTTGCAGCCAAACCGGGTTAAATTCCGGTTTGGTTATGACGCATCAACTTATTCTCAAAAAGCCCCTCGCCTTTTTCGATCTTGAAACTACTGGCATAAACATCGCCAAGGATCGCATTATTGACATCTGTATCATGAAAGCGATGCCAGGTGGTGAAGTGGTTAGTAAAACCCAACGGGTTCATCCGGGCATGCCTATTCCGATTGAGTCAAGTATGATTCACGGGATTTATGACGACGATGTAAAAGACGCTCCCCCTTTTAAAACTGTAGCCCGAACACTGGCTCAGTTTCTGGAAGGTTGTGATCTGGCTGGTTTTAATAGCAATCGCTTTGATGTGCCACTGTTGGTCGAAGAGTTTTTACGGGCAAATGTTGACTTCGATGTGAAAAATCGCCGACTTGTTGACGCGCAGCGTATTTTTCATTTGATGGAGCCACGGAATCTGTCGGCAGCGTACAAGTTCTATTGTGATAAAGAGCTTATTGGCGCACACGGAGCCGAAGCCGATACGCTGGCGAGTCTGGAAGTCTTAAATGCACAAGTGCAACGCTATCATGGGATGGTTGCCCGGACCGATGGTGGACAGGACGTTGTGTTCGACAATGATATAGACATGCTCCACAGCCTGACGGCCAATACCAATGTTGATCTGGCCGGCCGGATGGTTTTTAATGAGAAAGGCGAGGAGGTTTTCAACTTTGGTAAGCACAAAGGATTGCCGGTTATAGAGGTTTTGAAAAAAGAACCCTCGTTCTACGACTGGATACTGAAGGGCGAATTTCCGCTGGATACCAAACGACGATTGACCGAAATCAGACTGCGCATGTTCAGCCATGTAAATGGCAAAAGGTGAAGCCTAATGAACTACGTGTAGGGATGGAGTCAGTAAAAGGTATAGCTACGTTACCCGGCTTCCCTACGTTGACTTATTTCGGCCACTGCACTACATAAACGAATAATCTTTACATTTGCGGTACTTTCTATTAACCGGCAAGCCATGCAACCCACGCAGGACGTCCTCATTCCGGAAGTCATTCAGCAAATACCGCTTACGTATTATCTGATTCTCAGTACCGCCCTCTTTGTGATCGGCATCATTGGCGTACTGACCCGGCGTAACGCGATCATTATCTTTATGTCCATTGAGTTGATGCTCAATGCGGTCAATTTGCTCCTTATTGCCTTTTCGTCCTATCGATCCGATTCGGCCGGGCAGGTATTTGTCTTTTTCATTATGGCCGTTGCGGCTGCTGAAGTATCGGTAGGGCTGGCTATTATTGTCATGATTTACCGCAATACCCGCTCTATTGACGTGGGCTTGCTTAATAAATTGAAATGGTAAAAAAGAGTTGTCAGTTGGTAGGCCATTGCTGTTAACGCTATTTTAATCTATTGACTGATTGCTTTAGCAGACCGTAACTATTGACTGACGATTATCGACTATCGACTAATGAAAATAGAATTACTCTGTGCGTTAATTCCGCTCTTTCCGCTTATTGGCTTTCTGATTAATGGACTTGGCTTTCGCCGAGTGCCAACGGGCCTGGTCGGAGTCATTGCTACTGCCGCTGTACTGGCGTCTTTTTTTATTTCCGTTTCGTTATTTCTTGGCTTCCAGGCCGACGCTGGTCCGCAAATCGCTACGCTCTTCGACTGGATTAGTGTGGGAGACCTGCATATTAATTTCTCTTTCCAGATTGATCAGTTATCGTTGCTGATGCTATTGGTGGTAACGGGCGTTGGTTCGCTGATTCACCTGTACAGCATTGGCTACATGCACCACGATGAAGGGTTTGGCAAGTTCATGGCGTTCCTGAACCTGTTCATTTTCTTCATGTTGTTGCTGGTGATGGGCTCCAACTACGTTATCATGTTTATCGGTTGGGAAGGTGTAGGCTTGTGTTCGTACCTGCTCATCGGTTTCTGGAACAAGAACATTAATTATAACAATGCTGCCCGCAAAGCTTTCGTCATGAACCGCATTGGCGATCTGGGCTTTCTGCTGGGCATATTCTTAATCATTAATACCTTCGGCACGGTCGAATACCTGGATATTTTCAAACAGGCAACCAGCCTCGGAATGGGCGATAAAACCATTCTGGCCATTACGCTGCTTCTGTTTGTTGGAGCTATGGGTAAGTCGGCACAGATTCCGCTCTACACCTGGCTACCCGACGCTATGGCGGGCCCTACGCCCGTATCCGCCCTGATTCACGCAGCGACGATGGTGACGGCTGGTATCTATATGGTTGTTCGGTCGAATGTGCTGTATACGTTGTCTCCATTAACACTCGAAATTATTGGTGGTATTGCTGTGGCAACGGCACTGCTGGCGGCATCGATTGGCCTGTTGCAGAACGATATTAAGAAAGTGCTGGCCTATTCAACGGTCTCGCAGTTGGGCTATATGTTCCTGGGGCTGAGTGCAACGGCGTATACGGCGGGGATGTTCCATGTGATTACCCACGCCTTCTTTAAAGCCCTTTTGTTCCTTGGTGCGGGTAGCGTTATTCACGCTATGTCGGATGAACAGGACATTCGGAAAATGGGGGGTCTGCGGAAAGCATTACCCATTACGTTTATTACCTTTTTGCTGGGTACCTGGGCTATTTCGGGTATACCACCACTGGCGGGTTTCTTCTCGAAAGATGAAATTCTGGCCCATGTGTACGAGCATAGTAAACTACTGTGGGGATTAGGCGTTCTGGGCTCTGGTCTTACGTCGTTTTACATGTTCCGGCTACTGTTCCTGACATTCTTTGGTGAATTCCGGGGCACGGAAGAGCAAAAGCATCACCTGCACGAATCCCCACTTACCATGACCCTACCGCTGATGATTCTAGCTGTTTTGTCAGTTGTTGGTGGAGCGCTCAACTTACCTGGTGGCGGTTGGCTGAGTCATTTCATGGAGCCATTGTTCGCAGGGTCTCGTCAGGTCAATCCTGAAGCGTTTGCCGAAGGAGCCATCGATCACAGTACCGAATATATGCTGATGGCCATCTCGTCGGCTGTTGCTATCCTGTCGCTTATTATCGCTTATGTTATGTACATCAGCCGGGGGGCGGTTCCGGCACCTGATTCAGCTGAGCGTTCTTTACCTGAGCAGGTGGTGTATAACAAATACTATGTCGACGAGCTATACGAAACAATCATCGTACGGCCTATTCGTGGGCTTGGCGATGCTCTATACAGCTTTGGTGAAGGGTTGGTCGATGGCGTCGTGAATGGAGTGGCCTGGTTGGTCCGGCAGGGGGCCGCTCAATTGCGGTTATTGCAGAATGGCTCCATCGGATTCTATGTGTTGGCTATGGTTGTCAGCATAGTGCTCATCTTCGCCTTTCGCTTTTTCATTCGACTTTAACTAGTACGGTGGAATAGTTCGCCAATCGTACATTGTAAATCAGTATATGCTTACATTATTCCTGATTTTTTACCCCGTTGTAGCGGCTACGCTGATTCTGATGATCGGGGGAGAGCGGATAAAACAGGTAGCCCTGGTCGCTGCATTGATTGAGTTAGCCATTGCCGGGACGGCTTTAGTTAGCTTTAAGCCCGATGCAACCTCGCAATTTGGTTTCGACTATGCCTGGATTGGTTCGTTGGGCATTCGTTTCAGTGGGGGGATCGACGGTATTAGTATCCTGCTGGTATTGCTGACCGGCTTGCTGGTTCCATTCATTATCCTTTCTACCTTCAATCGGTCCTATAAGCAACCCGCTACTTTTTATGCGCTGATGCTGTACATGCAGGCTGCGCTGATGGGTGTCTTTACAGCCCGTGACGGATTTTTGTTCTATCTGTTTTTTGAGGCAGCGCTGATTCCCATCTATTTCCTCGCAGCTATGTGGGGCGGAGAAAATCGGATTCCGGTTACCTTCAAGTTTTTTGTTTATACCATCTTCGGAAGCCTGTTCATGCTGGTTGCACTAGTTTATCTATACTACCAGACACCTGCTACCTTAACGGCCCCCCATTCGGCGGCTATCGCTGATTTTTACAAGCTAAAGCTGACTCCCGAAGCCCAAAACTGGCTGTTCTGGGCGTTTTTTATTGCTTTTGCTATCAAGATGCCGGTGTTCCCATTCCATACCTGGCAACCTGACACATACGTCGAATCGCCCACACCAGCTACCATGCTGCTGGCAGGTATCATGCTCAAAATGGGCGTTTATGGCCTTATCCGGTTTATTTTACCGATTGTTCCATTGGGTGTTGAAGCGTGGGGCAAAACGGCTATCATTCTGTCGGTGATTGGCATTGTTTACGGATCAATTATTGCTATTCGCCAGCGCGATATGAAACGATTGATTGCTTACTCATCGTTTTCGCACGTTGGTTTGATGGCGGCTGGTGTATTTTCGCAAACCGAAACAGGTATGCAGGGAGCCTTGGTACAAATGCTTGCTCACGGTATCAACGTGGTCGGTATGTTCTTCGTGGCCGACGTAATTTTCTCACGTACCAATACGCGTCAGCTCGATCAGCTCGGTGGTATCACACAATCGACGCCTAAACTGACTGTCTTTTTCATGATTATGCTGCTGGGCAGCGTAGCGCTTCCGCTGACCAACGGTTTCGTAGGCGAGTTCCTGCTGCTACATGGCGTCTTTACGTATAATCATTATCTGGGTTTGGCGGCTGGTTTCACCATCATTTTTGGGGCGGTATACATGCTGCGCTTATTCCAGAAAAGTATGTTTGGCCCGACCACATCCCGCACCGACACCTTTGCGGACCTGACCAGTTCCGAAAGTTGGGTATTTATTCCGCTGGTTGTTATGGTATTCTGGATTGGTGTTTATCCTAACACATTTTTGAAATTAACCGAACCTGCCGTTGCTAATCTGATGAAATACATTGGTACAACAGCGGTATCTATGAAATAAAGCGGTCTGTTGGTAGGAGTAGCCATAGAGTGGCTAGCCTTCCTGCTAACAACCATTGATTATCGACTAATTACTGAAGGTATGCTTCCCATCGTTTTGTTATCGGTTTTTGGTATTGGGTTGTTGTTTCTGGGCTTTATGAAGTCGAGAGCTATACTACTGCCTGCCACCTTATTGTTTCTGGTTGTTGCACTAGCCGTTAATTTCATAGACTGGAATAAGTCCTATCTGTATTTTAATGACATGCTGCGCACCAATAACCTGGCGATGGTTTTTACAGCCATCATACTTCTTTCGGCCTTTATGGTAGTAGCGTTGTCGAGCAATTTTCTGAACGACGAGTCAGCACAACCCGCTGAATATTATGCTATTATCTTATTTTCGCTGGTAGGCGCCATCATGATGGTGGGCTTTGAGAACCTGATCATGCTTTTTGTTGGGGTCGAAATCCTGTCCATATCCATGTACGTTCTAACCGGGAGCGATAAACGGAACCTGCGCTCGAACGAAGCAGCCATGAAGTATTTTCTGATGGGTTCCTTTGCTACTGGTATTATGTTGTTCGGGATGGCGTTGCTGTATGGCGCTACTGGTTCATTTACCATTGCAGGCATTGCGTCGTATGCTGCTCATCCGCAGGTGGGCCTTTCACTATTGCTATATGTTGGCTTGTTGATGCTCCTGATTGGGCTATTATTCAAAGTGTCGGCGGCTCCTTTCCATTTCTGGACTCCCGATGTGTATGACGGAGCCCCTACCATTTTCACCGCTTTCATGTCGACGGTGGTAAAAACAGCGGGTTTTGCGGCACTGTTTCGGCTGTTATCATTTTCATTTGGTGGAGTCTATACCTTCTGGTGGACGATCCTGGCCATTATCACGGCCATTACGCTGGTTGCTGGCAACATCACCGCCGTTTATCAGAATAGCTTTAAACGGATGATGGCTTACTCCAGCATCTCACATGCGGGTTATCTTCTGATAGGGCTGGCCTCATTAGGGACGAATACGAAACAGGCTATTGTCTTTTATTCGCTGGCTTATTCCGTTGCAACCATTGCTGCGTTTGGCGTACTGCTTCTGGTTGCCCAGCAAAGAAGTACACAGACGATCACCAGCGAAGGGGTGGTCACTGAAAATTTTGATTCGTTCAATGGGTTGGCACGTCAAAACCCGCTGCTAGGAATAGCCATGACCGTTTCAATGCTTTCGCTGGCCGGAATTCCATTAACTGCTGGCTTCTGGGGGAAATTCTATATGTTTTCAACGGCTGTAGAGCGAGGCCAAATCTGGTTACTAGTTGTTGCTGTGTTGATGTCGGCCGTTGGTATATACTATTATTTCCGGGTAATCATCGCTATGTATTTCCGGGATGGAGGAAATGACCCCATTCAGGTTGCGCCTTTTTATCGGTATGTTCTGGTGGCAGCTACTATACTGACATTAGGACTGGGTATTGCTCCGGGCTTGCTGGAAGGCCTGTTTTAAGCGTAGCTCCCTGGGTTTGGTGGGGGGAGTGATCGAAATGTTTTTGAAGAAAACGCTAATCGTCAAAAAGCTATAAGGCTTATAACAGCCTCAGAACTAGCCACAATTTTTATACTTACTGAATGACCGTAGCCTAAGTAACCTATCGCCAGAACATACACGTTTGCATTTGAGTTTGTACTTTTGGGTTTGATAACGAGTCAATTCTAGCTAATTCAGTATACTTTGTCCGGTCAACTTGTGAACGTGAGCAGCATCGAACAGCCAAAACCTAAAGAATATAAGGACTTTTTCTCGTTCTTTCTGACGGCTTTGCTGGGTGCGTCAATTAATTTCATCAGTCGGATTTTCTATCGGCAATTCTTTGATTTTGACGTAAGCGTTTTCTGCGGCTATCTGACGGCTACAGTATTGACCTTTATTCCGACGAAGAAATATGCATTTTCGGCTGGAAAGACGGGTAATACAGGACGGGAGGCAATCAAGTTTTTAGCCATTGCCTTACTGGCGCTTATCGTACAGGTATACGTCTCTAAATATGTGTTAGATTGGGTTGCTACCCCTTTACTGCCAGATCCTGGCCAAAAAATATGGCGTGAAACGGGCTCACATGTGGTAGGTATGGGTATGAGTTTCCTGGCTAATTATTTTGGGCATAAGCTCCTGACGTTCCGAAGTACAGGTATGTACGACAAAATTCGGTCGCGATCATCAAAGGAAAAAGAGGAACAGCTATGAGCGATATCTCTGATAAATTCAATTCCGAATATAACTTTTTGGATACAAAGTCCAGATTCTCACAAAATTATTAAGAGACATATTGGATTTACTGTAAAAAAACTATATTTGCCACCGGAAACCTAAAATAGCATTTTCAGTCAAATGAAAAAAGTATTCGCTCTATTGTTCGTTGGCAGCATGCTGACCTTCGCTGCTTGCCAAAGCAAACCTAAGACGGAAGAAACCACCACTGATTCGACCGCTACGATGTCGACCGACACCACCACGATGGCTACGGATTCGGCTTCTACGATGGCTACGGATTCAGCTGCTGCTGACACTACGAAGAAATAAGTTTCTTCTCCACAGCATGCAAAAAAGCCTTATTTTTATAAGGCTTTTTTGTTTTTTAGACTTTGACAGACGTATTTTCCACCCATGTACCATCGGCAGCTGTCGAGTACTGCGACCAACTCAGGCAATCGTACCAATTCGGTTTTCGAATAGTAAAACCTCGTCGAACGCGGCTGGGGGATTTTCGGGTTCTACCTCAAAATCAAACGCAAATCACGGTCAATACGAATCTAAATCCGTATGCGTTTCTAATTACGTATGTGCATGAAGTAGCTCATGCCGATGTCCATCATCAATATCGTTTGCAGCGAAGAATCAGACGGGTAAAACCACATGGGCGGGCCTGGCAAACGGCTTTTCAGCGATTGATGCATCCGCTACTTACAGAAGCCGTATTTCCTGCAATCGTTCTGGAGCCACTGAAACAATACATGTCTAATCCAGGTGCTACCACCTATACAAATCAGCATCTCATGCTGGCCTTGCGCCAATTCGATAAACCAATCAACGAGGTTGTGTCTGCGAACCGGGTGTTGCTTCGGGATGTATTAGAAGGAAATTCATTTCGATTGGCACAAAAGACCTATGTTCGGGGTACGCTACGACGCACTCGTGTCGTTTGTAAGGAGATCGCATCCGGTAGATCATATGCCATTCTGGCGCACGCATGGGTTGAAGTGAATTGATGAATAATGAACAATGCACAATGTAAAATGAGTAATGAACCTATGCAGCGTCAGCTTCGATGGGCATATTGGCTATCCATACTCGTTACTCATTTAACATTATCCATTATTCATTATAAAGCCCATTCGCAATCGGTATTACGAGAAGGAATTTGGGTAAAGATTGCGGTCACCGAATCGGGTGTTTATCGACTTAGCCAGGCTCAATTAACAAAGATTTCTCCTGCCTTTTCAACGGCCGACCCCCGAAAGTTGCGCTTGTACGGGAATGGGGGGGCTGTTCTACCGCAGTCGAATGCTATAGCCAGATCCACTGATTTAACTGAAAATGCAATTCAGGTAATTGGTGAGGCCGATGGTCGGTTCGATGCGGAAGATTATGTGCTGTTTTTTGGTCAAAGTCCCCATGTAGTTCGATACGATTCAGTAAGCCAGCGATTTACGCATCAAATCAATCCCTATTCCGACACTACCTTTTATTTCCTGACAATTGGTACTTCTGCTGGACTCCGAATTACTGAGCGATCAGCAGGAGCGGTAGGAGGGGCATCTACTGTAACTACCTTCAACGATTATCAATTTCATGAGCAGGATCTGACCAAAGTGCCAGCCGTTCGCTCAGGCCGAGAGTGGTTAGGTGAATACCTGACTACCGATACAACAAAGGTCGTTTCATTTGATGTGCCGGGCCTTGTGGCCAACACACCTATCCGGCTAACCGCTTCGGTGGTGGCTGGGGCTACAGTGGCTACGCAATTTCGCGTGCAACTAAACGATCAACAGATTGGAACAATGCCAATGGCTCCGGTCTCAGGGTATGAGTATGATTATCAGGGGATCGCAAGAACCGACACCTTTCTGACCAGACTTGCCGCGGGCGATAGTCCTATTCGGTTAGCGGTAACCTTTCGAAAAAATGGCTTGTATTCGGCGCAGGGCTATTTGAATTATCTGGGTGTACAAACCCAACGGGAGCTACGGCAAGTTGATCGGCCAACGTGGGTGCGTCGGTCTCCGGCAGGGCAGTACAAAGTCAGGCAGGCCAGTAGTAGTCTGCGTATCTGGGATATTACCAATCCGTTAGCTCCTATATCGCAGGCATATGAGTTGTCGGCTAGTCAGGAAGCGGGTTGGGGAGCCACCAAACGAAGTGATTATTTTCTTTTTACGGATACTCAACTGCTTTCGCCTGTTTTACTGACAGTGGTTGCCAATCAGAATATACGTAGCCAGGATACCCCCGATTTGCTCATTGTGACGCCAGCATCCTGGAAAACGCAGGCTGATCGGTTGGCCCAATTTCGACGCGATCATGATCAGTTGTCGGTGATTGTTGTAACAACACAGCAACTGTATAACGAATTTGGGTCTGGTTTGCCCGATCCTACGGCCATTCGGGATATGGCCCGCTACTTCTACCAGAAGCAGCCTACGAAACTCCGCTACTTATTACTTTTTGGTGATGCTACCTACGACTATCGGAATATAGCCGGACAGGTTAGTGCGTCGCAACTGGCCAATATGGTGCCAGTATATGAAAGTCGGGAATCACTTCATCCGGTATTAAGCTATTCCTCCGACGATTATTTTGGCTTTATGGATGTCAATGAGGGTGAATGGCCCGAGAACGATCAGGGGGATTATCGGATGGATATTGGCGTCGGTCGTCTTCCTGTGAAATCTGTAGATGAAGCTCAAACGGTTGTTGACAAGCTGATTCGGTATAGCTCAGACCCGTCTATCACGGGCGATTGGCAAACAAAAGTAATGTTTGTCGCCGACGATGGAGACTATAATATCCATCAACAGGATGCCGATCAAATGGCTAAAATCGTAGAGAGAACCTCTCCGGCCTACCGGCCCGAACGAATATTTCTGGATGATTTTGTGCAGGAAAATACATCCAGTGGACAGAAAGCTCCGCTAGTTAATCAGGTTATTGATCAGGCCGTTACGAACGGCCGGCTGATCATCAACTATAGCGGCCATGGTGGAATTGTGGGCTTGGCCGATGAGCAGATCGTAACCCTTCAGGATATTCTTGGGTGGCGAAATAGCCGTTTGCCGTTATTTGTTACGGCTACCTGTCAGTTTGGGCGATACGATGACCCAAGTGTTACCTCGGGTGCTGAACTTACGCTATTAAGCCGGACGGGGGGCGGAATTGGGTTGCTGACAACAACACGGCCTGTGTATGCCAATACGAATCTGCTCCTGAATGAAGCCTTCTACAATGCTGTTTTTACGCCTATCAATGGCCAGATGCCCCGGCTTGGCGATGTAATGAGGCTGACAAAGAACAATAGTTTAACCGGGCCGGTCAATCGGAATTTTGCGCTACTGGGCGACCCCTCCATGCGATTAGCGTATCCAAAGGCCCAGGCTGTGCTCACGCAGGTAAATGGTAAGACTATTTCTGCAAACCGAATAGATACACTGCATGCCTTACAAACGGTTGACCTAACAGGACAAATTCAGCAGGCAGGCCAGCAAATAACTGCGTTTACAGGCACCGTCCGTTTGTCATTATACGATAAAGCGGCTACCCACACCACGCTTGGCTCTGAAGCCGGGGCTCCCAAGATGACATATCAGGCATTTAGTAATCCAATTTTTACAGGGCAAATCCCCGTTCAACAAGGGCAGTTTACAGCACGCTTTACTATTCCTAAAGATATTGACTATACAGTCGGGAACGGAAAGTTGTATCTCTACGCCGTTCGGGCTGATAGCCTGCTGGATGCGGTCGGGAGTTATGATAGTTTGCGGATTGGTGGCAGTGTATTTACTGATAGTATCGATACGCAACCACCTTCAATGACGCTGGCTGTGGTTGGTGGAACAACGGCAGGTGAAAGTGTACGGATTGCCGGCCCAGACGTAACCCTACGGATACTGCTTAAAGATAATCGGGGAATAAACATTGCCCGTTCGGGTTTAGGACATGAGCTAACAGCCCAATTGGCCTCGCAGCCAGCGGTTATTTTAAACGACAACTATGTGGCCAATGGAGCCGATGGCCGACAGGGTGAAGCCTTGTATACATTCCGAAATTTGTCGGCCGGTCAATATACAGTACGGGTTAAAGCCTGGGATATTAACAATAATTCAAGTGAGGGTACGTTGACCATAATAGTTTCTGACCGTCCTGGATTAGCTTTGCGGGCGTTTCGGGTAAGCCCGAACCCAATGACTGAACTGGCAACGTTAACGGCTGAGTTGAATCGGTCGGGTGAGCCACTGGATTGGGTGCTGAGTGTATATGACTTATCCAGTCGGTTATTGAGCCAGAAAACAGGGCAGTGTACGAATTGTGATGCCGCTATAGCAGTGGGATCATGGAACGGCCGAACCGATGCCGGTCAGCTAATGCCAAATGGATTATATATCGTCCGGCTTGACATTCGCTCAGCGGTAGACGAAACAACGGCCATCGGCACTAGTCGAATTGTAATAACAAGATGAATTAACGCCTTAAAATCACTCATTTTTTCTAATCCAAGGATTCATTGTAATTTTGACCGCACAGCCCTGCCGTACTTACCACAACCAGTGGCTGTCGTTGACCAACACTCTTTGTATGAAGCGCACTTTTTTCCGTGTTATACTCGGCGTCTGCAGTTTCTTCCCACTCGTCGCATCTGCTCAAAATAATCTTAACGGCCAGCCTCTTAATGTTCCAACTTCATCTGTTCCATTTCTGAATTTTACGCCTGATGCTCGTTCGGGTGCATTGGGTGATGCGGGCGTGGCTTTGGGCGATGCAGACGCTAACTCGGTGTTCTGGAATCCATCGAAGCTGGTTTTTGCCAAAGAGAGTAAGGGGGTAGCGCTTTCATATACACCCTGGTTGCGGAATCTTATCGGCGATATGTATTATACGTATCTAAGTGGTTACTCAAAAGTGGGTAAAAACACGGCTATATCAGGATCGCTGCTTTACTTCGATCTCGGAACCGTGGATTTTACAACTGCCAATGGGGTTGCAGCCGGGACGTTTAACTCGCGAGAATATGCCATTACAGCTTCGGTTTCTCAACGGCTTTCCGAAACGTTTTCTCTTGCCGCCAGCTTTAAGTACCTTAACTCTAACCTGGCAGCAGGCAGCAGCAGTCCAGGGCTGAAACCAGGTTCAACTGCTGCTGCTGAAATCAGTGCGTATTATCATGACGAAGCGCGTGATAATGCAACGGGTAAAGGTGTAGGCTGGGCCTTTGGTGGTATGATTTCTAACTTAGGAGGTCGACTGAACTATGGCGGTACGCAGAGCTATTTCATTCCGACAAACCTTCGCTTAGGGACTTGTCTGACCCTGTTTGCCGACCAGTATAATAAATTCAACTTCGTGTTGGATGCTAATAAACTGATGGTCCCAACGCCAAACTATCAGACTGTCAATGGGCAATTGGTTAATGTAAATGCCAACAAAAATTATTTTGATTCGATCTTTGGGTCGTTTGCTGATGCACCGGGTGGATTTAGCGAAGAACTGAAAGAGATTACCTTGTCGACAGGGGTTGAATACTGGTATAATGACCAATTTGCAGCACGGGTCGGCTATTTTAACGAATCGAACGAAAAAGGAGGGCGCAAATACGTAACAACTGGTATTGGCCTTCGGCTTCAACAGCGCTTTGGCGTCGACTTCTCATACCTAATTCCGGTTAAACAAGGTAGCCCGCTGGCCGATACGTTCCGTATTTCGCTGGTTTTCAACTTCGCTAAAGGAAATGGTATCGGTGGTGACGACGAAGCCTTAAACGACGAAAATTAAAGAGTGAAATAGCGAACGAGTGAATGAGTGAAATAAGCTTTCTTTAGCATTTTTCACTCATTCACTCGTTCGCTATTTCACTCTTTCCTTTTATATGACTCTCGATAGAACACAATCTCCCGCCTTTCAGGCCATTCACGAAGTACATTTACCTTCTGTTCAATCGCATCGCTTAGACAATGGTGTTCCGCTGCACTTAATTTCGGTAGCGCAGCAGCCCGTCCTTCGCCTGGAATGCGTTTTTGAGGCTGGAACCTGGTATGAGCAAGTGCCAGGCAGTGCATTTTTTGCCGTAAAGATGCTTGCTGAAGGAACTGCATCGCGCTCATCAGCTCAAATCAGTGAATACATCGATCGATATGGGGCCTTTCTGGAACTGAATAGTGGACCCGATCGAGCGAGTGTGGTTATTTACTGCCTTACCAAGTTCCTGCCGAACGTTTTACACTTATTGAGAGAAATGCTCAATGAGCCAACCTTTCCGCAAAAGGAACTGGAGGATTTACGGAATATTACACTGCAAAATCTGCGAGTCAATTTTGAAAAGAATGCGTATCTGGCTGGTATTCTGCTTCGCGAAAAACTGTTTGGAGCCGATCACCCCTACGGACGTAGCCAGCGACCTGCTGCTATTGAACAGTTAAATCGTGATCAGGTGGTAGCGTTCTATGAACGAGTCATTCAAAACCGACCGTTCCAGATCATACTGGCTGGGCAGGCTACCGAAACCGAAGTAATACTTATCAATCAGGTATTGGGCCAGTCGTTTATCCGAACAGATAGTTTACTTCCTTTGGCAGATAAGCCGTCAGAATCAGATGAGCGGGTTGTGCTGGCAGAGAAACCGGATAGCCTACAATCGTCCATACGGATAGGGCGTCGGCTGTTTACACGTTCTCATCCCGATTTTTTTCGGATGCTCGTGACAAACGAGGTACTGGGAGGTTATTTTGGTTCGCGACTAATGAAGAATATTCGGGAAGAGAAAGGCTTTACGTATGGTATTTCATCGAATATGCCGTCGTTCCGACGTGATGGGTATTTTATGATCGGTACAGATGTCAACAAAGAAAATACTCAACAGACCTTAGACGAGATTCAGAAAGAAATTCATACGTTGCAGACGGAACTGGTTTCAGACGACGAACTTGACATTGTAAAAAATTATATGGCTGGCGAATTTGTTGGCTCACTCAACACTCCATTCGAGATTGCCGACCGCTATAAGGTGATTTTACTGGATGGTATGCCTGCCGATTTTCTGACAACGTATATTTCACATATTCGATCTGTTACCTCGGAAGATATTATGGAAACTTCTAGGCAGTATTTAGATATAAATAGTCTAAAAGAGATAGTTGTTGGCGGTAAATAGGAGTTGATTATAACTTATTCGCTATATGACCTTGGTTTGTAATCGAAAAAAATTGGCCGTTTAGTAACAATCCCTTAATTTTGGGGTTACATTCCTTTACAGAACCTGCTGTTTTTGGCGGACAGTTTCTTTATCCAATAAGTACCTACTTTAGTTGAATTGATGAACGTTCTGTTAATTTGCCTTACCACCGTAGTAGCTTATTTGTTAGGCTCAATCCCAACCGCAGTTTGGTATGGGCAGGGATTTTTTGGAATTGATATCCGAAAATTCGGAAGTGGTAATGCTGGGGCGACCAATACGTTTCGGGTACTTGGAAAACGAGCTGGAACCATTGTGATGCTGGTTGATGTGATGAAAGGCTACACAGCGGCTGTTTTGTCTACCCTTCTATGGTATGCCGATGTAATCACCGAGACCGAAATACTTACGTTTAAAATTGTTTTTGGGCTGGTTGCTGTAATTGGGCACCTGTATCCGGTTTTTGCCAATTTTAAAGGTGGTAAAGGCGTGGCTACATTGCTTGGTATGGTGCTGGCAACGCACCCCGAAATGGCGCTGGTGTGTATCGGAATTTTCCTGCTTGTAGTGATTGCCTCGCAATATGTATCGCTTGGCTCTATCATGGCCGCTTTAGCGTTCCCTGTATTGCTGCTTCTACAGATTTTCGGTCAGAAAGAAAATCCACTGCTGATTGTATTCGGTTTTGTGATTTTTCTACTGGTCGTATTTACTCATCACAAAAATATTGGTCGCCTGCTTCGGGGTGAAGAAAACCGAACCGTTCTGATCCGTTTTCGCAAAAAGCAGTAAGCCTTTTTTCTATACACTCAGTTTTGCCCCGTGGTTGCGCGAAAAGTCCGTAACTTCGGGGCAAACTTTTTTGGATGTATGATATATGATATAGGAAGTTTGATGTATTAATGGCTGAGCTATATCATACATCATACATCATACATCCAGATATGACTACCTACCTTGAAGCCAACAAACAGCGATTCCTGGACGAATTGTTTGATTTACTGCGCATTCCATCGGTTTCGGCTGATTCTGCGTTTAAAGCAGATGTACGTCGGGCGGCTGAGTTTGTAAGAGATAAGTTAACGGCTGCCGGCCTTGATAAGGCAACTTTGTATGAGACTCCAGGCCATCCGATCGTCTATGCCGAAAAAATAGTTGACCCTACAAAGCCAACGGTTTTGGTCTATGGTCATTACGATGTGCAGCCAGCCGACCCCTACGAACTTTGGGAGTCTCCTCCGTTTGAACCAACCATCCGTAACGAACGCGTGTATGCACGGGGCGCCTGCGACGATAAAGGGCAGTTTTATATGCACATCAAAGCGGTCGAAGCAATGGTAGCAACCGACGGCTTACCCTGTAACGTGAAAGTAATGATCGAAGGTGAAGAGGAAGTCGGTTCCGATCACCTGGGTATGTTCGTGACGGAAAATAAAGATCTGCTCAAAGCCGATGTGATTCTGATTTCGGATACCAGCATTATCTCAAACGAAACCCCTTCGCTGGAAATGGGCCTACGTGGTCTGTCGTATGTAGAAGTTCAGGTGACGGGTGCCAACCGAGATCTGCATTCGGGTGTATATGGAGGTGCTGTAGCCAATCCGATCAATGTGCTGGCCCAAATGATTGCGTCGCTTCATGATGAAAACGGACGGATCACGATTCCCGGTTTCTACGATAAGGTTGAAGACCTGACTGATGAAGAGCGGACTGAACTGGCGAAAGCACCGTTTGATCTGGAAGAGTATAAACGTGA